>Ga0247834_1006201_pt1 | contig 13611 bp, 3 predicted proteins | sample LaCruzMarch2015__8_FD_187118 | JGI IMG/M metagenome (GOLD analysis project Ga0247834, IMG submission 187118) | Freshwater microbial communities from meromictic Lake La Cruz, Castile-La Mancha, Spain - LaCruzMarch2015_12m | ecosystem: Environmental > Aquatic > Freshwater > Lake | place: Spain... | reverse complement strand
TTCCAACAACTACCATGCCTCGCATTGTGTCTAACAAAACCCACGATGTAGGTAAATCTGTTCGCTTTACAAGCAACCACTGAGGTTCGTAGCCCAGCGTGACGACAGGCCCGGCCGCAGAGCCGTTGCCCGTGTAGCTTCCACAGCTAATCACATTGTCCGCCCCATACGTGCCAAATCCGCCCGCGTCGTGGGCGAACAGGTAGGCGACGTAAGTAACGCCATTTGTATTTGCTGAATCTACCGCATAAAACTGAGTCGTGTTGTTGGCTCCGACAATATGCAAATCAGGGGCACCGGATACATTAATTCCTACCGTAAAAGCGGCGGTAGTGTTTAAGTATCCCGTTTTATTTTCCTGTGACCTATGATAAGTCAGCCAATCACCGGTAGTGCTTGTTGCTTTAACAATGATACATCCCGGCTGGTTACCCAAGTTGTGTGATATAAGCCTGTCGGGTGTACCATCCCCCGTGTATGTCACAACGTCGAAGAACTTCGGCTGCTTGCGGAAGGTCCAAGAGACGTAGGTTGCAGCGTTAGTGTTGATCTTGGCGAGCGAGCCGATGCTAAAGCCGCTCGCGAGAAAGCTGGTCAGCCCCGTGGATTGTGTCGTCTGGGCGCTCGTCAGGTTGGAAGCAAGGTCAAAAGTTGCGCCGCGCGCCGTGTCGTAGAGAGCATGGTCGGTCGCGCCGCTCCGGCCCTTCATCCAAACTAACCCACCCTTGCCCGCCAGATCAATACCGTTAGTGATCGTTTGTGTTGTACCCGTGCCGGTGTAGAGCCAAGTAGAGAAAAGATCTTCAATAAAAACACCAGGTGGTGTTGTCCCTTGACTAGCTGCAAACATATCAAATCAATCCTTATGAATAATTCTGAGCAATCACTCGACCAAACCAACTAGTTCCGTCTGCTGTAAATGCAAACATATCAGTTCGACTTGCAGTACTGGTTAATGTCGGGGCTGTATTTCCCGGCCACTTTAGTGTACCGGGCCATGTCACAGTGCGGTTGCCCGTTGCATCTTGTCGAAGGAACATCAAAAAGCTACGACCCGCCGGCGTCGCGGCAGGAAAAGTGAAGGTGCAGCTGCCCGTCAGTGTGAGGTTCTGGACAGTACCAGCGGCAAGGTTGACGGTGTACGCGGTGCTGGTGTTAGCTGTGACAACACCTTCCTTATAGTCACCAACTAAATCGAATTTAGCAGCTGGCGACGACGTACCAAGGCCAACGTTTCCATTTGCAACAAACACCGCCGCCGAACCAACTGTGAACGTATTTGATACCGCTATCGATGTAGAGTTGATAGAGACGTTTACAGTAGAATTACCAACGTTTATGATAGAAGTAGTTAAGTTAACGTTGGCACCGATATTGACGGCTGTTGCAATGTTAGCTGTTGCTGGTAGTCTTGCAGTCGCTAGTGTTCCTGTGGAGATGTTGGTAGCGTTTGTGTAGAACGATCCAGGCTGACTGTTTAGGTTAGTAGCGTTGGAAGCGGTGCCGGTAACATTGATCGTATAGGTGCCTGAAAGTCTGGACGCGTTTACGGTACCAGATGTAAGGTTTGTTGCATTAGCGGCAATTGCTATAGCGTTGGTGTATGCCGTAGAGGCATTACCTGTGATGGCAGTATTTACGTTCACACCATTGAGCGTAATTGTTGCGGCGCTGATGGCGGTATTAATGGTGGCATTGCCTATTCTCAGTGTATCAGTTGATAGACCAACGTTGGCACCTACATTTACCTGGGTGGCAACATTGACTGTTGCTGGTAGTCTTGCAGTCGCTAGTGTTCCAGTCGTGATGTTGGTTGCATTAGCGGCAATTGCTATAGCGTTGGTGTATGCCGTAGAGGCATTACCTGTGATAGCGGTATTGACATTAATACCGTTGAATGTCAATGAACCAGCACTGATTGCCGTATTAACCGTGGCGTTGCCTATTCTCAGTGTATCAACTGATAGACCAACATTTGCGCCGACATTTACCTGTGTGGCAACATTGACTGTTGCTGGCAGCCTTGCAGTCGCTAGTGTTCCTGTGGAGATATTACTTGCATTGGTGTAGAACGTATCAGGTTGGTTGTTCAGATTTGTGGCATTAGATGCCGTAATGGTGTATGATCCTGACAGTCTACCAGTGGGGAGAGTACCTGTGGAGATATTACTTGCATTGGTATAGAACGTATCAGGTTGGTTGTTCAGATTTGTGGCATTGGATGCCGTAATGGTGTATGATCCTGACAGTCTACCGCTGCCTAGTGTTCCGGTCGTGATGTTAGTTGCATTGGTGTAGAATGAAGCTGGTTGACCGTTGAAATTGGTAGAATTATTTGCCGTAAGTTCAGCCACATTTGCAGACAGACCAGCTGTTGTCTGATACAGTGCTGCAGCATTGGCCACGGCATTTGCATATGCAGTTGCCGCATTTCCGGTTATAGCTGTGTTGACATTGACACCATTGAGTGTTATGACACCTGCACTTATTACGGCATTGACAGTTGTATTACCGACCTTTACAGCGGTGGTATTTGCAATTACATTTGCACCGATATTGAGCTGTGAGCCTACCGCCACCGTATTGGTGGTGCTGTTGAAAGTAAATGCAGCACTACCACCGAATGCACCCGAGTTATTGAACTGGATGTTTGTGTTGGCACCGCTCGGTGGAGTACCGGTCGCCGCAATTGTTGCTGCATAATCGTAAACTGTCTTGACAGAATTGGCCGTAGCTGCAAGCGTGATTGACGAGTTGGTGACACTGTCAATTAGTTGTACAATGCCCTGTTGTGTGGTACTGCTTGCCGGTAATCTTGCCGTTGGTATTGTGCCTATTGCAATGCTACTAGCGTTTACATAGACACCGGTTGTGTTGGCAATGATACCTGAATTAGCAAGGACGTGTACACCTGTGGAATTGGAAACAAGTCCAGTGTTTCCATTTACAAAGACACCAGTAGCATTAGCTATGATGCCGTTGTTTGCAAGGACGTGTACACCTGTGGAATTGGAAACAAGTCCAGTGTTTCCATTTACAAAGACACCAGTAGCATTAGCTATGATGCCGTTGTTTGCAAGCACCGCTAGTGACCCTGTAGTCGTTACAGAACCGGTCAAGCCTGAACCACTGGTCACAGATGTCACTGCAGTCTTATAGCTTTGATCACCGCCCAAGAATGTTGTGGAATTTGCAGTACCTGTGCCAAGTCTTGCCGTAGATACTGTACCTATTGCAATACTAGTAGCGTTTACATAGACACCGGTTGTGTTGGCAATGATACCTGAATTAGCAAGGACAGATACCGTACCGGTTGTGGTGATTGGACCACCAGTTAGACCGTTGCCTGATGTAACAGATGTAACGGCGGTCTTGTAGGACTGGTCACCACCTAAGAACGTGGTGCTATTAGCTATACCAGATCCAAGTCTTACAGTAGGCACTGTACCGGTCGCTAGATTGGTAGCATTAGTGTAGAACGAACCTGGCTGACTGTTCAGATTTGTAGCGTTGGAAGCGGTGCCTGTAACGTTGCCTGTAAACAGTGCAGCCGTTACATTTGCTGAATTCAGAGAGCCAGTTATGCTTACATTGCCGCCAAAGCTTGAGGTCGTGTTGGCAATCACCACGTTTGTTGCAGTGTTACCGATCCTTAAGTCGGTCAGACCTAGCGCAGTGGTGCTTGTAGAATTGGAGATAAGGATGGTTGCATTAGACAGCTGTGTATTTACTGTCGTGTTACCCATATGAACATTTACTGAATGGGTGTGAATGCCCGTTATTGTAAATGCACCACTTGTGTTGACGGTACCCGAAGGCGCTTGTGCCCAGGGTAGAACACCGGTGGTGATATTGGTCGCATTGGTGTAGAACGAACCAGGCTGGTTATTCAGGTTTGTGGCATTGGAAGCGGTGCCGGTGACATTAATCGTATAGGTTCCGGACAGTCTAGCGGCATCCAGCGTACCAGTTGTAATGTTGGTTGCATTGGTATAGAACGAAGCGGGTTGGCCGTTCAGGTTGTTGGCGTTGTTTGCCGTGCCGGTGTACTGAGTGCTGTTTGCAGATCCTGTGGCAAAGATCACCGTCTGCGTATAGGTGTTCTTGAAAAAACTTGTTGAAGTGCCTAGATTATACGTGACATTTACCTGAGGGACAATATTTTCAACACTGATGTTATCGTTGAACGTGGCAACATTTGCTACTGATAAGGTGTTTGCAATGGCAACTGCCGATACTGCATTGATTGTGGCATTGACAAACAGCGTATTGCCGACAATCGCTGTGTTTTCAGTCCTGATCGTGAGGTTGGATGATGTACCGTTTGCAGTGATTGAGGCAAGGTTTGCTGCAGAGTACGTGAAGTTTACGTTGGCAAGTATATTCAGTGTGGAGTTGGTCGATACGTTGCCACCGATGAGTGCGGTCTCTGCATATAGGTGCCCAGCCCCAAAGTGACCGTTCACATACGAGTTGCCAGTAGTAACAGAACCACCTGCAGATGCATCCGCAGTCACAGAGTTTTGAGTGGCTATTTCGGCAAGACGGTTAGTGACGCTTAGCCAGGCACCGAACGTCTGAGTGTTGGTTACAGGCGATACGGTAATGGTCATCTTGTTTGTCCTACGATCTGTTTAAGTAAACTCTTGATCTCTTGCAAGTCCTGCTTCATGAGTTCGTGCTCTTCCATGATTCGAGTCAAGTTAGTTTCCCTACGTCTTTTTTCTTTATAAGCTTGCAGTGCGCTATTGTCTGTATTTAATATGGCTGAAGAGCTGGTGTCTCTGACCAGCTCCTCACTGTCCTTTACCTTTACATACCTCATTGTCATGCCTGCAGTGCGATCGCCCTCATGTCGGATACCCTCGGTACAATGTGTGACCCCTCTTCCGAAGTCATTACGATCTTGATAGAGAGTGTCTTGTACGAGTGGAGGAGTGCACCCGTGTTGGTGTAGTAAGATGCCACATTGGACGTGTACTTGTCCTTGAACGCGGTCTGAGGCACCGTATAGATCAAGTTGGGATCGGTGTTCGTGATGCTCGTGTTGGTCACAGCCACCTCGGTCTCTGTCCCCGCAACTGCTAGCTTTATGGCAGTCGTGTTGGCAGTCAGGATCGAGTAGAACCCGTTCGACAGCCCGTTTGCATTGGTGCCTAGGAAGTATACCAGAGACCCGATCGGCAGCGGTGTAGAGTTACCTGCACTCAGTGTGTTGGCAGAGATGCCGTTTGCCGCAGAGAACGAACCGTAGATCGAGTAGTCAGCCATGGCTGTGACCGATGAGGCATTGACAGAGAACCTATACGGTAGTTCGTACGAGAACTCTCTGAAGTCATTTCGATCTATTCTGCTTGACACGACTGCAGTGGACGTGTTCTGGGACATTGGAGTCCACCACTTGGAATCTATACTTTCCGCGTCCTCGCCGTTTAAAAGCTTGGTGTAGACCTCAATGTTTGTGTTCGAGGGCTTGTATGCAGAGAGGTACACGACCAGGTCCTCTGCGTCCTGTCCTTCGGCAAGGACCACTCTCTTTGAAATATACTTAGCTGCTGTGGATCCACCTGTTGGATACACTTCGTTGATCGAATTGGCCAGAGGACTGATTACGTTTCTTATTGCAAGAATATCGGATTTGATATCATCAATAACCGGAGAGACCTTGGCACTTACAGACGTCATCGGTATGGACACCTCAATGCTCTTTTGCCCTCCCGCCTGAAGCTCGTTTGACCTAGACCTAATTGTTCTTTCTCTATCTGTAAAGAAAGTCTCGATGTCACTGTTCATTACGGTAAACACACCGTCGGTGACTGACGTATTGGATCCCTTCATGCGAATTGCAAGAGACGTACCAGACGAGGACACATAGGAGAACTGTGGAATTACCACCGAGTACTTCATGTCATCTACCGATACAAGATTTGCTCTTGCACCAGATTCGTCACCGATAAGCAAGGAGTTAGCATTTGCCGTGACCACGTTGCCGAAGCCAGATGTGCTATTGGCTGAACTCTCGTTCAGATAGAGGACTCCAGACTCTGGTGATATTCTAGATGCAAAGCCGAATAGGGCACCGTTAGCCCTCAGTTGCCCAACAGTACAGTTGGCATCTGTAAATGTCGGGGCCGTGTTTATCGACACGTGGGTGGAGTTGGGGATCCCTGTTACAAGTCTGATGTCTGTTACAGTTCCAGTGTTAGACGAGATGTAGATGAGGCTGTTATTAGTAAACAGTGTCTGTGCATTGGACGATGCATTAGCGATCACCGACACGACATTAGAGGTCGTGTTAACCGATGAGTTAGATGCAATGATTGCAGAGCCGTTCGAGACAAAGACTTTCTCACCAGCTATAAACCCACTCTTAAAGTTATTGGCTGATAGGTACTCAGTATTTGAGTTCTTGTAAATAGCAGTTCCCGAGGGTGAGGTAAAGTTCTTACGGTGCAGAACAAACTTAATGTCTTCTTTTTGGAACGGAGTCCAGATCCTATTGGTGGAAGACGTAAACATGATACCGGTATCATTATTGACGTAGATAGGACTACGTGTAAGAATGTCAGTGCCTCCCAATTCACCAATCCAAATTTTGTATCCGTCGTTTGAGCCATCGGGCATCACAACAAAGCAGTATTCAGATCCTGCCTTGAGGAAGACGGGTGTATCAAACTCAAAAGCCGTTGCTATACTTGAGTCATTACTTACATTGACTTGTGCGGACGTAAGTCTCTTTCTACCGAATGGAGGAATATTGAGAGTAGGAGAGCCGTTCTCTACCTCTCTTATCTGAACTTCAACACCCAGTGTCGGGTGCTTTGTTCTGAAGAATAGATCAAGTTTCTTCAGGAATACACCTGTATTGTCCCCGGTTTCATTAATGAGAAATGTCTGGGCAATCGGATCGCTCGGCATGGCAGCTGCAGCTGCCAGCCTTATAAGACGGATCAGCCGGGCCCGTTCGACACGGTCGGCTTCACCAATGTCCTGTGGCGGTGGCGGAGTTACTGTCACTGTGCTGACAACATCACTTGTTAATGTTCTTGATGAGGTCAATGAGGAAAGTGCCACATCGGTCGTGTTAACTGCAATCTGAGGAAGTCTGGTTTCTAGACCTAATCTTGACTTTGTGATTGTTATGTTGCTGGCAGAGTAGGTGGCCGCTGCTTGTGTAGTTACAGATTCTGCCGCAACAACCAGGTCGTCGACGTCGACCAATCTAAAGACTCTGTCACCGGTCTTAAAGACACCACTTGGGATTATGAATAGACCCTGTATTTCACCGAGTGAATTTGTTACAAGCGGTGAACCAAACTGAGGTCGCAGTGCGGAAGGTGCACAGTGTTGAGAAACTGGCTGTCCGTTAAAGAAAGGATAAACTCTTGTATTGGGCTTCATGTTCGAAGCTCTGAATCCAACCCTACGAGACCTGATAAACGGCTGGATGGATATATCCTGAACAACCTCACCGAAATCAAACGAGTTGTTCAATGTTGATGCACTGAAGTCCAAGGTCGGTCTTATTGTGGTCTGAGTGGTTGTAGCAATGACGTCTCTGGTTGTTGTGGTGGTAGTGGATCCACCGGCGGTTGTAACCGATGTTCTATTAACCTCTCTTGTCACAGGTGCGCTTGAAACTACTCGTTCGGTACCAGTAAGATTTGGTAGGGCGTTGATGATGTCCGTAAGTCCGGACAGATCAATATTGGCCACAACATCCGGGTTTCTGTCTACGTCTGGTACAGCGTCACCTTCTGGTGTAAGGGTGATATTGCCTGTCCACACATAGATGATATTCTCTACGCAGTTTCTGACTTTTGATGCAAACGGCTGTTCAATATAAGACACCGTATTACCCGAGAGTATAACAAGATTACCCTCCTTGGTTACACCGTTGCTAGCAGCGGTGTCAATGTCCAAATCAACATATGTTCTATTGATAGTCGGTGACATCTCCTGCAGCTTGATGTCAATCGCGGCCTTGAACTCTGAGCTCTTTGTGTCTGAAACTGTAAAGCCCTTGAAGGGATCAACAATAAAGCCGTTCTTAAACCTCTCTGCACCTGCATCGTCCTTGACTATTAGTGTCTTTGCGGAGGACTCCAGCAATGACAGAGATGTGTAGTACTCAAGTCGAGCCATCTTTTTGTCAATGGTACCGATGTCGCGCATCGTGTACCTTCGATTTTGTTGCAGATCAATTGACACCCCGTAATCAGGTCTCTGATAGATTCTGACGTCGCTCTGTGACAGAGATGGGTATTGGGGCACAGTCAGAACACCGAGTGTCATGGTTCCGTCTAGATCTCTTGGAGATACAGGATCGGTGCTTGGAGCACCCTCAATTACATTGATTTTGCCCTCCGGAGACAGAGCTACCTTATCCTTTCTTCCCAGGTAGTAAGAGAATGCGGTGTTAAAGTTCTGATCCGGAGAAGGTGAATAGGCTCCAGATGCATCTATAAACAGGGTAGAGTTAGCCGAAGGATTGGTTGTTGCATTTCCGATAATTGTAGCACTGTTTGCTGTATTATTAGAATATGGTCTGAAATCAATCGAGTTTCTCAGATCGTACGTTACACCAGACTCGGACGTAAAGAGAGGAATCTCCTGTGTCAATATTGCGTTCGTGTTTGCTGTATTGGCATCGTCGATCGGGTATGACATGACCGAAAAGTAACCAATGCCACCTGAATAGGACGGAGTAAGGTGATCCACCTCCACCAACAGGACGTCGTTGACACCGACTGTGTGCCCAGAGCCAGGTCTTATAGAGATTGAGGACATGTTATACTGAGAACCCCTCTGCCCACTGTCTAGGACAAAGAGTCTGGAGAGCTCTGGGTTGGTGTTCGCGTACGTCGTACCCTGATAGATCCCGCGCACCTTGACCACATCGGCAAGACCTAGTGACCATGGACCCTGGTTTCTGGTCGGGTGTGTATTGGCCTGGATCTTTACAAAGCGATTCTTGTTGATTATCTTGGCAGCTTGAGTGGCCTGGTTCCTGAACGCATCATAGTAGATAGTGGCCACAAACGTGGAGGCCAGATTTGTTCCAAGATTAAACGTGGCCAAAGATCCGTCAGACGCCACAACGACATTAGCGGAGTCTTCCCTGGTAAAGGGAATCGGCGCTCCTGCCGGAAAGTGCCTAGCCGCTGTGGCGGTAGAGTTCGTGAAGCCGAACACAGAGTTCACCACTAGTTGAGTGGTGTTGGTGACCGCTACAACCCTTCTCACGTTTGAAGTAGAGCTGTTACCCACCGCGATGTAGTCACCGACTGCAAAGTTTGAGGTGAATGTAGCAGAACCGTCCACATTGACTGAAGTGGTGTTAACAGAAACCGTTACACCAGCAACGTTTACAGCGTTTGCAGAGGTGTTTGCCACTACAATAAACCTGAGCTCATTGGCCTCTGATAGTGATCCGGTCAATGCAATCACATCGGAACCACCCGGGTGTGATGCAGGTGGAGTCAGAGTAGCCGTGCCGTTTGCCTGGAAGGTCCTTGTGGTCTTTGTCTTGTAAAAGAAAGAGGTAGCAGTCGTGTTGATTGTCTGAACGGCGCTTTGTCCTAGATCAAAAACAACGTCAGGGCTTGCTGTCTCTCTGAGAACCGCCTGCCCGCTTACAAGTACAGAATCGGCATAGCCTGCAACACCAGAAGAGTCAGTTGCGTAGATGGACCTGACATCAGAGAAGCTAAAACCACCCGATGTTATCTTTATGTCAAACAGGTACATCTTGTACTGACAGTCGGGTGATCCGGGAATACCAGAGAAGTACTCCAGTCCTCTGATCTTTGCAGTTCCGATTTGGCTTGCCGGTGCAGATCCAGTGGGTGTGTAGTTCCCAGATGTAAGTTTGGTTGCTGCAGTGGCATACAACCCGACTTCGTCTAGAGTATTGATGTCAAACACACCCGCCATCTCGTTGACGTACACATAGTTACCGAAGTTGGCCGTAGTGATCTGATTGGGGAAGTAAACAGTGTCGATCCCCTTTCTGATGTTTGCACGGTTTGTGTCGGCATACTCTACCCTGTAGCCCTGGACATAACCTAGACCCCTGCTGACCTCTAGTACTAGGTTATTAGAGTTGGTCGCATTGGACGATACGCTCAATTCAAACGGATTGACGATGTAGTTCCCAGACTCCTCAAACGTTCTCCTTGCCAACTCGGCGCCGATTCTAGCGTACTGTGGGTCCGTAAGCTTAAAGGTAGGGCTACCCCCGTTAAAATTAACAATTGAGAAAAAGTTTGTGGTATTTGCAGTTGAATTAGTCGTATCAACCGCTCTTGTTACAAGTCTAGGAATAAGCTTGAGTCTGTTAGCACCAGGAGCATTAAAGTTAGTCGAACCCAATGCGTTGTCAAACAGTGAGCTATCACCGTCGGCAGTTACAATTGTCTCGTTGGTGAAGAAGCCAACCGAGATGTTTTCTGGTAAGTTTGAGTACTTGGAGACCACAAGTGTCTGCGGTTCTACTCTAATAAAGAAGCCCTTATTGAAGATGGTTCCTTCGCCAATGGAAACGGCATAACCCACCCCGACTGGACTATAGAAATTGCTAGCTACCTGGATCTCAGCTATCACTGCATCATCTGTATTTCGAACTTCCAAGATCTCTTCCGGGTCGAACGCCTTCTGTTGTGCCCCGTTTGCATAATTGGCGGAGTTCAGATACTTTAAGTACAGCGTATTGAGATTAGGATCGTTTGATTCCAGACCTGCAGCGGTATTGACCACAATTGCCTGAAGGTTAGCGGTAGAGACTAACCTCGACCCGAGGTAATCGTTCACACTGATCACCGAACCGTTTGTGGCCGTATCCGTGACCTTTACAAATGAGTATCCACCATCAAAGTTTATGGTACAACCCTCGATGATTGATCCGTCTTTGAAGATGTGCTTGCCAAACTTCTCTATCTGGTCCTGAAGGATTGTTTGGAGCTGGGTGAGCTCTCTTGCTTGTACAGCCACACTAGGCTTGAACAGTACCCTATGAAAGTCATTATTTGCGCTGTAGTCGTCAAAGTACGGCGCCGCATTGAAATTTGTATCTAGAGCCATTCGCGAATCGAGCCTCTGTTCTTAAAACTTTATGATAAGTCGGATTTCTTCGGTGGTATTCAAACTCTTATTTATTACCGAATTCGAAGTCTCCGTATAGAAAACCTTGCCAGTCTCTCTAATAAGATCAGGATCAGATACGACTTGCAGCAAGCCTGTAGCTCCAGAGTTCTGTCCAGTAACAAAGTTAAATCCGGTGACAAAATTGGCAGTTTTTGATACGTCCGATAGAATTGCCACCCTAAATGCGGTATTGACCGTTGCGTTGGCACCCAACCCGTTCTGTATGATGTTACCGTTGGAAAATAGAGACGTGTTGGAGACTGCAGTCATCTTTATGTAACTGGAGTTTGCAAAAGTCACCTTCCCGTTTGCAGCCGTATTGGAATTGGTGACCGTATCTCCAATGGAGAACGTTCCTGTCAAATTAGTGATGTTAACATCCAAATCAGAGATCAGATCAATGATCCTTCCGCTGGCATTGTTCTGGGAGATGTATTCAGAGTTAGAGAACGAACCTGCAATCGACGCAAATGTGAGCCGAGCTGTTTGATTAAACCTTCTTGCAAAGGTGGTTGACAGGTCTCTTGTACTGTCACGGTTAAGTATCCCAGTGACTGTGGCTGCAGCGCCTGATGTAGAGCCCACAACCGGCTGATTGTTTGCCAATTGACCTACAATCTCAGTGACATAAAGGGTATTGGCCACCGGAGAAATCACCTTGAATGTGGCGCCCGTGGATGGCTGGATCGCATTCTCTTCAGTCGTAAACCTTACGGTTGTCACCAGTGCAACGTTAGCCGTGGTGCCTGAAACAAACCCGTATAGTGTCTGGGCTTGAGCAAATGTACCCTGGACATTTGACACTCTTAGGGACGTAGAGTTCCCAGACAGCACCATGCCTGCTGCATTTGCTGCAGACTGGACCACAATCTCTCCAGGAGACCAGGTGCCAGCAGTTGACGTGAGTGATAGTTCAACTCTGTCATAGTCAGAGGTCGTCACGACTAAGTTTGCAAATTCGGGGTTCTTGATGATCCCTATCTTTCGGAACGAGACCTTGGACGGATAGTACCAGTTCTCGTTGGCAATGGTGTCAAACTTGACTGTAGTAGCCACAAACCTACTGCCCAATTCAAGCACTGCATCAGAACCGTGACCGTCGATCGGAGACATGATAGCGACCGCAGTAGCACTGTTGCCGTATAGGTTGTTGGCATAGATCTGTACGTTTGCCTTAGTGTATCGTGACCCTGGATTGATGACCACAATCTTAGACACAGCATTGCCCGATCCGACCTGAGTATTGACAACCGCGTATGCAATTGCACCGTTACCGTCACCTGTTATCTTGACCGTCGGACCTACCTCGTACTCAACCGTTCCCTCAGTGAGGTTGGTGACGCTCACCAGATTGGCAATACCTGTATTAGAACCTCCAACCGAAAAGTCGACCTGCTGTCCTATCAAGAAGTTTCCAGAAGGGTTCTTGAGAGTGACATTAGGCTTAGAGTCAACCGAGAGCACGTCAGCCACTAGATCTGACGAATTGCCTCTGACCCTCTGACCAGCGGACCAGGTGCCAAGTATGTTAGATAGAAACAAAGCCGTTGAATTGGCGTAAGCTATAGTTCCATTTGCGTTCAGTGATGTGTTTGATGAAGTCACAAAGTCGACTCTCTCACCCACTATGAACTGGGCACCCGGGACCGAAGTGTTAGCTATCAAGAGTCTTATTGAATTTAGATTGGTGTTTGATATAATACCGTTGGCCGTGGATACCGACACCGAGGTAGGAATGAGTGCAGTAGAGATCTTAAATGTATTTGCACTGGACGATGTATTAGCAAACAGTCTATCAACTATAATTACGATAGAGTTGACGGATGCTATTCTTCTGACATTTCTATTTGCATCCTCGCCAACCCTGATAAAGTTACCGTTGGCATAGTCGGTGGTAAATGTAGCCGCGGCCGCAGTGTTTGTCCCATATAGTCCTAAGGGTAAGATCCTAGCGGTTGCTGTAATCCCCTGTAGAGTGTGACCTGTCTCTGTGTTTCCTGGAATAAGCGCTATTCGGTTACCTGCAGAGGTGTTTGCAGTATTGGACAGAGCAATGGCCGTAGAGTTTGAGAACTGTATGAAGTAGGTCGTGTTGCTCTCAAGCCCACCGACAGCCGTATTGGTGACTGTCACTTGGTACCGGATCCTGTCTCCAGCCTCAAACGACCCCGATGTCGCTAGAAGGATGATGTTGTTGGACCCCTCGCCCGTACCACCGACCACACCTGTATTTGCATTAAAAGTTTGAGCCACCGGTACTGAGACAGTAACGGTCGGTTCAGTCTGATAGTTGTTTCCGCTTGTAACCAGATTGATTGCAGCTATCTTTCCGACACCGTTTGCCTGCGCGTTTGCCGTGCCTCCCGTTCCACTGGTCGAAATGATGGCAACGTTGGCGTTAGCCGTGTACCCGGTGCCGGCATTTAGGATTACTGTTAGCCCCAGCGCACTTGAGTTTGAGATGTT
>Ga0247834_1006199_pt1 | contig 13613 bp, 10 predicted proteins | sample LaCruzMarch2015__8_FD_187118 | JGI IMG/M metagenome (GOLD analysis project Ga0247834, IMG submission 187118) | Freshwater microbial communities from meromictic Lake La Cruz, Castile-La Mancha, Spain - LaCruzMarch2015_12m | ecosystem: Environmental > Aquatic > Freshwater > Lake | place: Spain... | reverse complement strand
CCTCTACGGCGACGGTGCTTCGCGCCTGCACGAGGAGATCGTGCCGGTGACTGCGCTCTGGTTGGAGCCCGACATCCGCAAGGCCCCGCTGACGCCCTATGCGTCTGACGCGGAGCGAAAGACCCTCGACCTGCTCTACACGTCGCTGGCGGACCCGGCGCTGCTCACCGTCCCCGACGAGGTGAAGCGCAAGTTGTCGACGCTGGTGGCCCGCGACGTCCAAGACTTGCTGCCCGCGCTGGCAGAGCGCGCCAAAGAGGCCGAAGACCGCGCGTTGTTGTTGCTCATCAAGCGAGGCGACGACGAGGCGAAGGAGATGGGCCTCATCCTTCAGGCGCAAGAAAAGGCCATCAAGAAGAAGCGCGACGAGGTTGAAAAGCCGCAGATGACCTTGCCGTTTTCAGCCGATGAACTCCGTCAGTTGGAGAGCGACAAGAGCTATTGGTCAGAGCGGCTGACCAAGCTCGTCGACGAGAAGCGCACCGAACCCGAGCGCATCAAGCGCAGCTACGCCGTGAAGGTCACGCGCGTGGAGCCCATCGGCGTCATTTATCTCTGGCCACGGTCGGGCTGAGGCGAGGATCACCATGGCGAAAGACCCCGCAATCCGCGCACACGAAGACTGGATCGGACTCGTCCAGCCCGTTGGCCTCGTCGTGTCCCCTGTCGCGTTGGTGAATGCGCAGGCCATCGCCGACAAGAACGTCAAGGTTGAGCAAGAAGCCCTGCGGCGCCTCGTCGACGCGTCGGTTGAGTTCGACCGTCGGTCGGGGCGAGATGCGGCCCCTCGCATCGAGTCCTTGCGCGACTTTGTGATGACCGTGCTCGGTTGGCAGGAAAGCGACCTCAGCAACGACGTTGACGCCTTCAACGTCGCCCTGGAGGACTACGGCGAAACCCTGCGGGTCACCCATGTGGTGCGCACCTCAGACAAGCCCGATGCCGCCCCGCTCTTGCTCATCAAGGTGCTGCCCACTGGCACGGACTACGACGACAGCAAGCACTACAAAGAGCGCTTGTGGCAGGCGAGCGCACAGGCCCGCTTTGAGCGCATCCTGTGGGAACACAACGTTCCCGCAGGTCTGCTGTGGAACGGCACCTCGCTGCGCCTCGTCTACGTCCCCCGCGGCGAGACGTCGGGGCACATCACGTTTCCGCTGGCGGCCATGTGCGAGGTGTCGAACCGGCCGATGCTGTCGGCGCTCAAGCTGCTGCTGTCGCCGGAGCGCCTGTGGACGTTGCCCGCCAAGCAGCGTCTGCCGACGATTCTCGAAGAAAGCCGCAGGTACCAGAACCAAGTCAGCACCGAGCTTGCGGAGCAGGTGCTTGGTGCCCTGGCTGAGCTTCTCAAAGGCTTTCAGGCGGCCGATGAGCATGCACGCGGTGGCTTGCTCGGTGAAGTGCTGCGCGACGACCCCGACGAGGTCTACGGCGGCCTGCTGAGCGTGCTGCTGCGGCTGGTCTTCATTCTCTACTCGGAGGACCGGGGCCTGTTGCCCGACGATGACCTCTACCGCGACGGTTACTCCGTGACGCGGTTGTTTGAGCGCCTGCGCGAAGACGCTGCTCTCAACCCCGACACGATGGACCTGCGCTTCGGCGCGTGGGGCCAACTCATCGCCTTGTTCCGGCTCATCCACGACGGCGGCGCCTACCTGAACGAAAACGGCGAGGGCGTCAAGCTCCCCAAGCGTGAGGGGCAACTCTTCAACCCCGACACCTACGCTTTCCTCGAAGGCCGACGGTGGAAGGTGCTGCGGCAGGAAAAGGCACCGATCCCGCGCGTGTCTGACGGCGTGGTGTACCGCGTGCTCGAACGCCTGCTTCTCCTCGATGGCCAGCGGCTCAGCTACCGCACCCTCGACGTCGAGCAGATCGGGTCCGTCTACGAAGGGCTGATGGGCTTCAGGCTGGAACGCGCTGATGGACCGAGCATCGGTGTGCGCCCGCAGCACGTCGTCATCGACATCAAGAAGCTGCTGGAGCAGAAGCCTGCCGAACGCGCCAAGTGGTTGAAGGAGACGGCTGCCTGTGACCTCGCGGCCAAGGCCGCGGCGTCGTTGAAGGAAGCGAAGTCCGTTGACGACGCGGTCACGGCCCTGGGATCGAAGGTGTCGCCGCGGACGCCGGGCCTGATGCCCGCAGGGAGTCTCTACCTTCAGCCCACCGACGAGCGACGCCGCAGCGGCTCCCACTACACGCCGCGCGCCCTCACCCGCCCCATCGTCGAGACGGCCCTGCGGCTGATCTTCGAGCGGCTGGCCAATGAAGCGAAGGACAAGAAGAAGGGGCCGACGCCCGACCAGATTCTCGACCTCAAGATTTGCGATCCGGCGATGGGCTCAGGCGCCTTCCTCGTCGAGGCGTGTCGGCAGGTGGGTGACAAGCTTGTGGACGCATGGACGCGCCACAACGAGTACCCAGACGTGCCGCCTGACGAGGCACCGCTCCTGCACGCCATGCGCAAGGTGGCGACCCGCTGCCTCTACGGCGTCGACAAGAACCGCTTCGCAGTCGAACTGGCGAAGCTGTCGTTGTGGTTGGCGACGTTGGCGAAGGACCACCCCTTCACGTTCGTCGACCACACGCTGCGCTGCGGTGACTCCCTCGTGGGCCTCGGCCGCGCCCAGATTGCGGGCTTCTCATGGGAAGCGGAACCGGCCCGCATCTACGCCAGCCAGTGGATCGAGGACGCCATTCAGGAGGCGCTCATCGAGCGGCGCACCATCGGCAGCCTCGGCGACACCACCGACAACCACGAGAAGGCGCTCGCGCTGAAGCGCGCAGAAGACGACATCGCCAGCGTTCGGCTCATCGGCGACGCTGCGGTTGCAGCATTCTTCTCGTCCACGAAGCCGAAGGAGCAGAAGGAGGAGCGGGACCGGCTGCTCGCCGTGGTGCTTGCGTGGCAGAAAGACCGTGCGGGGCACCAGATTCTGCTCGACGCGCAGACTCGCCTCGCTCACGGCGAGCGCGGAGTCAGGCCGTTCCATTGGCAGTCTGAGTTCCCAGAGGCGTTCTCACGTTCTTGCCCGGGCTTCGATGCGTTCGTCGGCAACCCGCCGTTTGCGGGAAAGAACTCGATCACCCTTGGAAGTGGCAAGGAGATGATCGACTGGTTCATGGCGACGTGGCCGGACGTCGTTGGGCGACCGAATACGGACCTGTGTGCGTACTTCTTTCGCCGCGCGGCAGCGCTAGTCCGCGATGGCGGGACTCTCGGCTTTGTCGCCACGAACACCATCGCGCAGGGTGATACGCGGCTGATGTCATTGAAGGTCCTCGTAGACGGTGGTGCCACGATCTACAGTGCGCAGACCAACGTGAAGTGGCCCGGGCTCGCGGCCGTGACGATCTCGACGGTTCACCTCGCATTGGGCGCGCCTTCTGGTCACGCATCGTCGAGTCCCGTCCTCAATTCTCGGCGGGTTGAAGTCATCAACTCGCGGCTGCTCGCAAGCCCCGAGGGTAAGGACCCCGCGCGCCTGGCTGCCAACGCCGAGAAAGCATTCATGGGCGGAAAGCTCGTTGGCATTGGGCTCGCCCTCAGCGATGAAGAATACAGGGCGTCGGTCGCACAACGCGCCGAGAACGCCCAAGTCCTTCGCCCATACCTTGGCGGTGACGAGGTAAACCAGAACGTCGGCTCGACGCCCGATAGATTCATGGTCGACTTCAGTACGATGAGGCTCGAAGAAGCACATGCGTGGCCAGAGCTACTTGAGCGCGTCCGGGAGCGGGTGAAGCCAACACGGGACCTGGACAAGCGAGGTACATACAAGACCTACTGGTGGCGCCCTGGCGAGAGCGGGGGGGCGCTCTACGCGGCTCTCAAGCCGTTGAGGCGTTGTCTCGTTACCTCGCGGGTGTCGTCGCACCTCAATCTCGTTTTTCAGCCGACGACTCCATTCTTCGCTGACTCTGTCTACGTATTTGCCTTCGATGACTTCGCGCACTTTGCGTGCCTGCAGTCACGTACACACGAGGTCTGGGCACGTCTCCTCTCCTCATCTCTGGAGGACCGGCTTCGATATGCTGCGTCAGATTGCTTTGAGACGTTTCCGTTCCCATCTGGAGTCGGGCACGACGCGCGAATGGCAACTGCCGGTAAACTCTACTATGACTTCCGGGCCAGTTTGATGGTCGCCAACAACGAAGGGTTGACGACGACATACAACCGCTTTCACGACCCGGATCACGACGGCAGCGGCGTAGAAGGCCGCGACTCAGCCGACGTCATCAAGGATATCGTGGAGCTTCGTCGCCTTCACGATGAGATGGACCGCGCGGTCCTCGACGCCTACGACTGGACCGATATCAAGCCCACCTGCGAGTTCCTCCTCGACGACGAGGACGAAGGCGAGGACGAGGAGGGCGGCAAGCGCAGGAAGAGGAAGCAGTCGCGGTACCGCTGGCCCGATGACGTGCGTGATGAAGTGCTCGCGCGCTTGCTGGAACTGAACCGCCAGCGCTCCGAAGAGGAGCGGCTACTGGGCGCCGAGGCGACAACGAAGAGCGAAGCCGGACGTGGCTTTGCACTTGAGGTGCAGGCACCGAAGGTCAAGAAGCCTGCCAAGAAGGCGAAGGCAACATGAATCCCGACCTGCGCTCCATCTGGCAGCGGATGCAAGGCCTTGGGCTTGCCGCGCTTGCGCATGCAAACCGTCACTCGGCCTACATCCCTATCGAGAACGGACACTGGCCTGAGCTTTCAATCCTTCAGGCCGCACACGCAGCCGAGCTTCTCATCAAGGCCCGGATTGCGCAGGAGCATCCGCTGCTTGTCTTCGAGGACCTTCCGAAGCCCAAAGCTGATGATGCTCCTCTAAACGTGAAGCGCCTCTTTGAGGATGGGAAGACGATCCAGTGGAGCGACCTCCCACAGCGTCTATGGGCCGCGACGGGCACACGGCTGCCGAACGTCGAAGCGTTCCGTGAGTTCGGCCGCCTCCGAAACGGCGTCCAGCATTTTGCACCGCCATCCGGGACCGACGCTGGAGCGCTGACACTGAAGTTCGTGTTTGAGGTGATCGACCCGTTCATTCACGGAGCCTGGGGGCTGTGCGCCGTCGACTACGACGAGGACCACGAGCCCTATCTCTACTTCGTGGGAGCGCTCGTCAGTCATGAGATCCTGTTTCACGTCTCATCAGAAGCGGCGGCTTGCTTCAATGATTGGGACGTCGAGTGGGACAAAGTGCCCGCTGCATACCGGAATGAGATGCACCGGCGCGTGAGCGCAGCCCTTGAGGTGCGGTGATGCCGACGGTGTCCAGAGAACTTCAGCTTGCAGTGCGCGAAGCCATGGTTGGCTCAACGCTCAGCCAAATCGACATCATGTTCGAGGCTGCTGGCCTGAAGCCTGGGACGCTCCCAGCGGATCGTCCGATCTCCGGACAGCGACGGTCGCGAGTGGAAGAGTTCTATGCGGCCGTGAACTGGGCTTCGCCCACCGATCAGCGTCGCGTCCTCCACGTCGTCGAGAACTTCCTTTCGGAGCTTCCTGAGGGCAAGGACCGGGAGAAGATCCTCAAGATTCTCGCTCGGGACGGCTACCGGTTTGAGAACGACGCCATCGTCGTGCCTGGGGGACAGGCGCTCTGGGAAACGCCGAGCCCGTCAAGCGTGCTCGATGCCGCTGTTTTCGCAGATCACCTGCGGCGCATCGAAGTCGGACTCGCGTCTGATCCTGCTCAGGCGATTGGATCGGCCAAGGAGCTTCTTGAAAGCGTATCGAAGGCTGTGCTGGAGAGTGCTTCGGTCGACCACGCGAAGTTCGACACGCTGCCTCGCCTCGTCAAGGAAGCGATGAAGTGCGTGGGCCTTGATGCAGAAGCCGTTGATGAGAAGCAGCGGGGTTCTGCTGCCATCAAGATGGCCCTCGGTGGTCTGTCACAGGTCGTCCACGCCGTCGCCGAGCTACGCAACCTCTACGGCACGGGACATGGCAAGGCGAAGCGGACAGGGATCACCGCTCGGCACGCCAGATTGGTTGTGTCCTCGGCGTCGGCGCTTGCGGTGTTCTTGTTGGAGACGCACGGAGAGCATGCGCAGAAGCTCTCACCGGGACCGGGACCGCAAGGGGCACAGCGATGAGCGCCCGCAACCCACACAACCCTCTGGACCGCAGCGGCCTCGCAGCAGCGATGCAGACGCTGGAAGTTGGACGGCAACCATGACCCCCAAGCAAGTCCGCGCTGACCTCGTTGACGCCCTGTGCACCGACCTCGTCGGCCCGGTCGCGGGCTCTGCCCTCGAAGCAGAGCGCATCCACCAAGCCCCGGCGCGTTGGTACCTGACCGGCTTCCTCGTGCCCTACGAGGCCCCGGCCAGCCACAAGCAAGACGACACCGGCGACGACCAGATGGAGCTTGTGGACGCCGGGGGCGCTGACGACAACGTCGTCCCCGAGAGCCAGGCCCGGAGCCGGGCGTTCTTTCCCTCGTCGATGGGCTTGAGCGTGCTCGTTGCCCAGACCACGAGCACGCTTACCGTTGAGGTGTTGTGGGGAACCTACGCCCGGCTGCCCAACGTCGCGGCCGTCGACCACGGGCCGGGTCGCATCCACGAGTCTGAGCGTTGGCAACGCACCCAGAACCAGCAGGTCGTCACCGTCAACCTGAGGTAGGTCGATGCCCAGGGCCGGTTGTCGATCGATGTCCCCGGCAGCGATGGCGTGCAGTTATCGGTGTCGTCGAGAGCGTTCTTCTCTGACGGCGACACGGAAGAGCTCTTGCCGAGCGGCACGCGGGCCGTGTCGTTGTTTGTGGTGAACCACCGGGACCCCGGCGTCGACGACCGCAAGGACGAAGGCTTCATCTTCCAGGTCGAGATGCGCGTGCGCTGCGACGGCGGCTTCGTCCCCCGACCAAACCTGCGCGGCGCCGACACTGACGACGCTGATGAGCAGATCGCCGACCTGCAGTACCGCGACACCTTCGAGTACGCCGTCGGCCACAACGTCGCGACGCGAGCGCTGCTGACCGATGGCAAGTGCACCGAGGTGGGCACGACGTGGCTGCCCAACCACGAAGTCGAGAAGGTCATCCACGGCGAGGTCAAAGGCATCGACCTTGGCATGGCGTCACTAGCCGCCTGCACCAGCGCTGACGAGGTCCGCGCGAAGCTGGCGCCCATCGTCGATGCCTATGGCGCGTGGGTGAAGGCGCAGGCCAAGGTGTCGGTGGCCGGGAGCAAGCAACGCAAAGCCACCCTGACCTCGCTGCTGAAGAACGCCGAAGCCGCATGTGAGCGCATCGCCGACGGGCTGAAGGCCCTCGACGACGACAACGTGTTGCAGGCGTTTCGGCTGGCCAACCGCGTCATGGCGGCGCAGTCGCTGCAACGGTCCTCGTGGACGCCAGCCGAGGCGGGCCAAGCGGTGGCAGCGCCATCGTGGCGGCTGTTTCAGATCGCTTTTCTCGTGATGAACCTGCGGGCGATGCGCGAGCCCGAGCATCCATCGCGCAACGTCGTCGACCTCATCTTCTTTCCAACCGGCGGCGGCAAGACCGAGGCGTATCTCGGGCTCGCCGCCTACACGATGGTGCTCCGTCGCCTGACCCACCCAAAGCTGCTGTCGTCGGGCGTGAGCGTGCTCATGCGCTACACGCTGCGTCTGCTGACGCTCGACCAGCTTGGCCGTGCCGCGACGTTGATGTGCGCGTTGGAACTGGAGCGGCAGGAAAACGTCGACACGCTCGGCATGTGGCCGTTTGAGATTGGCCTCTGGGTGGGCCGCGCAGCCACGCCCAACCGCATGGGTCGCAAAGGCGAGGACGACGACCACTCGGCCCGCACCAAGACCCGCCGCTTCCAACTCGACAGCGCCCGGCACCCGTCACCGATCCCGTTGGAGAACTGCCCGTGGTGCAACGAGAAGTTCAAACCGGCGTCGTTCACCCTGCACCCAAACCCCGACACCCCGCTGTCGTTGCGGGTCGTCTGCCTGAAGCGGGGCTGCGCCTTCAACGGCGACAACCCGCTGCCCATCGTCGCTGTTGATGAGTCGATTTACCGTCGGCTACCGGCGTTGATCATTGCCACCGTCGACAAGTTCGCCGCCCTGCCGTGGACCGGCCAGACGGGAGCCCTCTTCGGCAAAGTCGACCGCCACGACAAAGAAGGCTTCTATGGCCCGTGCGACGCCGGTGTCGGCAAGCCCCTAAGTACGCAGCCTGGCACGCAATTGCCGCCGCCCGACCTCATCATTCAAGACGAGCTTCACCTCATTTCGGGTCCGCTCGGCACGATGGCGGGTCTGTACGAGGGTGCCATCGAAGCCCTCTGCGCCCGTGACGGCGAAAACGGCGTGGTGCTGCCGAAGATCGTGGCGTCGACGGCCACGGTGCGTCAGGCACAAAAGCAGATTCAGGCCCTCTTTGCCCGGCCCCATGTGCATGTGTTTCCGCCACCAGGGCCGGATTTGCGGGACTCGTTTTTCGCCAAGACCGTCGCTGTCGAAAAGAAGAACGGGCGGCTCTACGTCGGCGTCGCCGCTCAAGGCCGGAGCGCCAAGGTCATCCTGCTGCGGACCTATCTCGCGCTGCTCGGCGCTGCCGAGAAGGCATGGAAAGACGCGGGCGGTGACAAGGCGCCCAAGAACCCCGCCGACCCGTACATGACGCTGCTCGGCTACTTCAGCAGCTTGCGTGAACTCGGCGGGAGTCGCCGCATCGTCGAGGACGAAGTCCGCACCCGGCTTCATGGCTACGGCGACCGCAAGCGCATCGGTGAACCCCATGGGCTCTTCGCCGAACGGCGCATCGCCTACGAAGTCTCCGAACTCACGAGCCGGGAGACGACCGACAAGGTGTCGGAGACGAAGCGTCGTCTGGCGCTCGGCCACACCGACAAGGAGCACATTGACGTCGCCATGGCGACCAACATGATCTCTGTCGGTCTGGACATCACCCGTCTTGGCCTCATGGTTGTGCTCGGCCAGCCGAAGGCCACCGCGGAGTACATCCAAGCCAGCAGCCGCGTTGGCCGCGATGACGAACGGCCCGGACTCGTCGTCACGTTGTTCAACCTGTACAAGCCCCGCGACCGCTCCCACTACGAGCGTTTCGAGGCCTACCACCAGACCTTCTACCGCTCCGTCGAGGCCACCAGCGTCACGCCGTTCTCGCCACGCGCCATCGAGCGTGCGCTGGCCGCGGTGACGGTCGCACTCGCTCGGCTGCAGGTCCCCAGCATGACCCCAGCGCGGGCAGCGGTGCACGCGGACACCCAGCGGCCCCACCTCGACTTCATCGCCGAGGCAGTTGCCGCACGGGCGCTGAAGCACGCGCGGCTTTCCACCGAGGCCGCCGAAGACCTCCGTAAAAAGCTCAAGGCGCAGGTCGCCGACCTTCTCGACGCTTGGGCCAAGCTGGCGAGCGGCCAAAAGAAGGTCAGCGCCGGGCTCCAATACGCGCAGGAAGAGGGCAACGATCCGCCGCTGCTGCACACGCCCCTCGACCCTGCACTCAAGGATCTGCCTGACCCACGGTGGAAGCGCTTCACTGCCAACCGCTCCCTGCGCGACGTCGAACCCAGCGTGAGCCTCTGGCTTGGCAAACTCGACGACAGCGAAGTCGATGACACCTCCGCGAAGGGAGCCTGACCGTGGCCACCAAGAAGAAGGGTCCCTCCGGCGCCCCCAACACGATGCGAGCCCCCGGTCAGGTGCGGCGCTCGCAGATGCTCACCACCTACGGCCCCGGGGCCATGGTCGACCTCCCTGACCACGCCGTGATCGTTGGCGGCTTGGAATTCTGGAATGGGCCGAAGCAGTCGGTCCGCGAGGAACGGTTGCAGCAGAAGCTGGCGGCCATGTTCAAACGCAAGTCGGTGGAGCTTTTCGCGCCCCCAGTCGCCGAACAGGACGACGCCTCCGCCGGTGTGAAGGTTCTCCGGTTCCCGCAGTGGTTTGTGGCGCAGTACGAGGACCGCTGGGGCGAAAACCGGGAGTTCCGCAGCCGACCCCTGCTCCACGCCAAAGGGCTGGTTGGAGGCCAGTACAGGACGGCTGAGAAGAAGGCCGTGAGCGTCATCCCGATGCGCTTCGTGCAGGCGTGCCCCAACGGCCACATCAGTGACGTGGATTGGCGGGGCTTTGCCCACCGGGCGGAAGCTGGCGCTGCCCCTGCGGCGCCCTGCTACCGGTCGCTCTGGCTCGACGAGCGCGGCACTACCGGCGACTTCGCCGACATCTTCGTCCGCTGTGAATGTGGAAAGTCACGGTCTTTGGCAGAGACGACGGCGACGAAGGACCGCGCCGCGCCGCTCGGTTGGTGCAATGGCGACCGCCTCTGGCTCGGCGCCCACGCCCGCGAGGTCTGCCACACCGAACACGGCAAGCCGTACCCCAACCGCTTGCTCGTCCGCAGCGCCAGCAACGCCTACTTCTCTCAGACCCTCAGCGTCATCCACATCCCCGAGAAGGACGCCGCCCTGAAGAAGGCGATGGACGAGGTCTGGGTCGACTACCTCCTTCCCGTCGAGGAAGAAGCGGAACTCAAGTTCGTCCTCAAGCAGCAAAAGGCGTTCGCTGCCGTCGGCCAGTTCCCCACCGATCGCCTGTTCGCCGAGATCCAGCGCCGTAAGGCCGGAGGCGTTGGCGACACGAAGAGCATCAAGGAAGCCGAGCTTGAAACCCTCCTCGACCAGCCCCTCGAACTGACCGAGGACGTGCCCAAGGACGACTTCTACGCCGTCACCCTGCCACCGAAGAAGGAGACGGCGCGCGTAGCTGCCGTGATGAGCAAGGTCGAGAAGGTCGTGCTGGTGCACAAGCTCCGCGAGGTCATCGCGCAAGTGGGCTTCACCCGCTTCGACTCGATCACCGCCGACATTGACGGTGAACTGAGCCTCGATGTCCGGATGGCGCCCCTGGCGCTCGACCAGACCTGGCTTCCCGCGGTCGAGAACCACGGCGAGGGCGTCTTCATTGCATTCAAGAAGGAAGCTCTCGACGCATGGTGGAAGCGGCCAGCCGTGAAGGCCCGAACCAAGTCCCTCGTCGGCGGCTTTGAGCCCTGGAAGAAGGCCAAGAAGTCACCGATGGAGTTCCCCGGTCCGGCCTATGTGATGCTGCATTCGCTGGCGCATCTGCTCATTACGTCGGTGGCTCTGGAGTGCGGCTACAGCGCAAGCTCAATCCGCGAACGCATCTACGTCGGCAAAGCTGGCGCGGGCATCCTGTTGTACACGGGCAGCGCTGACGCCGACGGCACCCTCGGGGGCCTCGTGCAGGTCGGTCGCAACATCGGGCACCACCTCGCCCACGCCCTCGACATGGGGCGCCTTTGTTCCAACGACCCCGTCTGCGCCCAGCACCAGCCCGACGACAACCGCGAAGAGCGCTTTCTCCACGGCGCTGCCTGCCATGGATGTCTGCTCATCGCTGAGCCCTCGTGCGAGCGGCAAAACCAGTTCCTCGACCGGGCACTGGTTGTCCCCACCGTCGACGAACAAGGCGCCGCCTTCTTCTCGGAGACGGAGTGAGCCCACGCGCCCTGCTTCAGCTAGAGCGTCAAGTGCTCGTGGACATCGCCGCCGCGCTCAAGAACGGCACCCTGCGCCTGCCCGTCACCGAGACGGAACTGCGCGCCTATTCCGGCGGAAACGCTGCTCTCGCGGTGGCCGAGGTGAACAGGCTCGCCGGGCTCGGCATGACGGAGACGGCCATCGCCGAAGCACTGGACCTCGTCGGTGACGCCCTCCGTGGTGTCGAGCGCGCACACGACGAAGTCGAGTTCGTGTGGAGCGGCCCGGAGCGTGGGGTCAGCCAGACGCGCGAAACGTCGGTCGTGGTCAATGACCTGTTCCGGCACGCCGAGCGCGAGGTGTTGGTGGCCAGTTACGCCATCCACGACGGACCTTCGGTCTTCGCCGTCCTCGCTGACCGGATGGCCGAGGTCCCTGACCTTCGCGTCCGGTTCTTCCTCCACGTCGGTCGCCAGCAACACGAGCAGGACAAGGCGGAGGCCCAGGTCCTGCACCGCTTCGCCAAGGAATTTCGCGACCAGCACTGGCCCAGCGGCTCACGCCTGCCCGAAGTCTTCTACGACCCGCGCACCCTTGGCACTGGCTCAACCCGCGCCTCTCTGCATGCCAAGTGCGTCGTCGTCGACGACGCCCGCGCGTTCGTGACCTCGGCCAACTTCACCGAGGCCGCGCAGCAGCGAAACATCGAAGCGGGCGTCCTCGTCGACAACAAGCAGTTTGCGCGGTCGCTGCGAGAGCAGTTCGAAATGCTCATCGGCCGGAGGCTGCTGCTCAGCCTCAAGGTCTGAGCCCGCGTACACCAGAACCCCAGCGCTGACCCTCCCGGCTGCGCACCCTGGTCCATGGATCCACGGCCCCGTGGACGAGCAGGAGGACGACGGTGACCCCCATCAAAATGACCCGTGAGCGACGCCTCGGCCGCAAGCCGGTCTTCACGATCCGGTTGCGACTACCCCGCTTGCTGAAAGAGCCGCTTGGCGCCTTCGAGGCCGCAAACCAGCTTGACGCTGCCGCCGAAGCCATGCGGGACGCCGCCCGCGAGGGTGACGTCGTCGAACTCGACATCAGAGAGGACAAGAATGCTTGAAACCCGTCGTCGACGCCGAGCCCAGCGCGATGAGCGCCTTGCTCATGTGCAAACCCCGGCGAGGCTGGCTCGTCGTCGTCGATGCCCGGTCCGGGCTGGGCGCCAAAACTCGTACACGACGAACCTGCTGCCGGAGACGCGGGCTCGGCTCAAACGCGTGCACGTCGAACTCGTGCGGCTGGCTGACGGGATCGAGTGCACGGTGCCTGAGTGGGTGCTCGTGGAGGCGATCGTCGGCTCCGCGCTGGAGGACCCCGACCACGTCGTCACTCTCGTGAGGGAGTTGGTTTGTGGGGCCTCCGCCGAGGTCTGAGGCCGAGCGGTCATGTGGATCGACTACACAGCGAACCCGTTGCGGGCGCAGGCGACTTGTGCCGCCAAAAGATGTGCCGACCCTTGTGAAGGATCGACTCCTGAAGAGTGCCGAAGTTGCGTTATCTGACAGCAACAATGCAGATCGCCGAACTACCTGAAATTGAACATTGTTTTGCTTGTCTCGCGGAAGAACCGTGCGTCTTGCGCGCATGGCTTCCCCTATCTCGCCCTACCTGAACGCTGACGCGGCCGCCGAGTATGTCGGCGCGCCGAGCGTCGCGGCGTTCCGGCGGCAGGTGCAGCGAGGGACGTTCACAGTACCGGCACGACGAGGACGTCTTTTGCTCTTTACAATTAAGAGCTTGGACGCGGACCTCGAACGAGGTGCGCCGCAGGGTACGATGCTTCAGCGAACCGTGCCGTCGCTGGACTCAATGGAGGACATCGATGGGACGCAAAACGGGAACGAAGACGAAACACAAAGGCATCGTGAAGGTTCACGACGGTGTCTTTCTAGTGCGAGTAACGAAAATGGACCCGCAAACAAAGGTAAAGAAGGAGGTGGAGTCGACAGTAAAAAACTGCACACTGGAGGACGCCCTTATTGAGCGTGCGCACGAAGTCTGAGGGGCTGTCGCGCTATTTGTTTGCGGGGCGCGCTGCGTCATCTGGGTCGCCCTCACTGTCGGCAGTATGGACGTGGATTTTGGAGGCATGA
>Ga0247834_1006188_pt1 | contig 13634 bp, 13 predicted proteins | sample LaCruzMarch2015__8_FD_187118 | JGI IMG/M metagenome (GOLD analysis project Ga0247834, IMG submission 187118) | Freshwater microbial communities from meromictic Lake La Cruz, Castile-La Mancha, Spain - LaCruzMarch2015_12m | ecosystem: Environmental > Aquatic > Freshwater > Lake | place: Spain... | reverse complement strand
CGGATGGGGACCCTGTTTACACACTGGTGCAGGTTGCCGTAAACGACCTCATCATGCTGGTGGCCTTTGCCCCCATTGTGATGACTCTTTGCGGGGTGGCCAATGTGGTCGTACCTTCCAGCGTTCTGATTACTTCCGTCGTTGTGTTTATCGTGATTCCTTTGGCTGCGGGTTATCTGACTCGTTCCTTGTTGCTAAAAGCTCGTGGCAAACAATGGTTTGAAGAGTTTTTCCTTCCGAAGTTTCAGCCGATCACCATCGCCGCTTTGCTACTGACTTTGGTGCTCATTTTTGCGTTTCAGGCTCAGAATCTGACCCAGCGCTGGTTTGCAGTCCTGCTGCTGGCTGTGCCCATTATCATTCAGGTCTATTTCAATTCCAGCCTGACGTACCTTGTCATGCGTTGGCTCAAGGTTCCCCACAACGTCGCCGCTCCGGGAGCTCTCATTGGGGCCAGCAACTTCTTTGAACTTGCGGTTGCCGTAGCCATCACGCTCTTCGGCCCTTCTTCCGGAGCTGCTCTTGCGACCGTAGTGGGTGTTCTTGTGGAAGTTCCGGTGATGCTATCGGTCTGCCATGTTTGCACCCGAACCCGTGGATGGTTTGCTAACACCACGCAGTCTTGATTCTGCTTATCTCCATTGACTCATGCGTCCAGATCTCAAAGGTTCGATCTGCTTTTCTTCCGCCTTGCGGCGGTTTTTATGAAAGGGGAGTATGTGAATCCTCTATCAATGTCTGAAAATGACTTAGATAAGTCGTAACCGGTCCCATAGCTCAAGAGGATAGAGCAGCGGTTTCCTAAACCGCGGATCCCCGTTCGATTCGGGGTGGGACCATGTATGGGGCTAAGGGGCGGTCAGTCTTCAAGACCCAATGCCGAACGACCCACCACTATTTGGATGTTTTTTGGCCAAGGCTGGTTGAAACCTCAATAAGCCTCTGACTTCGAATGGCCGCGATCCATACCTTTACTCCTCCACCCCCCCGCTTGTTCCACCATGGCCCCAGAAGCTCGGCGTACTTCCTCAACTGGGGTCCGTGCCGCTCCAGCCACTCCTTGTCATCGGTAACTTGATCGGTTTTAAAATCATAAATTCTCAACAATCCTCCTTTTTTTTCCTCGAGCACGGCCCGATCCACCGCCGCCGCAACCAATCGATTCCCCTCATCCAACACCTCGAGCGCCTTCTCCCGCCATACACGGCAACCTTCCCGCTTACCAAAAACGTCTCGACCTGCCCCGCTTTGACAAAAATCGTCGGCAAGTTTCCAAGTCTCCGGATTCACCTCCTTTTTCCAGGTCAGATCTAGTCCTCCCCACTCGACCCGCTCCAACAACCGATGCACTTCTTCGCCCAGCCCTAACCCCCCCGCCTGCCCAAAAATGGAACGCCCCGTCATCCGGTGTTTGCCCAGCCCCGAGGGCAAGACCCGCATCACGCCGGGCATTTCCGCATTCAGTTGGATCACTGGTTTTTTTCCGGCCTTGGATTTTTCCACTCCCCCCAGACCTAGCTCCCACCCCGGATTCACATAGTCCAGCGGCGCCGCAAGCCCACGACGAAACAACCAGTCGATCTGCACGCCTTCACGCTTCGCCATCGGACTTCTCCTCACTTTTCTTTTTTCCCCGACCCTTCGCGTCCTTGACCGGCGGCAACACGAGTACCAACGCCTGCCGTGCCCGCGTCATCGCTACATAATATAAACACAGGTTGGCCAGCATCGCCTCCTGCCGAACCCGATCCATCTCTGCCGCCAGCTCCGGAACCGCATCACAAACCTCCTGGGACGGAAGTTCCATAACCCAACGTCCTGCCGGGGTCTCGCCACTTCGTAGATGCGGACCCTTTGCAGAATCCAACCGAAGACTCCGTCCCGATCCCCGCTCCAACACCACGATCGTAAGATCAAACTCCAACCCCTTCGCCTTGTGTATCGTCATCAACTGGATCGCACCCCTCAGTGTCGCCCCAGGGTCCTGGTACTCCGCCAAAAACCGGTGAAACTCCCGCACCGATCGCCCCCCCGACCGATCGAACGCCCGCCCAGCCCGCACCACAGCCTCGGACAAATCCTCCAGAAACGTATCCCCGGAAATATCTGTAGAACTCAGCCACCCACGTACCATCCCCTCCGCACCTCCACTACCGAAATCCGCCAATGACCGTAAGGCGAACGGTTCGATACCCCCCGCCACTGACTTGGCCAACATGCCTGCCCTCAACCCGCCTGCTGCCAGACGATCGGACGGATCCACCGCCAACCTCGCCGCCAACAAACAAGCCGGTCCCAGTGGTCCCTCCGTCACCACCGATCTCTTACCCTCCACCGTTACCCTCAACCCTTCCTGCGAAAGCACTTCCGCCCCCTCGTACGCAAAATCATTCGTTCTTGTCAAAACACCGACCGTGCCGCCCTTCTCCAGCACACGTGCTTCCTTCACCAACTCCGCCACCGTCATCCAGATATCCTCACCTTCCGCTGACCGGATTTCCACATGCCCTTTTCTTTTATTCGCTTCATCCGAAACATGCCCGGTCCAACCTTGTTTCCATCCTGCCACAACCTTCCGGTCAAGCTCCGCAATCTGTAAAGCCTCCGGCTGAAAAACATGTCTTACCGCTTTCAACACTTTTTCACCCGAACGATAGGACCGTCCCAGTTGCTCATCCTTCAGCCGCCCCTCATATCCCTTGGCAATATCCGTGAAGAGTCCCGCATCACCACCGCGCCATCCGTAGATCGCCTGTTTTACGTCGCCGACATAAAAAATCGTCCGCCGCTCCTCGTTGTCCTGCCAGATTTCCTCTACGAGGGGCTTCAAAGCCGCCCACTGGGAACGGCTGGTATCCTGAAACTCGTCCAGCAGCCAATGGTCAAACCACCCATCCACCCGGTAGGTCAGTCCAGCCTCCTGCACCACGTCGTCTTGCGCAATCTGCGGCAAGTCCGCAAACCGCAACATCCCCGCCCTACTCCTCCGCAACTTCCGGACTTGCGCCAACCGCTTTGCATACTCCCCCAAGCGCCGCGTCCGTCCTAACCTCCACGCCACTAGTCTTTGCACATACCCGCGTGCCACCGATCCTGCATACCGCGCAGGCTCCCCGCTCAATACCCCGGATTTGCGGTTAAAGACAAACTCAGCCCGGCCCGCCTCGAGGCCCACGATGTTTTCCAAAAGTTTCCGGGCCTTTCCGCTCAGTTCTGTTCCCGGCCCTGCATTCGCCATTTCCAGAACCGAATCCGAAAAATCCTCCCAGCCAAGCGGCAATTCCGTCCAAGCCGGCTCCTGCACCTTTCCTGCTTCGGGCTGCCCCTTTGGAAAAATCTCCCGCTCCCCGCCCCATACCGCCCTCGGCTCCTCATACCAGATCCGCTCGGCCTCCTGAAGCTCCCGAACCTCCGCGCGGAGCGGATCGGCCGGCGCCAGTCCTTTCTCCCCGCCAATCAGATCTCTCTGCAACTCCTCCCGAACCTTGGCGTCCGATCCCAGCATCGTGGCCAAATCCCCCAACACTTCCGACTCCTCCCTTTCCTCCGCCGCCTCGTCCAACACCCTCACCTCCCGGCTCAGCCCCAGTTCTGGAGCGAACCCCCGGACCATCCGGAAGAGAAAACTATCCAAGGTGCCCATCTCCAGGCGGTCGAGGTCATCCGTCACTTTCCGTAACGCTTTGCGAAACTCCATCTGTTGTTCCGCCTCCGGCAGCCTGACCTTGGCCGCATAGTGCCTGGCCAACTCTTCCAGACCCGACTCTTTTGCCGAATTCATCCGGCGCTCAAAGAATTTTCCTGCCTCGCCTTCTTTATCCGAACCGGACGCCAGCTTCTCCATCAGCTTACGCAAAAACTCCCCCGCCGCCTTTCTGGTAAAGGTCAAAGCCAGGATCTTCCGCGGCTCCACACCCAAGAGAAGCAACTCCACAATCCGGTCCGTCAGCCGGAACGTCTTCCCCGTTCCCGCCGATGCGGTAATGCGCAGATGGGACAAACGAACGCTCACTCCCAGCTCCCCTTAATAACCTCGATCGATTTTTCCTCAATGAATCTTCTCAGCCCCAGTTCCTCGAAATCGTCGTAATCGGCTTTTACCGCGAACCTTTCCCACTTGCCCTTCCGGATCCATTCCAACACTGCGTCGGTTCGATACTCCTGTGCCACCTCACGCGCGCAGCGCATCGCAGACTCCCTTTCCACATCATTCAACACCAGCGGCTTCCAGCCAATCTCCGCCAACTCCTCCCCCAAATAAAAATATCCCGCTTGCGCAGGTCGCCCCCCCCCAGCCACCCCCTCAAGATAAAGCGGCAACTGCAGATTGATCCAGCAGGCCGGCCCCACCTTTCCCTTCTTGTCCGAACGCTCCAACCGCGCATATTCCGGTGACCGCAAATACGTAGCCCGCCGCCCGCCCGCAAAGTGGTATGCTGACGCCTCCTTCTCCCTTCCCGTTTTATAATCCACCACCCTCAGTCCATACTCCGAATGCTCGTCAATCCGGTCCGCTCGCCCCTGCACCCAAAAATCCTCCAAACCGACGGAAAAACATTTCACCTTTTTGTTGCGACCCGGCAAATCACGCTCCTCGCCCAGAGCCGTTTCCGTCGACCGGATTCTCCACCCCTGTTTCACCAGCCCCGCCTGCTCCGTTGCAAACCGCTTCAAGCGTTCTCGCCCCGCCTCCCTCTGTAAGTCCAGATTCAGCCTCAACACCCCGACCTGCTCCCAGGGGGAAAATTTCGCATCCCAAACCGTCCGCACCTTGTCGTAAATTTTCCCGGCATCACCACACTCCCGCATCGCAGAATCCTCCCCGAACTCCCTGAGAACCTCGTGCATCCATGTCCCGAACCTCCGTCCGTCCAGACCCGGTGTGGGCTCCTCGCTGGGCCGCCAGCCCAACCGCCGTGAAAGATAGAACCGTAATGGGCACGCCAGAAACGCCGAAAAGTCCGTCACGTGAAGCAAATCCGTTCTGCCTTCCGCCGGCGGGAGCGGGATCCGCAGTTTGTGCCTCTGAAATGCTTCGCGTGCGTTGCCCGTCTCCTTCGGTTCCGACTCGACAGCCAGTTTTTTTACCCGCTTCACCAGCTCCGCATCAGGCACCCGGAAGAGCAATCGCGAAGGCTTTAACGGTTCTCCCGCCTCGCCGTTTTGTGCCGTCAGCACCACCAACCCGCCCTTCTTTCTTCCCGCCTCCATCCCGTGCAAGAGGGACAGATCGCGGGCGTGAAGGAATTCCCGGTCGGGCAGACCCAGCATCCGTCTGGCCGCCTCCGTCAGCATCACGTCCGGTGAAGTTCCCGTCGGCATCAAACCCTCGTTCATTCCCGCCAGAATGAGAAGTGCCGCATCCTCCCCCGCCGCATCGAGCCATCCCTCGATCTCCACCGCACCCCTCTCCTTCTCCTGCGTCCATGCCCCGCCCAGAGAGCCGAGCAATTCCACCCATCCGGCCAGCCCCAACTCCCTTCCCGTTCCCGACTCCGCCTCGTTCAACGCCTCGTCGATCGACTTCGCCGCCTCCACCTCCCCGCGAATCTCCTCCAGTTCCCTCTCCCCATACATCGCCAAAAGCAGCGCCCGTAGTTCTCCCGGCCAGTCCTTTCCTGCCAAGGCCTGTCGCAGCTTCGCCAGCCGGCGCAACACCGGAACCACCGCATCGGAAACGGTTCTTTCCGGCATCCGCAAAGAAGATTCCAGATCCGCCTCCATCGTGGCATATCCCGATTTCGACCAGTCACCCAGCCAGACCACCGGATCCCCGGAAACCTTCACCTCCTGCAAAATCCACCGCAAGAAATCCGGCTGGTGAAGTAGCACATCCATGGAGCGGAAAGAACCATCTCGGCAAACATCCGCAACATCCCGCAACAGCTTACGAATCGACTGCTCCTCCAGTGGCCGCCCGGCCGCTAGGTAGGCCTTCCCGCCCACCTGCTCAATCTTTGCAGCCAGATCCCGCCCAAGGGCCGCATCGTCCGCCACCACCGCTGCCTTGCCGGAATTTTTTTTGGAAAACATTTTCGCCAGATGCTCCACCACCCCTTGAGCGAGATCCAACCCGTCCCGCCGGAGCTCCGGCTCAATCCCCACCAACATCTCCCTCTTGTTCCAGAAGTCAACCTCGGCCCGGCCATGGACGTCAAAAGCCTCATGTGCCTCGGCCTCCGACAATCCCGGAGCCCAAACCAGGATCTCCACCTCCGTTCCCTTTTTGCCGAGCGAGCCCAGAGCCGTCACCGCCAAGAACGACGCGTCGACCACCCCAGCGAGGATCACCTTCCGGATCCCCTCCGGCAACACCGGCTCTTTTGCCCGTGCCAACTCCGAATCCTGAGGACATCGCTTGCCACAATCCTTCAGTCTTTGCAGATACCGACGTTCCAGTTCCGCCCAAGCAGACCAACGTTCCGCGTCCTGAGGAGCATCGATTTTTACAGCTGCTGCCGCAATCGTCAGTCCGGCCTTGGCCGTTTCCGTGGCCAACCCATAAAGACCCAATCCCAGGTCGGTCCGCCCACCCACATCGGTTCTCTTCCAACCACCCTGTTGCACTAGCTCCTCACCCACTGCCAAAACCGTATCCACCCACGTCCCGACCGACTGTAGCGGAGTGGCTACCGCCGAGTCCTGTGCCTTGGTCAGACCTGCGGGTGTACCCGTCCGAGGCGGAAGAAGGATGGCATCCTGTTTGCGAGCTGCTTGGGCTAAACGATCAACGATCCGACGCCCTGTTTGCGAAGTCATCGTTAGGATCATCGTATCCTCAAAGGACAAAAGACCCCCTTCCGCTTTTTGCTGTGCCAAGAGATAAGCTGCAACCGCTTCGGGCAGCGTCTCTTTTGCAAGAAGAAAAACTCGATTCATCATCGGAAACCATACCCTAGCAGGTGGGACAAATTCTGTCCCATCATTAGCGATTTTTTAATCTCATAGTCAACCCACCCCATTAACTCATTACTCACGCCAAGACCGCAAATGCCGCTAGGTTTACTCTAAAAAACCATATTCGCGAGTACCGGGTCTCTGCCCCAACCAGCGTCGGGGTCATAACAGCAGGAACCCCAATTTCCTTAGCTCCTTTTTTCCTATCTCCCATGATAGTTTTATCCCCACCACCTTATCCTGAGTCTTATTTATTAAGGAGCGTGGGTCTACCTGGTCCTGACCTCCGAGTGTATAAGCCGTGGCCGCTAAATCACGGGCGTTTAAAACGCCTCTTTATACTAATCTAAGAAGCATGCGTACAATTATTTTAGGATTCTCTGACTCGAATCACCATTCTTCTTGTTTATTTTGTTTTTTCTTTTATTAGTAGTTTTATCTTGATAGCTTCTGGCCGCACCAGTTCAGGCTTCATCTTACCTCTCAGTGCATCATATTGGGCCGATTTTCACCCCTGTCGCCCAAAAATGGATCAGCCCGGATCCACCCAGGAGGCAGTCCTTAAGGCCAAATATCTTCACGATTATCCGGCACCCCTTTCGGACATAATTTCTTTTTTCGGGTTTACGGTTGAAACCGGGGTACGTGAAATCTGGGAAGATGTGGTTATACCTCTCTCAGACCCTAAGGAGCGCAAATTGCAGGATGATTACCCGGGGGCCATCGATTTTCTTGGCACATACTCCAGCACTGATCAAACCATTACAATCTACCTGGGAGGTATTGACCGCTTCCTTGAGCACAAACACGGTAAGGGACTAGACCGTGATTCCGTCATCGAGATTGTTAGGATCCATGAAGCCATCCACTGGATTCACCATCTGGGCTACGTTGCGACAGCACGTGCAAAGCCCTGGGAGCCACTTGACCCTGAATCACATCCTGACTTCAGATTCGAACGAGATGCCCTCTTCACTAAACCCACCGACGTCCAAAAGTTTACCGATTCACGCACCCGTTGGTTCGATGAACTGGGCAAGGGTCGCTTTAACAAGGTTTGGGAGTTTGTTGCGGAGGTCGGCACCTGCATTTACGCCAATTACGTAGAGGAAGTCCACGGCCCGCGACTGCCCGGCAAGCGCTCCCTGCGCGATACCTTTTGGCAGATGGCACAAAACCAACCCCCAGAGTACGACATCCTTCCGCCGCTCAGAGATACTTTGCAAAAGCCGGGTTCCTGGACGGAAATGGGCGGTCTTTTCAGGCTTTGGCTGCATCGTCACTGGGAAAGGGACCCAACTTGCGCGCAAAATCAACCAGAACTTCTGTTCCTTAAGTTGGGAGGATAATTCATTCGATGAAACTCGAACAATTAAGTCTCAATTTCATAAAACTTCTGGCTTCCAGGAAAGATCCTTCAAAGATTCGCCTACATCCTTACAACTCCCATGATTGGTTCCGAGGTGCGTACAGCACCGTCATGAGAACAAAACCAGGGGGAATACCATTAAGTATACGCTGTTCCCTTATGAATTTTCTCTTTTCCCAGTTGCCTCGATTAAAACCATCCAACCTGGATGCAATTTTAAAAAAGATTATTCAGAAGACTTCCAAAAGTTCAGGTCTCTCAATTGGACAATCCCAGAAGCTTTGCAATATGCTAATAAAATATCATATAGCTTACTATTTCTCTGATTTGGATAAAAACTGGAATCACCAAAACGCTTGGGTAAAAGGTGTTACGCCAAGGGCACATGTTCCGATTGATAAAGAGGTGTTAAAAAATGCCTATCTACTGTATCCGAAAATATTCACTGGAAGGATTACGAAAGGATACCCAAGGATTTCATTGACGAAGGATTCCAAGATTTCTTACGCATGGTCAAAAGTCCCAATTTATAATCCAATCGAAGTTCTTCAGGGGCACTTTAGACAGCTTGCCAAAAGCAAAGGAATAAGTCCCATCGAGCTGGAAATGCGGGAGCTATGGCGCCCCCCATAGGCCAAAGAGAACTTCAAGGATTGAGAAGGAGTTAAAAAATTATTGCCTCAGCACTTTAAGGAACAATTAACCCAGCGCGTTTGCTATATCTTCTGCTTTTTTTCCAGCTTTTCCGCCGCCAGCCTCTTTATTTGCAATACTAAGAAGCCATAATTTCTTAAACCTTTCACTTAGTGCTTCTTGAACACTTTTATCATCGATCTCGAGAGAAAGAATAATTGGCCAATCTCTGATTTTTGATCCATCAGGTAGTTCCAATGGGTCAACCACCTCGTAGACATCTCCTAAAATATCCATCCTTTTTAAGTTTCGATAATCAACTTTTCCGACCTGCTGTTTCTTTAGCTGTTTGATCTCCTTTTTGTAGCGCGCGACGACCTTTGCCATGTAGGGATACAGTGCCTTCTCCTGATCGACTTTTTTAATCAATCCGGTCGCAAGTTCGCAGAAATAGGATTTAGCTGAGCTATTGATTTCCTGCACAGAATCTGGCTGACGACTCATTGGGTTTGTCTTACATAAAATGGGCTTTGACTGCGTCTAGAAAAGCTTTTTATTCCTGCTCAACCACCCACTCAACCCGCCCGCTACGGCTGCTCCGCCCGTTGCGGGCGCCCTTCGCAGCTCAGCGAGGTTTACCGAGACTTAGCGTAGTAGGGCCACATCCACACTTTCTCACATTCATACCTTCTGACATTCTCACTTTCACCCTACACTCCTCCCTGCTTTTATGACTCACTCCCCCGTCTACCGCAAGGTCGCCTTCCGACTCATCCCCATCCTCTTCTCCTGTTACATCTTGGCTTATATTGACCGGGTCAACGTAGGCTTTGCCAAACTCGCGATGCGCGAGGTGCCCTGGTTCTCCGATGCCGTGTTTGCTGCAGGTGCAGGCATCTTTTTCATCGGTTACTTTATTTTTGAAGTCCCTGCCAACCTCATTCTGCACCGTACGGGAGCCCGACTCTGGATCGCCCGCATCATGATCAGCTGGGGAATCATCTCCACCCTGATGGCCTTCAGCTACAACGCCACCTCCTTCTACATTCTCCGTTTTCTTCTTGGTATAGCCGAGGCGGGCTTTTTCCCTGGCATCATCCTGTACCTGACCTACTGGTTCCCGCGTGAACACCGAGCCCACATGACCGCCATGTTTATGACCGCAGTCGCCGCCGCAGGCATTCTGGGAAGCCCCATCTCAGGCTGGATTCTTCAAGTTTCCGACGGATGGCACGGGCTTCACTCTTGGCAGTGGCTCTTTATCTTAGAGGGCACTCCCTCCATTCTTCTCGGCCTCCTCGTACCCCTTCTGCTCACCGATCGACCTGAACATGCCCGTTGGCTGACCTCCACAGAAAAGTCCTTTATCCTCGAAAAAATCGATGTCGAACAGCACCGCAAACTCGCCTCTGGCGAACACGCCTTCAGCTTGAAAGATGCCTTTCGTTCCAAGCGAATTTGGATCTTCTGCCTCACCCAGTTCACCATCGTCTTTGGTCTCTACGGCGCCTCCTTTTGGCTTCCCCAAATCATTCACGACACCCTGACCACGGTGGACTGGCAGATCGGACTCTACTCAGCCCTCCCATGGACCTGCGCCGCCTTTGGTATGGTCTGGGTCTGCCGCCATTCCGATCGTACAGGGGAACGCCGCCTTCATGTCGGCCTCTCTGCCCTCACCGCCGCCTTCGCCTTTGCCGCTAGCGGTTTTCCCGGCCTTCCCGGCTGGGCCCGACTCATCACCTTAGCTGTCGCGGTCACGGGGGTTATGTCCACCACCTCATGCTTCTGGTCGGTGCCCACGGCCATTCTTTCTGGAACCGCCGCAGCCGCCGGCATCGCTTGGATCAACTCGGTTGGAAATTTAGCTGGCTTGGTTGCCCCAGAACTTTTCCGCTGGATGAAAAGCCACCACGGAATGGGTGCGGCCCTTCTCGGTCTAGCCGCCATACAAGCCTGTGCGGGCATCCTGGCCCTCGTCACTATCCAGCCGAAACGTAACTAGTTTTTCTCAATCCGATCCGTCGCCCAGCATCGTCGGCAGTCTTTTTTCCGTTTTTGCACCCAGCTCACGCAACTTCTCCGCCGTCCCAAGAATATTTCCCTTCTTTTCGGAAAGTTTTTTCACTGCTGATTCATGCGCCTCGTGAGCTTTCCCCAGGGCTTTCCCTACCTCCGTCAAATCCCCGCAGAAGTTTGCCAGATCGTCATGCAGTTTCCCTCCCAGCCGGGCGATCTCCTGCACATTCTTGTTCTGTCGCTCGATCTTCCAGAGATTGGCAATCGTTCGCAGGGTCGACATCAGGGAGCTCGGAGTCGTCAGCACGATTCGCTGGTTGAACGCATACTCGAGCAGATCCGGATTCGCCCGCAGAGCCGCCCCGAAGGCCGGCTCGATCGGAATAAACATCACGGTAAAATCCAGCGACCTTCCCTCCAACAGATCCGGATAGGCCTTTCCGGAAAGATCATCAATAAACCGCTTCACCGCCAACCCGTGGGACTTAAGGCTCTTCTCCTGATCTGCCGGTTCCGTTGCCGAGCAGTAGGCATCGTAATCCACCAATGGCACCTTGCTGTCGATGACGATCGCTCGGTTTTCTGGAAGAAAGACCACCGCATCCATCCGTTTCCGATCAGCCGACTCCTGCGTCCGATACTCACGCCCCTTCTCCAGCCCCGAAATCTCCAACGTCTTCTCTAACACCATCTCTCCCCAGCGACCCCGGACTCCCGAATCATTTTTCAGGGCACTGGTCAGCGCATGGGTTTCCGATCCCAACTTCGTGCTCATGGCCTGGATCTGTTGGAGTTCCCTCCTTAAATCTCCCTGCAAGGTGGTTTCGGCCGTGTGTACCTCGTCCACCCGTTTCCGGAATGCCTCCATCCGATCGAGAATCGGCCTCAGCTCGATTCCCACCTGCGTCCGGTTGTCCTCGGCCAATCGTTTTGTTCCCTCCGTCACCATCTGCTGGGCAACAGCGCGAAAATCGGACTGCAGACGAATGGCCAATTCCTCCTTCTCCTTTCTGGCCTCCGCCAGACTTCGCTCAGCCGACTGGCGTTCCGCTTCCGCCCTGACCCTACCCTCCCGTGCTTCCCGGCTTTCCGACTCTGCTTGTATGCGGGCCTGCTCCTGCTCCTCCGCTCTTCGTTGAGCCGCCTCAATCGCTCCGGAATACTTTCCGATCCTTACGGAGAAATAGGCATAAGCTCCCACCGCACCGGCTAAAAGACCTACCAATCCTGTAAGAAAAAGGCTCCAGTTCATCTGAGAAAGCTTTCCCCCTGACACTCTGCTGTCAATCGTTCGTCCCTGATATACTGCTGTTGCATCGAAACATCCTGTCACTAGGGGTGGGACAAATACAGGGTGACCCAAGATTCAATATCTCTACTTTAGATTCATGATCCGAACTGCTCTATGCCTCATCCTGTTAAGTCCAATCAACCCTGCTGCCTTCGCAGAGGGCTATCAATCGTCCGTTCAGATTGATGAAAATCTATCCACCACCAAAACGTGGGATGGCGCATCGATTCAGTACCCTTCAGGAACAGCGAAGGTGACGGGGGCAATCATCACGCTTCCTCCAGGAACCGAAACCGGATGGCATACTCACCCAGTACCCTGCCTTGCGCTCATTCTTGAGGGAGAACTCCTGGTGGAGTTAAAAGATGGCCGAACCAAAAAGCTCAAAGCCGGAGACACCCTCGCTGAAGTCATTAATACCCCTCACAACGGTAAGAATATCGGCAAAGTTCCCCTGAAAATAGCCGTCTTCTATGCTGGCAACACGGAACTGAAAACCACCGTCCTCTGCCCGTAACCTCGGTCTTACCGGGCATGCCTGATCTATCCGCTTATGCCTGGTGGCTTGGTTTGGCCGCTGCGCTTTGTGCGGGCCTTTCCAAATCCGGTTTCGGACCCTTTGGCCTGCTCACCGTTATTTTGATGGCCGAGATCCTGCCCGCCCGTGAGTCGACCGGAGTCGTTCTGCCTCTTCTCATCTTTGCTGATCTTTTAGCGGTTCGCTCCTTTCAGGAGCACGCTTCCTGGCCGGCTCTCCGGGCTCTGCTACCCGCAACCGGCGTGGGCATTATCACTGGTTGGTGGATCATGCCTGCGATTCCCTCAGAATTTTTTGGGCGCACTTTGGGCTGGATCATCCTTTGTCTCATCGGGGTCATTATCGTCCAACGGTTGCGCCCTCAACTTCTCACGACCATCACCACCCACCCCCTCCTTGGCATGGGTTGCGGATGGGCCGCCGGGGTGACGACCATGATTGCCAATGCCGCCGGCCCCATCACCGCTTTTTACTTTCTTTCCCAAAGGTACAGCAAAATGGTTATGGTCGGCACGGGAGGATGGTTTTATTGCGCCATTAACATCTCGAAACTCCCCTTCAGCTGGGAGTTAGGCCTGCTCAACGGAAAGTCTCTTCTTCTGGACCTGATTCTTTTGCCCGGCGTTTTGGTCGGCTTTTGCCTCGGCCACGCTTTTCTCAAGCGCATCCCCCAGAACGTGTTTGAATGGCTCCTCATTCTCATGGCCGCCGCCGCCGCGCTGCGAATGATTCTGGTATCTTAGGCTGACAAGATAGACGGGGGCTTGCTCTCTCCAGAGAGGGTTTTCGCTACCTACTTGGCGGGGGCAAACATCATCATCTCCATTGTCTGACGCCCAAACTTGCTCAACTTCATGCCGCCCTTTCCATCTGCCTGAACCAACCCC
>Ga0247834_1006185_pt1 | contig 13637 bp, 10 predicted proteins | sample LaCruzMarch2015__8_FD_187118 | JGI IMG/M metagenome (GOLD analysis project Ga0247834, IMG submission 187118) | Freshwater microbial communities from meromictic Lake La Cruz, Castile-La Mancha, Spain - LaCruzMarch2015_12m | ecosystem: Environmental > Aquatic > Freshwater > Lake | place: Spain... | reverse complement strand
CCTCGCGCTCCAGCGGCGGTTGCTCAAGGAAGTCGGATGGCTCGCTGCCGGGTGGAACGAGGCAGCGATCAAGCTGGGCGTGCGACTTCCGGCATGGGTTTCGCGGCACGGCACAGGACGCGGGTCCATCGGGATCACGCGGGGCGGATCGCTCTTCCGCATCACCATCGCCAACGAGGTCGGTTTCGTCGGCAACGTGAAAGGGTTCAGCCGGAGGATTCAGAGCGCGATCAACCTCCAGGCGAACGCGATGAAGCGGCAGGCCGAACACCTCTTGAAGAAAGGAATCCGAAAAGCGGGGTGGAAGTGATGCGAGACCGTTTGCCGCACGCTTGCGGTTGCGATTCAGCATCGAAATGGATGAATTTGCGGGATCGACATGATCTGATTTCTGGAATAGAAAAAGATTGCTTTTGGGCCAAGTAGCACTCCGCCACTTCAAAAGTGGTGCTCGGTGCGGGTTCCAGCTCAGAATATCCAATCCCACTATGAAACAAATCGCTCTCGTTCTCTTGTTGGTCGCGTCCTCGGTTGCTGTCAGTTCCGCGCAGCAACAACCGGTCGTCTCAAATATCCAGGTTTCTCAACGCAGCGGGACGAAGCTCGTTGATATTTCCTACAACCTCGGCTACTCGGGCGGGCCGGTGACGGTCTGGGTGGACGTGTCAAGCGATGGAGGACGCAGTTATGTCGTTCCTGCCAAGACGTTCTCCGGCCATGTCGGCCAGGGGGTCTCGCCAGGCAACAACCGCGCCATCGTATGGAATGCGGAGGCCGACTTTGACGGGTTGCTGGCCGAGCAGATGAAGGTGCGTATCAATGCCCGCGCTGGAACCGTGCCAATTCCACCTGCGGGGATGGTGCTGATTCCCGGTGGGCACTTTCAAATGGGAGAGTGGGTGGATGGCTCGTCCGGAGGAACTAAGACGGTATATACGGAGGCGTTCTTCATGGATCGCTATGAGGTTAATGAAACGCTTTGGAGCGAAGTGTGGAATTGGGCTCTCGCGCATGGCTACATCTCATACAACACTCCTCCTGTTGGCAGCAAGCCCAGTCACCCTGTCCACTCAGTAGGCTGGTTTGAAGCGATCAAGTGGTGCAATGCAAGATCAGAAAAAGAGGGATTAACACCTGTTTACTACACCGACTTGAATCACAATAACGTCTATCGCGGGCAAAACGATGGTTATGCCTACCCTACAACAATTTCAAATCAGACAGTAAAATGGGCTGCAAATGGATACCGACTACCCACCGAGGCCGAGTGGGAGAAAGCAGCTCGCGGTGGACTTAGCGGAAAGGCGTATCCATGGGGCGATACGATTGACGGAACTAGTGCGAATTACATAGAGAAGCGAGGGACAACGCCCGTTGGCTTCTACAACGGAAATCAGAACCTGCCGGGTTTTGATACGGCAAATGGATATGGGCTTTATGATATGGCTGGGAATGTATTGGAATGGTGCTGGGATTGGAACGGTGACCTTCTCGGGGGAGCTAATCCCAGAGGTCCGGCAACCGGTGCAGACCGTGTAATGAGAGGCGGTAGCTGGATAAATGATTCGATAGCACTTCGCTGTGGATATCGAATTGCAGATTATACCTGGTATCGAACCTATGGCACAGATGCAAAGGGTTTTCGCTGTGTAAAAGGACTTTGATTCCTTTCATAACACTTTGAATATCAGCGCAACCAAGACGTGGGGGGCAGAGGTTGAGGCGAGGTTAATCCTCCCCTCTTTTCGTTGTTTTTGGTTTCGGCGTTTCTTCGCGTCCTGCAGTTCCCAAAAAGCTTTTGGGAATACTCTCATTGCTGTCGCCGTTTTATTCCTCTTCGAAAATTCAACGCTTGGAGCATTGCCTCACTCCGTTTCCAGTAGCTTTGCGATGGATACACGGATTGTCCTCAAGGAAAGCGATGGGGGATCTGGGAATTTTCAGCTCGATAACCGCCCACTTGCCGGGATGCTTGGTTGGGCAGAGTCAGGATCTGTTTCGTTGGACACTGGTGGCAGTCTCGGGGTTCCAGTAGTTCAGAGTATTTTTCCGTCGACCATTACGGGAGCGGACACGCGGCAATGGCTTTCGGTTCGTGGTAGTGGCTTCACGGCGATCTCGACCGTTACGCTTCGAACAGGAAACGAGATATTCATCATCCCTTCAAGCAGAACGGAATTCGTTGACTCCGGGGAAATCAGAGTTTTCGTGAATCTAACCTCGGCAGCAGCGAGTTGGACAGCCGAGGTTTCGAATGGTAGTGGCAAGTCCTCTCAGTTGCTGGCATTTCAAGTGAGCCCGCCTTCGGTGCGCCCGGATGGCGGAATTGATTTTGGGACAGTGGCACCGGGGCAGACGGCCGAGAAATCCTTTGTCGTGCGCAACAATTCGGGCGGTCCAGCAGCACTCTCCGTCAGCCTTTCGGGGCCGTTTTCCGTGATCAACGGCCCGGGGGTGAGCCTTGCCGCAGGAGCCGAGCAGTCGGTCACAGTGCGGTATAGCCCGACGGCGGCGGGGAGTGATGTGCAGCCGATCATCTTCCAAATCGGCGGTCAGAGTATTCGGAGCTTGGTCAGCGGCAGGTCCGGCACAGCAATAGCCAACACCGGCGCAATCAACGGGATCGTTGAGGGCTCTGACGGGAATGGCGGTTTTGTCCCGCTCAGAAATGCCAAGGTGGACTTGAACGTGGCAGCCTCGCTGGGCGATGGTCTATATCGATCTACGGGGCATTCGACCAAGACTGATTCAGCCGGTAGCTACACACTCGCGGGAATCCCAGCAGGCAATTACCTGCTTGAGATCACGCCGTCGGCAGGGGACGCCGCCCGATACTACAGCGTCGGCTACGGAGGTGATCCCGTGGAGGTGACTGCGGGTGCCACCGAAAATTACAGTTTCCAGCTACCATTACTGCCGAGCGATCCAAATGATTTTCACAACATCCCGGTGGTTCTCGTGCGCGGCTTGGGTCCAGCAGGAGACAACGAATCCGGTTATTGGGCGGCTTTGCGGGATCATTTGACTGCCGAGGGATTCACCAATGTTTGGGTTCCAAACGAGTTTTTACGACCGAATTCGACAAGTCCCGTTGTGAATGGCGAACTGGGCGTCTTCGACAATGCCAGCGCCCTCGACGCCTTTCTCGCCACCAAGGTAGCGCAATACAAACAGAGTCATCAGGGAGCGAGCCCGAAAGCGATCCGATTTGTGTGTCACAGCATGGGCGGGTTAATTGTGAGGCAACTGCTCTCTCCAAAATCACGCAATCTGCCGCCGGTCAGCGATGTGGTAATGCTTTCCACTCCAAACGCAGGGAGCGCGCTGGCAGACATCAAGGCTGCTATTTATCCATTCAACGACTGGTCGGATGACATTGAGTCTATCTTCCAGTTGCGCACATCTTTTGTCCGAGATGTCTTCAATTCTACCGTAAAATGGCCCAGTGGTGACAATGTTCGCCTCTTCATCGCCGGGGGCACAAACGGATCGGGAGACAGCCTTTTGGAGGCGGGTAACGTCGCCCTCAAGCTGAATAGCCCGAGCGGCGACCAGTTAAATGATGGCGCTGTTACCCTCCTCAGCAGCCAAGGGAAGTATATCACGGGCGACTATTCGAAGACCACCATCGCTCTTTTGGCGTTTCTTTCACGCCCGACAACAAAGGCTTCTTTTTCCGATGCACGGGTGACCGCTGCCGAGCAGGTCGCCTTGAATCACAGCACGATCACAAGTGACCCTGCCATTCTTGGATGGGTGACAGAAATTCTTTCCGGACGGACCCCCGATGGCATCGGGACAATCCGAGCGGCAGCACGATCAGCACCCATGGTGGCCATGCGCTCGGAAATCAATGCTCAGGCGCAAGCGATGTCTGAGTCGACGCACTTGCCGGATCAGCTCATTGATCGAGTTTCAGGTTCGGTGGTTGCGGGGGCCGTCGCGACCAGTTCTATTCCTGTTGATTCAACCGCGAAGGTTGTTTTCGCCGCGACGATCAAGGGATCGGGGGACTTTTCGCTCGTGGACCCCGCCAACAACGTGATCGTGGCAACCGGGGGGAATGTCACAAGGCAGGAGATCGCGGATGGCGGGACGAAGATTGTGCAGTTTGAGATCATCAACCCTACTGTCGGGGTTTGGCAGATGAAAGTCGACGCTACGGCTTCCCCCGGCCCGGTTGGTTACGAGCTACAGGCCCTGTGCGAGTCGACTTTTGCCTTGGCTGGGAGCCAAGGTGAACGATTCCGGCAAGGGGCTTCGGTTCCGCTCTCGGCTGCTTTAGGCGACTCGGGATCTGAAAGTGTCATCATCGTTCCGGGAGCCTCGATTGAGGCAAGCTTGGAGTCTCCAGCCGGGGTGATCGTTGAAGGTGACTTGCTGGATGACGGCACTCAGGTCGATGGAGAAGCTGGCGACGGGGTGTTCGGTTGCACCGTCAATCCCGCTTCCGGAGCAGGCTGGCACACAGTCAAGTATCGGGCGCAAGGCGTCCATCCCGTGACCGGAGAGGCGTTCAGCCGCGTGGTAGAAGGTCAGATTTGTGTGGGTCTTGATGCAGGTTTTATCTCGGGTGAGCCTTCCTACGAAACGCTCGATTCTGATGAAAATGGCTTTGCCGACTCTGTGAGGGTTGAGATCCCGGTCTCCGTCTCTGGACCGGGAACCTACGTGCTCTCTGGAAAGTTAGTCGATGTTGAAACGGGCACTGAAATGCCCGCTTCCTCAACCTTCGTGCGGGAAGCTGCCTCAACGGCCAATGTTACCTTGCTTTTCAGCCCAAGAGATTTGCCTGAAGGTCAGGCTTTCGGTCCTTTCGATCTGCAAAAGGTTGATCTCTTCCGGCAGGTTGGTGAACCAGAGTGGGCGGATCGGTTCAATGGCTCGCTGCGCGTTTACACCACCCTCTACAACGAAATCTCACGCAGCATCCGGCTGACGGGCGATCTGAGTTTTGGAACCGTTCCCGTGGGCCAGCAGACATCAAGGAACCTCACGATCCACAATGACGGGTGGGAATCGCTTGATGTTTCATCCCTCAGTCTGCCCTTTGGATTTTCAGCAGCCTACGAGGGAAGTGTTGAACCTGGGGAAGCCGCAGTAGTCCCCGTCACTTTTTCACCGCAATCCGAATCAACCTACTCGGGAATCGGATCAGCGGTTTCCAATGCTGCCGCAGGGGAAAGCACCATCTCACTGACTGGCCAGGGAGGAGCCGAGCAGGTTGCTATGTCAGACTGGCTGTCTCGGAAAGGGGTTCCGCCCAACCAGCAGGGCGCGACAGACGATCCAAGCCATAGGGGCCTGCCCAATATCCTTGCGTATTTGTTCAACGTCCATCCTCTGAACGGCCCGGCATCGGGAGACCAGAACGCCATCCTACGGGGAGGTTTGCACAACAATGGGGTCAATGATTTCCTCACGCTGAGGTATCGCAAGAACCGGAACGCAGTCGGATTGAATGTCACCGTGGAAACCTCCGTAAACCTGCAGGCGGGTTCGTGGCAAACGGTCATCCCTGATGAAACTGTGACCGTTGGAACTGATTCGCTCACAGGTGATCCCGTGATCGAGGTAAGAATCAAGATGGGCGCGGGAAGCAGACTGTTTGGGCGCTTGAAGGTAGTGGAGCAAGGTCCATAGCTCGATGTTCGGCGAGCAGATTTTGAAGATTCTCCTCAACACAACGGGGTGGCGAGGCGGATAGACAACTGACGGCTCGGATTGACATGCCACCGACGGCATGTCCGCATCCGCCAAAGCCGTCTTTGAGGCCGACTCGGGGAAACTCGAGCGGCCCTGCTGAAAATCCAAGGCTCGATGCTGCGCCTCCAGAAAGGCGTGGCTGGGCTTTTCGTCGCGTTCAAATCCCTGCAAGCGGCGGGCCAGGTGATCGGCGCACAGTTCGATCAGGTCAAGAAAGCGTTTGATCTCGGCGGCGAACTCAATGATCTGAGCGCCCGGACGGGCATCGCCGTGGGTGATCTCGCCGTGCTCCGGCAGGAATTCGCCAACGCGGGCAAGAGCGCCGAGGACGTTGGCCCTGCCATCGCCAAAATGCAAAAGTCGCTCGCGGAAGGCAAGGGCGCGGATCTGATCCAGAAGATGGGGATCAGCATGGAGGAACTGAAGTCCAAGACGCCATCGGAGCAATTCCACACTCTGGGATCCGCAATCGCCGGTCTCCAGAACCCGCTCGACCGGGTGCAGGCTTCGACCGCGATTTTCGGAAAGTCGGGCGCGGAACTTCTCAGCGTATTCTCCGGCGGCAATTTTGGCGAAGCGGCGGCACAACTCGGCGGTCAGGCCGCGATCCTCCAGAAGGACGCCGCCTTGTTCGACGACGTGAGCGACAAGCTCAACCTCGTGGGGACCAAGGTGCAGGGGTTCTTCGTCGGCGTGGCCGACAAGGTCGCGCCGGTCTTGAAACCGCTTCTCGACCGGATGGCCACGATGGATTTCTCGTCGTGGGGCCAGCAGATCGGCGACGTGGTGGCGTTCCTCATCCAGGCGTTCGCGGACGGTTCCATCGGCGACATCCTTTTTCAGAGCGCAAAGATCGCGATGGCCAACGCCGCCAATTTCACGCTCGGCATCTTCACGTCGCTCGGGCGAGTGCTCGGGCAGCTTCTTTCCGAGGCGGTCAAGAACGCGGTGCTCATGTTCCAGATCGTCACCACGGGGGATTTCTGGAAGGGCTTGGGCAACGCGCTGATCGCTGCCGCCCAAGGTTTCATCGCGCTTATGCTCGATGGTGTCGCATCCATTCTCGGGGCACTGCGCAACGTGCCCGGCATCGGCGGCAAGATCGGTTCGGCGGCGGATGCCGTGGCAGGGCAGGCGCGGACCATGCGCGAAGGGGCAGCGGCCAGCGCGGAAACCTCCGCCACCCAGCTCGGTCCGATTTTCGACCAGATCAAGGGGCGCATGATGGAAGAGATGGCCAACGTGGTGAGCGCGGCCAAGGAAGGATTCGGCCAAGGCGCGAGCGTGTTCGACACGGACGCCATGAGCGGCGAACTCGACGCGCTCATGGGCAAGGTGATGGAGCGGGTTCAGACGGTTTCCGAGAAGTCCCTCGCAGAGGCCCCCGTCCAACAGGTCAATGCCGTGGGCGATCAACTTCTCCAGTCCACCGGCAAGGACAAGGTTTCACACCTCCAACGGATCGGGGGCGGCGGGCTCGCGGGTGCCGTCGATCCGGCGCGGCTCGAACAGAAGCGCACGAACAGCCTGCTCGGAGACGTGCGCGGGCTTCTGCGCGACATCCGGGGCAAGATCGGCCCATCACCCCAACCGGCGGGGGCGGTATTCTCATGAGCGCCGAACCATTGCAGCTTCTCGGGACCGGCGGTTCGGTGGACCGCAACGGGATCGTCTCGGTAGATGTGCCGATGTGGGTCGCCACGCTTGCCGAAGCCCTCCGGGCGACCGTCAGTCTGGGCATCGGCATCCCGCTGGTCTCGCGAAACTTCAAGCAGAGCGAGGAGGGCGGATACGAGGTCACGCTCCACTTCGAGGGGCTAGAGTCCGAAGCGCAGGACGATCAGACCACCTTCGAGTTCGACGTCTCGATGAGCGAAGACCCCATCGAGAGCCATCCGAACTTCGACGCCATCGCGGCGAAATACGGATGGGATGACGTGGAGCGGGCCTTCCCGAAATCCGCGCCGGAAGCCTCGGAGAGCGGCAGCGCCCTTGGCAAAAAATCCAAAGCCAAGACCAACCCGCTCTACGGGGTGGAAAGCTACCTGGCCGTCGGCGCGATCTACCGCAAGACCTACGCCTCGCGCACCATCCCGAGCGGGGTGCTCCGTGGGATCGGCAGCATCGTCGAACGACCGCCCGGCGTCGGACAATTTAACCTCCCGTCCACGGGCGGCAAACGCAACTGGCTCAAGCTCGCCCCGAAGATCCGGCGGCGGGGCAACTCGGTCGAGGTGACCGAGGAATGGATGCTCTCCGGGCCCAACGGCTGGAACAAGGACGTCTATTCGGGCGGGCAGCTCGAAAGCGGTGGCGACGGGGGAGGCGGGCTCTGATGGACCTCTCGCTCTTCGTCAAACCCGGACAACCGATCACCGCCGCGCTCTGGAACAAGCTCGCCGCCGCCGCGCGGTCCTGCCGTATCCTTGCGGGGGACGGTGTCCGTTTGCGCCAGACGCCCGACGGCACGCTGATTTCCTGTTCGGTTTGGAAACCGTGGAGCCACCCTTTCAAGGTGAGCCTGAGCGGGGACACCGCCACCGTGGGCAGGGGGCTGGTCGATGGCGTCGAGCCAAAGATCAAGGGCGTGCCCATCGGCGGCGATCCGGCAAACGGCAAACCTCAACCGAAGCTCGAAATCCGCGAGCCCGAGTTCGACGAGGAAGGCCGAGGATGGATCGCGGTCGAGGTGACTTGCGACAGCGAGAAATGGGATGTGACCGAGGCGACCATCGTGCAGGTGGCCGACCTCAAATCCGCCGATTCGCTCAAGGGGCTGCACCCGCTTGCCATGATTCGCGACGCGGGCGGCGGGGCGATGACTCTATTCCAGATCGCCCACTTCAACCTGCAACACCGGGCCGACGTGCGCGAAGGCGGCAAAGCGGCCCGCCACTTCTTCTGGGCCACATGAACATGGTCAGGATACCGGCGCAATCATGGAACCGGCTCTATTCGCGGGTGCGGTCCGCCCGTCCACGCGGCGGCAACGGAGTGGCCGTCCTAAGCACGCCCTCGGGGTCGCTCGTATCCGCCGACCCGACCGGCGGCTTCGAGCATCCTTGGAAACTCTCCGCCCGCTGGCAGGAGGAGCAATGGCGGGTGTTCGTGCGTCCGGGGTTTGTGAATGGCCTCGACGCCACGATTGCCACCCAGCGCGACGGCGAGCAGAAGGACGTGGGGCTCACCGACCCCGACCGGCCGTATCTGACACCGGGCTGGCGGAACCCGCTCGCGAGCCTCGGGATGGGGGCGTCGCTCGCGGGTGATCTCTTTTCCCTGCCCGCCGAAGGTTATCCAAAGTTCTTCGAGGCCCTCGGGGTTCGCCCGGCGGACCCGGGGAGCAGCCAATCCGCGCCCTACGACCCGCAGTCGGAAGAGGAGCGCACCCGGGAACTGCGGGCCTGCGACATCGTGCTCGTGACGCCCCGAGTCGCCACCAACCAGAGCGTTCAAATCCACGACCCGTTCTCCGAGTTCCAAACGGTCTCGATCTCGACCACGTTCAACGACAGCTACGCCCGCTCGGTGGACTCGAAGCACCGGTTGGTCGCCGTCGCAAAATGGGAACCGCCCAAAGAACCGACCGCGATGGACCGGCTGATGGGCACCGCCGTCGAGCCGCAGACCGACGAGATCAAGATCGCCACGCTCTGGATGGTGTCGCCGCCGAACCCGGAAGGCGGCGAGGAAGCCGAGCCGGATGGCACATGGATTGCCTACCCGCAATACGACGTGTTCTGGAACCTCGCCCACGCGCCGAGGCGGGAGATCCCGACAAAACCGCCCGACCCGATCACGCTGCGGACCGGGCTCATCGGCGGATTGGCGGACGCGATCTTCGCGGCCCTGCTTGCCCCGGTGAACGACGCCTACAACCAGATTCATGCGTTCCTCAACGCCACCACATTCAAGGGGGAGTATTGGACGGCATGAGCGGCCTCGACCCGAAAGAAAACCGGCAGGAACGGGAGCGAAAGAAAGCGGAGGAAAACAAACCGCCGCCGCTTAATCCGCCCTTCCCGTTCCGCGTAGTGGCGTTCGATCCGTGGACTTACGGGCTCCAGAACGACCCGCCGCCCATTGACACCGCGCCGACGTCGGCGCAATGAGCACCTTTCTTCTTCACGTCGATCTTTCCCGCCGCACCCTGATCACGCGGGACGGCGGGACGTTCTCCATGCCCCAGCTCACCTTGGGTGACGCGGCGACCTTCGCTCTGCGGGCCTACGACCGCGACGCGAACAACGCGCTGGTCGAGCAAAAGCTCAACCTTCGCACGCTTCGCGCCTCGGTCGGGCCGGTGCTCGCTCCGCCAGCGGGCGGAACCTTCACGCTCCGGTTCGATCCGGCGAGCGAGAGTGCCGCCATCCCGTTCGACGCGACCGCCGACGCGCTCCGACTGGCCCTCGCCACCTTGCCGGAAAGCACATCCCACCCGCTTCTCGAAGCACTGCCCTCCGCCGAGCCCGGATGCTGGCTCCTGCGGTTCGCCGATGCCGGTCCCGTGCCGCTCTCAGCGGGAACCAACCGGCTGCTGCCGCGATCTTTCGTCCGGGTCCGGGCGTTCGAGGACAACGGGCGGTGGTGGCACGAGCTGCGGCTCATCCAATCTCCGCTGGCCTTCACCGGCAGCCATGCGCGGGTGTTGCCGGAGGCACCGTCCGTGCGACGCATCCGCGCCGGTGCCCCGAGGGTGGAGGGAAGCTCGATCAACACGAACGAGGTCCAGGCGCTCTCCGTCCCGCAGGATTTCAGCGGCACCTACTACCTCCAGTTCGACTACCGCAGCTCGCGCCTGATCGGGATCGAGGACGGACCCGAGCAAATCGCCGAAGCCATCAACGCCATGTGGACCGACGGGGCGACACGGTTTCTGGTCACGAACCCGGAGGTGAACAACGCCTACATCGAGTTCACCGGGCCGCTCGAAGCCGCCCCGTGGCCGCTCATGACGGTGTCGGTCCACACGTTCCGCGAAGGCGACATCACCTTTACACTCGACCTGAAAACCGCCGAACTCGCCTCCGCCCTGCGCGGTCAGGCTTCGGCCACCTTCCAGTACGAGGTCGAGGCAGCGCTGGTGGACGACCCGGCAGACCTCGATGATCCGGGAGTCGCGGGCCGGATCGTCACGCTCTTCTCCGCGCCGGTCACCGTCAGCCGGGAGCAAATCTGGGAGGAACTGGCGAGCGTGCCACAGATCGACTGGCTCCGACCACCGCAGCCGAAAGATTACATCCCCTGGACGCCCGACCAGATCATCACGGGCCAGCAACATTACCTCGGCGTGATCGGCGATGGGACGAGCCGCATCATCCACCTCGACCACATGCTGGGAACCAGCGCCCTCCATGTCTCGATCCGTGAGAACGGCGGCACCGCCCGGCTGCTTCTCCCCTTGGAGTTCTCGGTCACGTTCCCATCCGACAACGAAGCGGAAATCTCGTTCCCAGATGAACTGCCGCCGCCTGCGGCGAACGCCTACGCCATCACGGTCACCGCCGCCGGGCCGAAGTCGGCATTTCAGGACCACCACCATTCCATCGGGCAGGTTGACGGGCTGGGGGATGCGCTGCTTGCGCTGGGTCTTCGGATCACGGCCATCGAGGACCTTCTGCCAGCGGTCAACCCGGCGGCGCAAACCGGTTCAGCGGGGGATTCCCTCGAAATCGAAATCCCCGACCGGATGGAGTTGTTCCCCGGAAAACTGGCCGACGGGGCCGATGCGGCCGCGGCTGAAAAGGACGCGAGCAAATTGCCGAAACCCGCCGGGCTGCTGCCCGCTATCCACGACGCGACCATCGAACCGATCACCGTCCCGCTCCCGTCCGCTTCCACAGGCGACGGCATGGTGTATCGCAACGACAGCGGTTCACCTCTCCTCGTTCCCGGCGGGCTCGGGCGGCGCGGCGGATATCTCGAAGCTGGCGGATTCGCGGGGAGCGACGGGCGGGTCTGGTATCGGCTCGTGCGCGACGGGACCACGAATTCATTCTACCCCCTCGATTTCGAGAAGGAGCTATTCATGCTCCACATCAACGACCAGATGCTCCGGGCGGGAGCGAAGTTCACGCTCGAATTCAAGCTGGCCCTGCGCCTCTTCAACTCGACAACCCGCGCCCAATACCTCCTGCGGATCGACGTGGGCAGTGCGCCCGGACAAAGCACACCGTCGCCCACGGGCGAGAACCTGGAAAACGTGACGTGGGTGGCTAACCCGCTCCTCTCCCAACGGATCATCCTCTCGGGCCTGAAAATTACCCACCGGTTCGGGGCGTCGGTGCGCCGAGACATTAACGGCGACCTGCATGCGGACAAGATGACCTACGGCAACTGGACCGCCGCCGCCGTCATCCCGCCCTCGGCAAGTTTCGCCCTCCGCACCCGGCTCATCGCCTTTGACACCGAGAACTCGGTCAAGGGCGCGAAGGGCACGGTCTTCCTCGAACTCAAGGACGCCAAAGCCCAGGTCGCCTGACATCCATCGCCATGCCCGCACCCGTCATTGACCCCACCACCTCAATCCTTGGCTACCGCCAGTGGCTCTACTGGGAATACCAGCCCTACGCATCAAACGCGCCCACCTCGTGGGCATGCACCGGTCTGCCTCCCGGCATGAGCGTCAACGCCACCACGGGCAAGATTTCCGGCGCGGGCACGGTGCCGGGCATCTTCCAGGCGAGCCTTACGGCAACCAACGCGAGCGGCACCTCCAGCCCGCTGGTCCTGACCATCGGCATCGAGGAGAGCGCGATCCTCGCCAATTCGGCCGCCGATCTCACGGTCGATCTTCGCAGCGGAACGGTGGTCGGAACCTCGACCTCCTCGTCAGGATCATCTTCTTCTACCACCGCCCAAGCCGTTCTCTACGCAAAGGAAAACGACGATTACCTGCTTGTGGTCCGTTTCCAGAAAGCCGGGTCCTACATCGACCTCAACGTCGTGAGCCTCAAGCTCGGCCTGAAAGAACTCGAACCGGAGAACATCGTCGTGATCGGCGGAGGGGCGACCTCGGATGTGGATTTCAAGAAGTTCGGGAGCGGAAGTGGGGCGTATTACGTGATCCCGGTCAGCTTCAAGGGCGACGCGCTCGCCTCCGCTCTTTCCAACTACGAGGAGGATTACGGGACGGTCTTCAACGCGCTGGCGGAACTCGAATGGATCGAGGACGCGAACTGGGCAGGCGTCGGCCCCGCCCAACTGCGACGCACGTCGCGGACATTCTGGATCACCGTCGAGCGGGATCTGATCAGCGAAAACGGGTGACGCCATGTGGAACCTCGACTGGTGGAAAGCGCGCAGATTCGCCTACGCCGGAACCCCGGTGCGCCGGGCGGCGTGGGCCGACAAATGGATCGTGTTCAAGCGCGGGTTGGTCTGGGTGACATCGACCGGATCGAGCCGCGTGGCAGAGGCCGAAGACTTCGGGCCCGACGACTTCCGCGCGGGCGACTGGACGACCCAGCCTCCGGGGCTCCAGTGCGACGCGCTCACTCCCACCCAGGAGGAGCTTCCGCCCGCGCCGCCTTGGGCCGGAAATGAAACCTTCGGCGACGGGGTCATCGCCCCGCCGCCCGCGCCGTTCTACATCCAATGATCGCCCGCTCGAACATGACGTGGACGGAAGCCCGGGCATTCGCCAAAGAGGGAGTCCATGTCCGCCGGGCCGGTTGGTCAGGGAAATGGATCATCTATTGGCGCGGCATCGCGTGGCTGGTCACCCCGACCGAGTCCCGCGTGGTCGAGGCGGCGGACTGGAGCGCGGAGGAGTTTCGGGCCGCCGACTGGACCACGATCCCGAACGAATTGGAGGACTGCCCGCCACCACCGCCACCGCCACCACCGCCGGAAACTGGAGCGTGCTGTATCAATGGAACGTGCTCGATCCTGACCGCGTCGGCGTGCGCGGCTGCCGGGGGAACGTATTA
>Ga0247834_1006167_pt1 | contig 13666 bp, 7 predicted proteins | sample LaCruzMarch2015__8_FD_187118 | JGI IMG/M metagenome (GOLD analysis project Ga0247834, IMG submission 187118) | Freshwater microbial communities from meromictic Lake La Cruz, Castile-La Mancha, Spain - LaCruzMarch2015_12m | ecosystem: Environmental > Aquatic > Freshwater > Lake | place: Spain... | reverse complement strand
CGATTTTCTCGCCAAATTTTTTTTCCAAAAATGAAAAAGTCCCTTTTTGCCATGCCCAGCGCTGGTTACATTCCAATTCCTCAAAAATCCCATACTTGCCCTGCGGGGGGGGCAAAGTCCTGTTTGCACAAAGATTGTCTATAAACTGTAAGTCTACTGGCTTCTTGCTCCTCTTCTTGGCGTGTTTTGCAAATGCAGGGGCCCAAACCACGACATCTTTTTTTTACCCTTCTTTGGTAACAGTCAACAACTTAAGTCCAAACCAGGAATTCCAATGGCAACAACTGTTGGCAATGCCGACATCGAAATCCGTTCAACTTGTACAGTTAAACAACCTCTTCCCTCTACTGGACAACGATTTACTTCCTGTAATTTTGCCAAATACGACAAAGGCCTACACCTTTTCAACAAGTTATATTCGTACCTATCCAAATGGAGACTATACTTGGTTTGGAGAATTAACTTCAACTGAATATTGTGAAGATCAATCTACAGTAAATGAGTGCTTTGATGGCAGTTTTATGGCCATGAAGAAAGATAGTCAAACCTTTGCCGAACTTTGGCTCGATACAAGTTACTACCAAATCAGGGATCTAGGAGAAGGGGTTTCGGCTCTCGTCGAACTAGACAATGCCCAAATAGAAGAAGGCTGTGCTACACCTTCAGGCACTCCTTACTTGGGAGGAGAGCTATCTAGCGAAGAAAGAGACGGCCCGCCCTTGTGCCCGGTACGCATACTGGTTCTTCACACACTAGCAGCCCGAACTGCCAATCCGGGTATTGTAGCACTCGCAAATGCCGGTATAGCCTCTACAAATATTGCGCTGTCAAGGAGCGCGGTCACATCTAATCAGTTGAGTGTTATTTTGGCTGGGGTTCAGGCTCTGACAAATAGTGAGTGGGCTGAATCGGGCGACATCGATATAGATCGATTTTCCCTACCCACTAATCTAGCGATTGCAGGTTACCGAGCACAATACAATGCCGATTTAGTTTTTGTACTTACAGACTCCGTATACAGTAATGCAGCAGGAGCTGTAACCGCATTTGGAGATGCCGTAACTAGCGGTGATTCTGCGTTCGCGATTGTTGAGGTAGCTGAAATAACAGCTCCACGGTACACCTTTGCGCACGAGTTTGGACATTTGTTTGGGGCAAGGCACGAGGGGACAGACTTGTGTGCTTCAGATGGCGATGATTCCGGCTTACAGGATGCACATGGATACCGCTTTCACAAGGGATGCAATTGCATATTCACCGAAAGAAAGGACTATTATACGATTATGTCCACTAATTGTCGCAATGGGTCTGCGGTAAGGATTCAAAATTATTCCAATCCGGATGTAGAGTATAAAAATAAAAATACTGGCAGGAAAGACCAAAACAACAATGCTCAAGTTTTGAGAGATGCAACTTGTCGAATCTCGAATTATGTTGTTTCAAACGAAGTTTTTGCCCAAATAGCAGGCGAAGACCATGGATGCCCCAGTACAGCTGTAACCGTTCAGGCTAACATTTCCGGAGATGAGCCAATTGGCGCCTACACGCTCAAATGGGAATCTAGTTATGATTGGAATACTTGGTTTGATGTCTTGGAAGTATCTGGAATATATTATCTCGGCTACACAGTAATCACTCCAGATATAGCTGGAGACAAGATTATCATTCGACTGACAGTAACTACCCCTTCAGGACATAAAATTTATGCATGGCACGAGGTCAGATCCAAAAATAGTGGCGACTGTCCTCTGCAACGTCCAACAAGGGATAGGCTTAATCTCCTTGACCAAAATGGGGGTATTGCCATTTTCCCTAATCCTACCAGGGGCGATATTACACTCGTCGTAGATGACGTAAAAGGAAAATATGTTGGTTTTTCAATCCTCAATTTACTTGGCCAAACAATGCATAGCCAACCAAGTGTATTTTCTGAATATGAGCGCTTGCAAGCCGTAATAAGCATTCCAAATTTACCGGAAGGTGGTTATTGGCTTCGACTACAAAGCGGAGGAAAAATCAAACATCAAAAAATTGTCATCGTAAAATAAAAATCATGCCCTTGTCAGATACTGCTTAAGTATTTGCCAAGGGCTTCAAATTTTAAACTAAGTTATCCATGAATATTCCAATGCTGATCGTAACAGTCCTGATGCTAAGTTTGGCAGCCTGCGACAAAACCCCGCCAGTAGAAGATGATTCGCCATACTGGGGCACCACAGATGCTATGATCAATGGGGAACAATGGTCTGGCGAGCCTTTTTCGTTTGTAAATATCAACCATGGAAATGGTTATGAGATTATTATAGATTCACTGGACAAATACGGCATCCGAAGAGCATCACTAAGTTTCTCAAAAGTGCCATTCCAACCTGGGCAGTACCCACTGACAAATACATTTCCACAGACTGACGATGGGCTTGTTGGCGCCCATTATTTCGTTCTGGACGATGATGTTATACTTGGCAACTATGCTGTACTAGAATCTGACAGCTCCAGCTTTATCACGCTTACTTCTTATGACTCTATCTCAAAGGAGTTAAAAGGGGTATTTGATATTACTTTTATAGTTGATAATCGTCCAAATGCGTCATACCCAGATACCATCAGGTTTCGGAATGGGCAGTTTCACACAAGGCTTTAAGATTAGATGCTTCTAATTAGTCTTCTATTTCGTCATCAGCCCTTCCGGATGGATTCGGAAGGGCTGTTTTCACCGCACAATCAGCACCGGAATCCCCACCGCATGCCGTACCGCCCCCACTGTAGTGCCGAAGATCAAATCTTTAAATGCCTTGTGCCCGTGCGAACCCATCACCAACAAATCGGCACCTTTCTCTTTGACCAAAAGCGGGATGGCTTTTTTGGCTGAGCCATAGCCGATGAATGCCTCGCAGGTGTAGCCTAATTCGCGAATTTTAGAGGCGCATGCTTCCAGATTTTGAACATCCGAACTGGTTTCCAAATCCTGAATATCGCTGCCCATGACCCAGGCGCCTGCGGTTTCGACGGCGTGGAAAAGGAAATAATTGGCAGATTTACCACCGATGTGCAATGCGTGTTCCACCGCTTTTTGGTCGGCGGTTGAAAAGTCCAATGCAATGGCAATTTGTTGATAATCAGGGGTCTTTAGTGGATCAATACCCTTAAATGCACCATGAGGCAAGTAGGCTTTTGCCTGGGAAGCATGTTTAACGAGGAGCGGTTTGAGGGTGATGTAAACCAACATTCCCAAAGCAAAAAGCAGCGCAGGAATAACGATAAACTGAACTGCCCAGTGCCCATCTGCCGCCCATTCCAGCACCGTATCTCCCACGAGCCAGATATTGAGGGCCACAATAATAGCCGCACTGGACCAGCCGCCCAATTTTGCCCAAAAACCGATGGCGAACTTCCCCATCCGCCGTTTGTCACTGACATAATGGAGCAAGGGAATGACGGCAAAACCCAATTGCATACTGAGGATAACCTGACTCATGATCAGCATGTCGCCTGTGGCGTGTTCGCCCATAAGGTTGACCACCAGCAAGGCTGGCACCACGGCCAACAAACGGGTGATGATACGCCGCAACCAGGGCGCAATGCGAAGGTCAAGATAACCTTCCATCACGATCTGCCCAGCCAAAGTACCCGTTACGGTACTGCTTTGTCCCGCTGCAATGAGTGCTATGGCGAACAAAACAGGGGCATAACTTTTGCCCAAAAGCGGCTCCAGCAATCGGTGTGCATCCTGGATTTCCGATACGCCGTTGTAGCCATTTTTGTAAAAAACTGCGGCTGCCAGGATCAGAATGGCCGCGTTTACAAACAAAGCCAGATTGAGCGCAATGGCCGAGTCAATTATATTGTACTTGATCGCCCGTTTGATTCCTTCAAAGGTTCGCGTCACTTTTCTGGATTGTACGAGGGCGGAGTGGAGGTATAAATTGTGTGGCATTACGGTAGCGCCGATGATACCAATGGCGATAAAAAGCGCCTCTGAATTGGGAATGCTGGGAACAAAACCTCCAACGATCCCGGTCAATTCGGGTTTGGCGAGGAACATTTGAACGGCAAATGCGCCGCCGATGACCAGCACCAAACCGAGGATGAAGGCCTCCAGTTTCCGAATGCCCAATTGCATAAGGAACAACAGCAAAAATGCATCCAATACGCTGATGGTGATGCCCCAGGTGAGTGGCAGGCCAAACAACAATTGCAATCCGATGGCCATGCCTACTACTTCAGCCAGATCTGTGGCGGCAATCGCGATTTCTGCCAAAATGTAATTGAAAATGTTGGCAGCAGGGTGGTAAAGTTCGCGGCTTGCCTGGGCCAGGTCGCGTTGGGCTACCACGCCCAGCCTGGCGCACATACTTTGCAACAACAAAGCAATCAAATTCGACATCAGCAATACCCACAGCAGGGAGTATCCAAAACGGCTTCCTCCAGCCAGGTCGGTGGCCCAGTTTCCAGGATCCATGTAGCCCACACTCACCAGATATGCCGGGCCCATGAAGGCAAAAAGTCGCTTGAAAAAATTGCCTTTTACATTGGTCTCAACCGTACTGTGTACTTCAGAAAGTGATTGCGCACCTGGACGGTCCATATTTCCGGGAGGTGGAATTGTTTTTTTATTTTTCATACAATTATATGATTATCAAGGTCTTAAATTAAATTATTCTCACAAAAAGGTTTTGGCCCACTTTTTCGCTCAATACAGCTTCGCGCTCGCCGATGCGGACTTTGGAAGATTGGTCGTAGGGGGTCCGTTCTATTAAAGCTAGTTCAGCGCCGAGACTGAGCCCGAGTTCAGCGAGGTATTGCAGGAAACTTGGGGAATGGTCGTCTACTCCTGTCACCACACCGCGCTGGCCGGGCGAAAGGGTGAGAAAACGGGTTTGGGTTCGGCGTACCCACTTGCCCTGGGCATCGGGAATGGGATCGCCGTGAGGGTCGAATCGAGGATGGCCGAGGAAATCGTCGAGGCGTTCCGTGAGCATTTCGCCCTGGATGTGTTCGAGTTGTTCGGCGAAGTCGTGAACTTCGTCCCAGGCAAAGCCCAGTTTCTCTACCAGGAAAACTTCCCAGAGTCGGTGTTTGCGTATGAGTGTGGTGGCGAGCCGGTTGCCTGTTTCGCTGAGCGTGACCCCCCTATACTTTTCGTAGACGACCAATTGCTTGTCGCTCAGACGTTTGAGCATATCTGTGGCCGAGGCAGCCGAGGTTCCCATTTCAGCGGCCAGCGCGTTGGTGAGTACCGCTCCGGGTTCTTTTTCATAGATTTTGAAAATGGCTTTGAGGTAGTTTTCCTCGGCGGAGGTAGTGAGGAGGATGCTCATGGTGGGATGGTGATTTGAATATTTGTTTATTTGGGGATGTTCCAGGGCTTGAGAGAACAGGTATTTTGTTAGGAATTTCAGCAAAGGTATTTTTTATTTTTAGACTAGACTAAAAATATTTTACTTTCTATAAAAAAAATTTCAAACCATAAAACATACAACTCATTAATACTAACGCGAGTTTTGGATAGGCATCCCTTATTGCCATAATCAAAACGGCGTAGCCGTGACATTATGGTAGCCCAAAGGGCGTTGTAGAGGATAGGAACGGCGTAGCCGTGACATTTTTATGTCGGAATAATGCCACGGCTACGCCGTTCTGAAAAAATTTGACGCTGGCGCTACCATAATGCCACGGCTACGCCGTTCTGAAAGGCGCTACCACCGAGTACTCGAGGTCGCCGCGATGCGGCCTGAAGGGTATTTTTTTTGCTTTAACAATCCAAACTTCATGTTAATACTACGAAACAATCCATGTCCCTGCCTGTTTCGGTGCGTGAGACAAAGGGTAGATTTGCCTTCTTGTTCAACAATAACTGTATGATTATCAGCCCCGCCCGCCGCATCCGCAAAGCCTACTGGACTGCTTTTGTTGTTTATTTCAGCTATTTCTGGTTGTCGTTCCGGCGGCGTTTTATGGGTCGTCGGTGGTATGAGCGGCGCATTACTGCCTTGCATGTGCGCAATGCAGAACGGGTAAAAAAAGCCATCCTTGAGTTGGAGGGTCTCTTTATTAAAATGGGACAGTTGCTCTCCGTCATGTCCAATTTTTTACCGGAGGAATTCCAACGTCCGCTGGAGGCATTGCAAGACCGTTTGCCGCCCCGGCCCTATTCAGAAGTGCAACAGCGCATCTTGGAGGAATTGGGAAAAAGTCCTGAGGAATTGTTCAGCCAGTTTGATGAGACGCCCATCGCAACGGCCTCCATCGGGCAGGCGCATCGTGCTACTTTGTTGGATGGCACGGAGGTGGTGGTAAAAGTGCAACACTTTGGCATTGAGCGCATTGCACAGGTAGACTTAAATATTATTCAGCGGCTGACCCGGATTTATTCCTGGATTGTGGACATCCGTGGCTTGGACTATCTCTACACCCAAATCCGGCAAATGATAGAGGAAGAAATGGATTTTGCCAATGAAATCCGGGTAATGGAAATCATCCGAAAAAACCTCGCTGACGAACCAGAAGTAATCATTCCAGAAGTATTTGCAGCCTATTCGACAGGCCGGGTAATGACCACTCGATTATGTCTGGGTGCAAAAATTTCAGACTTGGCCCAACTTGATGCCTGGGGTGTTGATCGCCGAGCTTTGGCAGCCAGGCTCCTGCGAGTATGGTGTCGAATGGTATTTAAAGACGGTTTTTATCACGCAGACCCGCACCCCGGCAATATTCTGGTTTCAGAAAAAGGTCACCTCACGTTGCTTGATTTTGGGGCAACCGCCACTTTATCGCCTCAAATCCGCCAGGGCATCACCCAACTGATCGAAGCGACCGTAAAAAACGACACAGAGGGCATGGTGGATGCTTGTCGCACCATGGGCTTTTTGGCGGATGGGCCGGATGCCGAGCGGATGGCCAAGAAAATGATCGCCGCGTTGCGCAATTTTTTGCAGAATGAAATCCAGTTCGAGGGACTGGATTTTCGCAACATTCAAGTCAACCCGTTCAATAATAGTTTAACAGATTTGATCCAGGAAATTGGCTTTCGGGGTGTTGCAGGCACGGTACAGATGCCAAAGGATTATGTGTTGCTCCATCGTACCATCGCGTTGTTGTTGGGTCTGTCCAATACGTTGGAACCTACATACAACCCGCTCGACACGGTGCGGCCATTTGCACAAAAATACCTTTTACAAGACAAGGGTGGCCCGCTAGGATACGTCCGCGAACTATTGAAGGGCACGCTGACCAATGTGTTGGCCCTTCCGGACGAACTGCAAAAAACGCTTCGCAAAGTCCGCTCCGGTGAACTCGACGTGCGTACCCCCGACTTGGAAGAAGGCGCGAAAAGGTTGACTCAGGCTATTCGACAGATTATTTATGCAGTCCTTGCTATTGGCTTGGCTTTTTTCAGTCTGCGGATGTGGGAAATGGGCTGGGAGGTGGAAAGTCGCGGGGGATTTGGGGTGGCGGGGGTGCTGGTGTTAGCGGCGATTTGGCGGCGGCGGGTGTCTCGCAGGTCTTGAGATGAGCGTGTGCGGGGTCGTAAGACCACGGCGTTAAGTTTGAGATTTGGGGCGTTTCTGAAACAGATTGGAAAGTGCAATTAATTCCGAAAAGCCCATGCCCAACGCCCTGCAAGTTCAATCTCGAAGCCGAAAGTCTTCCCGCCGGGATGTATTTCCTCGTGCTGCAGATGGGCGAAAAACGCGAGACGAAGCGCTTGATACTGACTAAGTAAGCGCCCCCATCAAGGAATTAAAAAGGTCGAAAAAAGGGCAGCATGACTTGCGTCGTGCTGCCCTTTTATTTTTAGAGATGAATTTCTAGAGCTATCAAATCTTCACCCACTTCTTCGCCCCAAAAACTGTTTGGAAAACATAAAACCCGGTAGGCAAGCGGCTTATGTCTACACCAGTTTTGTCTCCAGCGATCGTTCCCCTTAGCATGGTTGTGCCCGAAGCATTTGTAATTTTAAACTCGGATGCATCCGGCAGACCTTCGATCAAAATGCTCGAGGTGGCAGGATTCGGAAAGATGTCAAAATCTGCTGGCGCGGAAGGTTCCACCACTGCCACCGAGCCATCGTCCAGCACTTGAATATCGTCCAAAAAGAGGTTGTTCCCATAGCGGCTTATGCTTCGGAAACGTAAAAGCACCTCGCTGCCAGTACTGTTCAGCACTAGTTTTTTAGTTTTCCAATGGTCAGGTAGCGGGTAAAATGGAGCGGTCGTTTCAGGTGCGGTACTCAGTTCAAAGCCGCCACTGTAAAATAGTGTTTGCCAGGTAGCACCACAATCTTCAGAAATCAGCACGCGCAAGGAGTCGAAGTAGCCCGGGTAAGTGGTATAGGCGTAATTGAACGCCAGCGTAGCATTCATCAAGTTGGAGCAATCGAGTGCGGGCAATTCCAAATCCTGAATTGCACCAAGCGTAGGGTCATTGTAGTTGCTTTTCGCGGCCGCATGCAAACCGCTTGCCGAGGCAAGCCGGGTGTGGCCCCAGGCATATAAACTGTTCGTATTGAGCGACCATCCTTCAGGTGGGAAAGTTGCCAACGCATCGAAATTTTCTGAAAGCGGGAACGCACTTGTAGCGATGTCTGTCACAAAAAAACGGCTTGTGGCAGTATCGTTGAAATAGTATCCTTCCGCTGAGCCGTTTGGCAGGCTCGTGAAACAAATCAACTCGTTTTGGCCGCTCGGTACCGTGATTGAGGGTAAATCCACGGTTGTTGATAGGGCAGGTTTCAGAAGTCCAGTCCAATTGTATGTGGACAGGGTACCGCTTTCAACACCATAATTGATTACAACGTTGAACAGCGTGTCTTGTCCGAAATTGCGCAACGTGACGCTGGGCGCAACGCTCTCGCCGCAAACCGTCGCCCAGGGATTCAGTACGTTGACGATGCCTGCGTCGCTGTTTTGTTTCTGAAAATTCTTGTAAATATTTATGATAAACGTGTTGAAAGGGGTTGCATTAACGAGGCGGTTGTTGCTGACAAAAAAGGCCGAAATCTTGGTTTGGGGATCGAAAAAAGCAATTGAATTGAAGCCTACCATGGCGCCTGTATGGGTGAGAACTGGAAAAGGCGGTTCGGGTGCAATACTGAAATATTGCGTCGTTACTCCAAGTCCATAGAGCGTGGTAGGTTCAAAATCAAGCATTTCGCGCATGGAAGCAGCAGAAAGAAAATTGCCGTTAAACAATTCATTGTACCAATGGGTCATATCCGAGCCCGTAGAAAGCAGCGCCCCCGCTGCATGGGCTGAGCTGTATTCGGCAATCATGGGCGTATTTAAGATGGGCGAAATATTGCTCCTCCATTCGGTGGCGACCGGGCCATTCGGTGTTTCAAAAGCGCCCGCAAAGGTTTCGTCCAAGCCGAGCGGGGTTAAAATCAATTCCCGCACGTTTAACGCCCAGGATTTTCCGGTGGCAGCCTCCATCACCATACCAGCGAGGAGGTAGCCGGTATTGGAGTAATCGTACCCCCGACCGGCTTCAAACTCGGATGGACCAATGGTGGCTAGCAATTCTTCGGGAGTCCAAAAACGGTTTTGGTCGGCCCAAATCGAGTCGTTCCAAATCGAAAAGTTATCATTCAAAAAATCAAAAATACCACTCTGGTGCGTCAACACTTGACGAATCGTCGCATTTGGGTCAACATAGTCATAATTGGGCAACCAGACACTCAGCGGATCATCGAGCGATAGTACTCCTTGTTCCTGCAATTTAAGCAAGGCTACTGCCGTGAATAATTTGGTGTTGCTGCCGATTCCGAAACGCATTTCTGACGTAGCGGGCACACCGGACGAAGAAATACCGCTCGCGCCCTCCCAGGTACCTTGCCCTGGAACGAAAACCGCTGCGGAAACGCCTTTGAGGCTCGACGTGGCAATGATGCTGTTCAGAGAAGCCTGAAGTTTTACGGCATAGGTTGAATCGAATGTTTGTGCATTAAGGGTATGAGCACTGCTCATGAAAATCACTGCAATAAGGAGGGGGTAAAATTTAAGGCTCATTTCGAGGAATTTAATGATTAGGAAACATTCTGGTTTTATTTTGGCAACGCCAAATAATATGGAGGAAAGATAGGTGTATCGCCATCACTTACGCAAGCAATTGCGCAAAAAGGCTTCCTGAAAGTTCTAAGCTTTCGGAAAGTTTGCTTTGTACAAGGTGCCTATTTTCTGCTCCCCCCCACAAAAACCATCCCCCAAGCCACCAAAAAGCAAAGTCCGCCCAAGGGCGTGACAGGCCCGGCTAAACCAACCGGGAACGCCAACAAATCGCGGCATGCTAACAAATACAAGGAGCCGGAAAATCCGATGATCCCCGCCACAAAAAACCATCCGGCCCTCCGAAACCATTGGTTGTCTGGTGCTTTTTGCAGCAACAGACCCACGGCCAAGAGGGCAAGGGTATGGTAAAACTGGTACTGCACCCCTTTTTCAAAAATGGTGATTTGGTAGTCTGAAAGATGAGGTTTAAGGCCGTGCGCGCCAAAGGCGCCGATGCCCACAGCCAATGCGCCGAAAATAGCGCCGATGCGGAGGAAGTTTGAGTTCGTCATTGAAATAGTCATTAAGTCATTAGGTCATTTTCGTCATTGAGTGCAAGGTTTGGGAAAAGTTGCCAAATTCTCCGCTGCCCATCTCTTTTTCCTCCCTTTTTAGAATGAAACTTACTTTCGCAACTTATTGAGTAGTAATAACAGCACCCAATGAGCATCGAAACAAGGCCCAACACCCTGACCCGCCGTATTGTCCTCGCTTTTACCAGCCTCCTCATCGCGGCAATCCTGCTCTTCCTTTTTTTGCCACGCAACCCGGGCCCTTACCGTGCCGTTCCTGCCCAAACTTCCCTGTTGCTGGAGTGTAAAGGACTGCTCCGCGCCAAAAACCTGAGCGACAAAACGCCCGATCCACATTGGCGCGCAGTGTTGCACAGTCCGCTCTTCAAACATTGTTTTGCCGATGCCGATGCAGCCATCAAACTGCTCGGCCACGAGCCGCAGGTGCTGCGCGCCTTTGCCAAAAATCAAGCGATTGTGGCCTTCACGCTTCATCCTGCCGACAGCCTCCACGCACTTTTTGCACTGGAATTGGACGAGGGTTTAGACCTGGAAAAAGGCTTGAAAACCAACAAGTTGACCCCAAAATATTTCCCCCACCAATTTCACGGCAACGACATTTTCAACGTCCACCTTTCCAAAACCGAACGCCTCGAAGTGGCTGTTTCCGGACGATTATTACTCTTTTCACGCCGGGCAACTTTGGTCGAAGACGCGCTCGCCCAACTCGAAAATGCCCACAACTGGTGGGCTGACCGGCCTTTAATTGCTGACCTGCCAGAGGCCCCCTTGCGCATTCAACTACGCCCTGCTGCGCTCGCGGAACAAGTACGCAGCCAAATGAACGCCCGTTGGCGCGGATTGCCCGATTTATTGGCGCGCAATGTCGAATGGTTCGGTCTTGCCTGGGATGGAAAAGAAGTGAAAGCGATGGCCGAATCCAAGGGCTTTCTCAGCAGCCTCGGCAGTTGGTCAAAAACCCCCGGCGACGCAATTTTTAACGTGCTTCCCAACAATACGGCTTTTTTAGCCAGGACTGGGCTGGGGCACATCCCCGCATTTTTCAGGGAAATCGGCGAAGGTCGCGCAGGCGATTTTGAACAATATGTATTGCCTTGGGTAGGAGCAGAAGCCGCGTTGGTCGTCACAGAACCGCTTTCTCCTGGGCTCACGGGCGACCGCTTGTTGCTGCTTGCTGTGCGGGATAGCGTATTGGCCCAGCGCAGCCTCCGGGCTTTTGGGAAAGATCGTGGCACACTACCTACCTCAACTGGCCCATACCAGATGTTTGAGGTATTAGGCTTTCAAAATGCCTCGTTGCTCAAACCGATTTTGGGTGATGATGAGGCATTCAGAAACCCCGTTTGCAGCCTCGTGGATGGCTACGCTGTCTTCGCGCCAGATCGCTCCTCCTTAGAGATATTTTTGGACAAATACCTTGTTAACCAAACACTTGCAGCGAATACCGACTTTCTGCAACTCCATCAAAAACTACTTCAGAAAGGCCATGCCTCGTTTTTGTTGAATGCAGCCTACCTGCCAAGCCTTTTGCGGAATTTAACAGGAAAAGAAGGAGAAATTTCCCTGACAAAGACCGGTTTTATAAACCTGGAATGGGCACCCAAATTTGGTCGAAATGCAGAAATACAGCTGGCTAGTCAAGCACTTTCGCAATCCCTTGCGGAGACGGATATTTTGTGGAAATCCGTGTTGGCTGCGCCTGCGATGACCCAACCCTATCTCGTAGAACAGCCCGAGGACAAAACCGTCGCACTGGTGCAGGACCTGAAATTCAATCTTTACTGCCTGGACCTGCAAAACGGCGCCTTGCTTTGGAGCAAAGCTCTGGGTGACAAGATCGTTTCCGCCATTCAAGGCGTTGATTTTTACGGAAATGGAACGAAAAGCTACACTTTCAGCAGTGCTTCGCGCATCTACACGCTCGACGAGAAAGGGCGTGATGTGGAAGGATTTCCATTAAAATTGCCTGCAGTTGCGACCAATGCCACTACGGTAGTTGACTTTGACCACAACATGAAATTCAGCTATTTTGTGGCTTGCGATAATGACAAAATTTACGGCTTCGGGCCCTTAGGCAAACCCTTGGATGGCTGGAATGCATTGTCCGCCGTAGTTTTAACGGAGGCGGAGACTTCCACCAAAAGTGCAATCAAACAACCCATTCTTCATTTCCAGCACAAGGGCAAGGACTATCTGGCGGTACTCACCGAAACTGGTTTGCTTTCTGTTTTTGGGCGGGATGGGAATCCCCGGTTTCCACCGATTCAGTTGGATGAAATTCCGCCCGAAGTGACTTCAAGCGGTGGCGCTTTTAAGTCTCCCCTGCAAGTAGATGTAAATGCCCCGTCTCCCCGTATTTATTGCGCCAACACGATGGGTAAAATTTTTGCCTGCGATTTGCAGGGGAAGGTATTGGAGCAGCAATTCGGCAGCCCCGGAAGCGTTGCGGCACTTGGTCAATTGACCGGTGACGAGCGTTTTGAACTGGCCCTTTTAAATGGGCAAAATCTAACGGTGAGAACCTGGGATAAATCACTTTTTAAAACCCAATTTTCTGAAAAACAGCAGCTTGTATTTTTCACCCAAAATAATCACATCGGTACGGTGGACAGGCAAGGGCGGCGCGTGTGGATGCTCAACAACCAGGGAAATGTGCTGCCCGGGTTCCCGCTGGGCGGCAATACCACCTTCGAGTTGGGTCGTTTGAACGGGGTGGATATGCTGGTGGTGGGAAATGGAAACAGCGTGTGGGCGTATCGGTTGCGATTGTAGAACAGCCCTCAACGATTTGCGATTATTTTGATCCGAAGAAGGATAAAATCGTGATCACTTCGGATCAAAATAATCGTAAATCGTCATCGTAAATCGCAAATCGAAGATTATCTCAAAAACACCGCCATGTCTTCTACTCCCCGAATCTGCACATCAATATCATCGCGCAGGGTCGTGGCGAGTGAGAGGCCCACATAGTCAGCCTTTACGGGGAATGATTTGTGCTGGCGATCCACGAGTACGGCCACTTCCACTTTTTTAGGGAGCACTTTTAAGAGCGGCTGTACGGCGTAAAAAATGGTGCGCCCGGTATTT
>Ga0247834_1006163_pt1 | contig 13669 bp, 8 predicted proteins | sample LaCruzMarch2015__8_FD_187118 | JGI IMG/M metagenome (GOLD analysis project Ga0247834, IMG submission 187118) | Freshwater microbial communities from meromictic Lake La Cruz, Castile-La Mancha, Spain - LaCruzMarch2015_12m | ecosystem: Environmental > Aquatic > Freshwater > Lake | place: Spain... | reverse complement strand
CTCGTGCATACTGACGAACGTCCATTTCAGTGTGATGAATGCGGTGAATCCTTCAAGAGGCAACCCTGCCTTACTCGACATCTGCTCGTGCATACTGACAAACGTCCATTTCAGTGTGATGAATGCGGTCTATCCTTCAAGTTACAACCCTGCCTTACTCGACATCTGCTCGTGCATACTGACAAACGTCCATTTCAGTGTGATGAATGCAGTCTATCCTTCAAGTCACAACCCAACCTTACTCGACATCTGCTCGTGCATACTGACAAACGTCCATTTCAGTGTGATGAATGCAGTCTATCCTTCAAGTCACAACCCTGCCTTACTCGACATCTGCTCACACATACTGACGAACATTCAGTGGAGATTATGAAGACTACTACAGCACCAACAACGATGACATCGGATACAACGACAAAGCAGAAGACCAATGCAACAATGGGCCTTCGTCATGCCACTGACACGACCATTTATGGGGAGGTGAGAAGTGACGACGGTGGAGAGATCAATTACAATGATAGTGGGAAGGCAGTTGACGATGATGATGATGAGTTTTCAAAATGTCTTATGAAATGGTCGACCAAAGTAGAGAAGTACAGCATACCTTCTAACATCTTCAAATATCTAGGTGGGACTGAAGGGACACAGAACATGTTGCCAGTGCAACTTATTGGTGACTCCAATGATTTTCATCTACAGAAGGAACTCATTGCCACTGAAAGAGAGAATATCAGAATAATTGAAGATATTGCACGTGGAATATCAAATGTGCCTAACGCACGCTATGTACACTCGGATACGTTGGCTAATAATCTTGATGATGTTGAAGTCTTATTTTTGCTTGACTTTCCTACACTTGATGATGGTGTGAGCAGACCAATGGAGGCTCATGTGAATGGTCTATCTCGTCAAACGACGCTACTAGCCCTTGAGCAGCTGTTAGTTAATGTCTTTCTATCAATGGGAATTGGACACGACGTTGCTACGAAATTAACAATGAGAACAATTGCCATTGCAGATGTTTTGCCGATAGGCCTACCGAGCAATTACGCAACAAAGTATAAGACAGAGTATAAGCAATTGCTCATGAAAACACGCAATGCGTCAACTCAATTATTGCGTAAGACTATCAGCTTGTTCAAACCAAACGTAAGTATTGTTATATTTGGTGGTATGGCATTCAAAAATGGTAGTGAAATGCTGCAGGAGATTGGCGTAGGTCGTTTAATTCTAAACAGGGTGGCACTTGTTCATCCAATGTGCGGTAATCGGGGTTTTACCAAACCGATTCAGAGCTTGGAAGTTGTTAAGTGTTTGATAGAAGTAGCCAGCAAGATAGCAATGAAGCATGAAATGATCAAATCTCCTTTGACGATGGAAATTCTTGCTCTGTATGGTTTAGGCAGTGAGGACATATATAGTTACTCGCCTGGAGCGAAAATGCTTGCGGACCGCCTCAACACAGAGAATGAGAAGCGCTGTGAGGCAAATGTAAGATTTGAACAATTATTGGCGGAACCGAAATGTGACTCATCTCCATTTCTGTTTGATTTCATGAGGTGGTGAGTTGTTGAGTATGCGATACTTGCTCCTTTTTCATCATTTCTACACACGAAGTCTCATCTTGATCTCTTCCAGTGAAACATCGCCAGATTCATCTCACTCATGCTGTTATGTAGGGGGATCATTCAGTTTGGACATGATGAAAATGACTCCTCTCAAGTCCATCATAGACATTCCAATCCACCGTATTTCGACCGAAAATCTGAAGAAATTCTGCCGTTTGTACAAAGTAAATAACTTCATGTGTGGGAATATCAAAAACGCGACACGGCCAATTTTATGTAATGCGATTTGCCAAGCTAAGGAGAGCTACGTGGAAACGCAAATAATGATGCATATCGAAATTGACGAAGAAATTGATGTACCTAGTTCCGATGATGACACACCCGTGGTATTGCTGCCAGGATCTGCACAGTGGCATGACATTCACAACAACGAGTTAATCGTTTTACAGGAAGTTGACGCTGAGTATTTGAGCAATGGCCAAAAGCAATCTGTAAGTTGTGAAATTTGATCATTCAGTTCAGTGTTTACTACATACATCCATTCTCACTTCATTGACGTAGGTAAAAGTTTGTATTCCTCCTGGTATTGACATTGACGTCAAACTTATAAATGGGAAGTGCATTGTCATTACAGCCACAAATCAGCCTCTTCTGAATGTTGGAGACATCATTACATCAATCAATTGCTTTCATATAAAGAATTACAATGGTAGCAATGAGAACTTACTGTGTGTCTTGTCTCAATGGAAAACTTTTGAGAGAACCTTGGAGGTAGAACGTATCTGTACCTTTGACCGTAAGCTTGAGAAGAAGCCTCCAACTCTGAGGTTGGAGGCGGAGGAGACGAAGACGTTGGAGTTGGATTTGCAGCTTGATATGGTAGACCAGGCAACAGATTTGACCACTTTCGTCTATAGTAGTGCGGTGAACGTGGACATGGCGAACCTTGTTCCAATGACAAGGCTTGACTGTCGAAAGGCTCTTCTAGCAAATATGATTACATATCCTGAACCTGAATATTTGGTCGCTGGAGGTCCATCAGAGTACGATATTACCAGAGCCATGATCACGTTGGAAGATAACGAGATTGTTAAGTTGGGTAGGAATGACTTGACTAATATCAAATGGAGTGCAGTATCTCGAGAGCTGTGTGATATCTCTTTTAAGTCAAACATTGCATACGTGACAATGAAAAAGGATAAAGAGGAACATGCGGTCTACCTGAATGGCAAGGCATTGAATCGATCAGTGGATGAAAAAATCCCATTGAATGACTCTGATATCATCAGCTTGTATGGGCCTACTGGCTTTGCATACCAACTCAAATTGTATTCGTTTTCGCAGGAGTGCTGAGTGGATCAGCCCCCATGCAATTCATAACAAATACATAAATGACAAGTGCATTGAATTACTCTTGTCATATTCATCATAACTTTATATAACACCAACTCTGTATGCCTTGAGTTCCTATTTAATCATCCCCTTGGACCACTTTTTTTGTGAGGAGGTTTGTCATCACAAGCGAAGCGGGAGCTGTCCCGCTGCGTGGTGTTGTTCACTCACCCAACACAAGTCCTCCAACGGAGGACCGCCCACAATGTCGTCCTCCAACGGAGGACCGCTGCCACTGCCTGCCTGGCAGGCGGAGGTGAGGATCCTTATGAATGAGTGTAAAACAATCGAGGTGCAGTTGTCGCCAGGTTCATTTATCAAGGCTCTCCAGTCTTTGCATTGTAAATTGATCCACCCGACAATAATGCCAAACGAGATGGCTGATTCGTCCATGGAATTAAAATCCAACCTTTCAACCGCTACTAAGCAGCAAGACTTTCTTCGTACTATTGCCGATGAGCTCATAGAATTAGAGCGTGTAATCTTTCATATTGATGAGGAGATTGACGGCGTTCACTCCTCTTGCATCTTTGACTACGAAGATACTTGTGAGTGGTATAACGATGTGTTGCAAAAATTAGCTCGTAACGACAAAGGAGATGAATGCAATGCTTGTGAAGAAAGCGATGGGACACAGGGACTATTCAACGCAAGATTAGAATCGAATCTTAATGATCCGGAGCGGTGTATCGATAGATGCTTGGATGCGTGCGGCTACACACATTCTTTGGATGCTGCTGTAGATTGTCTGCGACGTATCGTTCATAATAATTCATCAACAGTTTCGAACTCAGCGCCCTTTCAGGAAGAGAGGAAGAATAAAGGTCACGGAATAATTGCGGCCATCACATCTTTACGAACAGTACGACGACGTTTGCTCCTCCTTCCGACGTCAAGGATCGAGGAGGAGGGATTGGACGTAGTGGCATCGTTTCCAAAGCCATATGTGGAGGCAATTTTACGTCTAAAAGATATACTGAATGATCAGCAAATGCGTCACTTCCAATGCATGATCCTTCCGTTGGCATATCATCACAATCAACGGACATATCAATACAGCAAGAATTCCGATCAGTATGAAACCTTAGACTCGCTTTCTAGCTTGGCTAGATCTGTCCTACCCACATTGATCTCGGCCGCATGTCATGCATTAAATTTACCCTTTCCTAAATGGGCAACACCAAAATGTTCCTATGGGATAATGTTCCATTATGCGTGGAAATGTTTGCTAGCAGTGGATCTTATACGCAGGTCATGCCCAGCAGAACCATCTGCCCAAGAATGTGTAATCGTAGCTTCGAATCATTTTCAATCGATTGTGAGGCAGCTGATTGAGAGTGGATACTCTGATGTTTTCGCACATCAAGTATACAAATGCTGGAAGTCATTTGGTAATGATCCATCTCCCTCCCATCATTGTGAATTGGCGACACCCCGATCCATCTTATGTTTACAACTTGAATCGACGATTTGTTTTATTTCATCAAAACGGAATGCGGCAATATTCTGTCGGGCGATTATACATGACTCTGCCAAGATGGTAATTCTAAAGTCTACTTCCTACGATCGTTTGAAGCAGCAGGCAAGAGATCAACTAGATGAGACAAGTAGAGCGAATATCTTGCCTTTCTTACGGGAAGTTATGCTGCCATCACTAGTCAAAGACGCAGCATTGGCCGATGCATTAGTGCAATTCATAATCTTATCCCCGCCGGCCTCATATCACAGTGATACTAGATCATCTCAGTCATTCCCCACACTTCAGGCTATCGATCTGGTTGTTCCACGGTGCCTAGCACAACTGTTGGCATTGACTCGGGATTGCGAATCAAACTCTACTAAGACTGAATCATTCCAAAATGTAAATGGATCGGATGAGAGTGATGATGACTCCATTAATAGCACCACAAAAATAATTGGATTTTTATCCAATATTCATACTGTCGCAAGTGTTTGGTGTGAAGATGTGTTCGTTACACGAACAGATACTCTCAAACAACAATATGTGACAGAATTTTTGCTGCAGCCATTGAATTGTAATCAACTCACACAATTTGACTTAAAACAGAGTGTATTTGATGATGGCACCACACTGGCAGCTGTGTTAGTACAAGGAGTGAGTCTTCGGCTAGATGTTAGTAGATCTGAATCAATTAGAATAGATGGGATGCTTGTTGCAGAGGCCATGGCGGCGGTGCTGGGGCAGGAATTAAAGTTTGATGAATTGCATCCGCCATCTTGTCACAACGATGGTGGTATCTCAGTTACGAAAGCCACGGAACTATTGAAACCGAAGAAACAACCAAAGAAGAAAAATCGCATGAAACAGGTCCTTGAACCAAGAGCGCCAGTGGTTGTTGACCCTGATGCATTGCTGTCGTTCAATAGTGACTCGTCCAGTTGTAGCTCACAACATGACAGCTCCACCAACTCTTGTGACAGCAGCGATGACAGTTCTGATAGTGCTTCGTCGTGGGGAGAAGATTCGTTGCAACCCTATGCTTTGGATGATGATGAAGAGGATATAAGCCGGGTTCCACGTCCTCATACTCTTCGAGAGTGTTTAGCATATCTTACTTCAACAGATGATGATGCCATGGCCTACGATAAACAACAGGCAGCGTTGTCAGAATTGACAACAATTATCACAGCTCAACCATTAGATTTGCATGATGTAATTTCGATGTTGGTTCGAATATTGCTGCATTTAGAAGACAAGTTTGGCATGGACCAATTTGATGAAAATAGATGGAATAGTTTGATGGCACTAGGAGTTAGTGCACCGACTGAGACATGTCTTCTCTTGGTTGGAGAGATGCGAGGTAATATTTCACTGTGCACAAGACTGGATTCATTATCCTTATTGAAGGGTATAGCACAGGAATTGTCCGGCACTCGTAGAAATGATTTGCCAAAGCAGCTTATGAGCAGCGACCAAGAGATGAGTCGGTGCAGCACAAAGCTACGCCTTGCACGGAACCAACATGAAACATCAAATGATGGCGATAATGCCACATCAGAAAATCCTATGCAATTAGCGAAGACACGTCGATGGAGAAAGGAACGTACACCTACTACTTCTACCCCTAACAAATTTGGTGCAGTTGCTGTTCAGATGGTTTACTCATTGCTCTCCTTTTTATCGCAGACCAGAACTGATGAGGTTATTTGGGGCGGTGCCATAGGAGAGCAGTTTTTGTCTGAGTTTCTGAAGACACTATGCACAATGATCTATTGTGCCAGCACTTATCCTAGCTCTTCGTTGCTGATTCTAGCCGCAGATTTGTTCGACCTGGCTTGGATATTTCATGATGCCAAAAGCTCCGAAGTTCGACATGCGTCATTGTTGGTAATGTTTACAAGTATTTCACTGTTACCTCTAGAATCTGTGATGCAACGTGCTCATGGGACTGGTTTATTCCTCAGACATTGCAGTGAGCGTGATGAAAGCTCAGACTGTCGTCACATTGCATCGCTGATCCTTGGCGCAGCATATCTGAGATGATGAACGAGAATCTAATTGGAGGTTATTAATAGATAATATGTTGAATAAGTTACTCAAATTCTAATCGCTACTCTAAGTGTAGCACTCCTTGATCGACTATTCGCAGCCACCTCCTCATCTGTTGCCTTCCTCGGTCTTGTCAACGGTTCAAATGGAAGATCGTTACTTCCTTTTATGCGATCATCGATAATATTTCCATACAGGTCTCTTTCCGGCGACCCGCCCCCTCTTCGCTTGATTGATCCCTTCTCAAAGAAATCAACCTTCCCATCTCTTATCACTCTCTTCGCCATCTTATCTTCCATACTATGATATGACAAAACTGCGAGTATTCCATCATCATTATCGCCCTCCCCCTTAATTGCTGATCTGGCAAGAGCCCATGGAGCCACGTTCTCCAAAACATCCTTCAATGCTGCATCTTCCTCATTCACCACAATACGTAAGGCTTGGAATACCCGAGCTGATGTTGCAATTAAACCAGCTCTCTTCTGCCGGGCAAAAGTTGGAGTTACTGTATTGATAGCATGAACAAGATCTGTCGTGGTCGTTAACGGACGGGATGCCATAATTGCCGACACAATACGTCTAGCACGGGGTTCATCTCCATATGTTCGTAGTATGTCAATAAGTGATGCTTCATCAAACTCGTTACATATATCAGCTGCCGTTAGTATACTGCTTTGGGAATTACCTGACATTCGCATATCAAGTGGACCCTCTTTCATAAAGGCAAAACCACGCTCGGCAACATCGATTTGATGAGAAGAGACACCCAGGTCTAGTAACATGCCATTAACGCCACGTGGAAACTCAACATCCTCGGCAGAATCATTGTTGTTGTTGTTGTTGACTTCATTTGTGATAGTATTGTGATTAGTCATTCCACGATTGCCCAATAGCAATTTCCCCGTAATCGGGTGTCGGACCTTTGACAAAACAGTTACTAGATTTCGAAAGTTTGACTGGACTGGAATGAACATGGGCCTACCCACAACCCAGCCACAACCTGGTTTGTTGTTCTTATCCAGAATATAATCACAGGTTGTCAAGTAGTCTATCAATCGTGTTGATGCAGTTGATAATGCCTCTGGATCAACATCACAACCAATGAGTATGTCTCTGTCACTTAGTTCCTGTAGTAATGCCTGCGAATGTCCACCACCACCAAGAGTCCCATCAATGAAAAGTCTTGGATGCATAATCTGCGAGTCATTAGATATAGATACTTCAGATGAAGATGGTGATGATGATGATCGATGCGCTACATCCGTGTCGACGTCTTCATCTGCGTCGCCGTCGTCATCGTCATCATCGTCGTCATCATATAGCTCAGTTCTTTTTCTCTTCGCCTCGAGTATTCTCATCCGCTTTCGTCGACGTTCTTTACGTTCGAGTAGCATTTCGTGCCACTCCCCACGCTGTAACAAGGCATTGATACACTCTGTTGGCATAACAGGTGCATGATACTCGGAAGCAAAGATTGGTGCGAATTCTGATACCTCATCTGCAGCACTCTTATGATTCAAAATTGTATTAATAGCATCATCATTATGAGTAGTCAAGGTTTGTTCTTCGTTTGTATCATCATCATCATCATTATCTTCCTCGTCGATAACATTATCATGAGTGTTGATACTCCCTCCCTGCACAGGTTTCTTCTTCCTCTTGCCTCCATTCCTCTTCCTCGCCGTTGCTGCCAACAACGACGTTGTTGTGGAATGATACCCACAGCATCTACTATTGGCATAAGGTGACGAATATTGTAATGTAATAATTGATATTGATTGATGTCGATGTTTAGCTGAGAACGATGACGAGAATGCGACACTGTTTGTGAGTAATAAAGAACGATGATGTCCGTCGTGCTGCTGTCTACCACCACCACCACCAGCAGCACGTCTGATGACGAAGCTGACATATCGAGTACTTGCGCGTGCACCCCCCATCAGGTTGGCAACTGCAGTGATTAGCAGAGCCATAATCATCTCCTTGCGTGGTGGAAGGCTCGTGGGGGTCTAATTAGGCGGGAGAGACTATTCCCTGCTCTTTATGCATGATGCGCGTCCTGATCTTCGTCGTGCTAACTTCGGCGATCGGTGCGTTCACGGCCGCTCCTGCTCGCACGACATCGCAGAGAGATCCCTTGGTGCGTGGTCCAACGACAATGCCGAGACGATGGCAAACGATAATGACAACCGCCTCCAAATTTCAACTAAAAATGGCATCCAAGTATTCTCCGCCGTCTGAGTTGGATGAGACGACAAAAGCTACAATAAAGACATTGCCAACACCCAAGATTGGTGATGTTGTGAGATATTATGATGTTGATGGTGGCAAATCGGATGGTCAAATATTGGTTGGGAAAATATCATTAGTACAATCCATTACCTCCTCCTCTTCCAGCAGAAGTATTAATAGTACATCCCCCTCTAACATCGATGGTACAAACAAATGGCTTGTCGAAATAGCCGAAATGGAGGATGTTGGTGATGGCTACTATGCCGAATACCCCTACCGTAAACGTCCACGTCCAGCATTACGTAAACTAGAAGAGATTGCACCACTTCCAGCATCGTACGTACGGACTGAGGATGCATACAAGATACCCGTAGATCGTGCCACGGGTCGTCCACTACCGAAATATGCTAATTATGATCTTGTAGGATATGAGGGACCTGATGCATTGATTATTAATGATGATGTTGTAACTGCCGACGGTGTCGAGTATGAACGGATAAAATTCATCCTATTACGAGATACTGCCATTGCTGGTATTGCGGGGACTATATTCGTTGAATTATTCAAGGGAACGGAGGCCGCGGCAGTATATGCCGGTGGTGCATTAGCAGGAGTGGCATATCTCTTCTTCCTTGGGATTAAGACGGATACATTAGGTGGTGACTCTAGATTAGGTTCGAATATATCAAATGTACGATTCCTATTCCCAGTGGGAGTACTCGTCGCAGTAGCATCGTGCAATGTAATGAGAGGCAATGCCAATCCAGTATCATCACCGGGGATGTTTAGTCTTGTTACGCCAGGACAATTTGGTGAGGCCATGATTGGATTCCTCACGTACCGAGTACCCTTATTTGTGAGACAATTATTTCCTGTCGCGTCAGAGACACTTGTCGATTCAATGCCTGGAAGTGCTGCAATGGCGGTACGAATGACATCTGATATAAACAAGAGCAAGGTCACCACCTCCTCCACCATTCCATCTACCTTTGATCGGGATGATAATTTGGTAACAATTCTACTAGTAAGTGGTCCACAAGGGACGGGCAAGACAACATTGGTGAATAGACTTTTGGAGGAGGATGATAGATTTCTAAGACCCAATTATATCGATCGTGTTTCTGATGGGGTAAAATTTGAACGTTTAGAGTCAAGAGGTGAATTCCTTGATATGGATACGACGGGTCGGTATGGACTGTCGAGTGACGGATTATTAGAAGCCGCAAAGAAAGCCAAATCCACTTCCAAAGTTATTGTGGTTGATGCAGATGTGAATTTGGCAAAGAAACTTGTTACTCTAACAGGGACCCGGTTGGTGGGAGTTTGGATAGGGTTGGACAATATAAATAACTTTGAATCCCAGCTCAGAGCGAAAATTATATCTGGGGATATTGTCATTCCAGATGGCGATACAGAAGATGCTGTACTGAGGGCGAGAGTCCGACAGGCAGTGAAGGATATTGAATTTGGAGTTGTGAGTGGGGTATTTGACTTTACAATTCTGAACGAGGATGTCGAAGACAGTGTACGTCAACTGAAGGAAGCTGCAAACTATTGCTTCTCATAGGTAGGCAATGCGGATAAAATATATTCAACTAAAAAATATTGCGAGTTGTTTTCAATTTTATCCCATGAGCAACTATCTTTCCTTTAATATGTCGCTCCCTTTCTCTTGTTCTGCTCTAACTTCGTCTTCCTTCACTCCGGCATGTTCCTTGTACCATTCATCTGTGCTCCACAATGCCTTCGTATTGCCTAAATTATTCATCTTATCAGCCTGTGCAACATTCACGGTAAGCGCTTTTCCAAACAATTCAGCACCGTCCATGTTATATATAGCATCGCTCGTATCGTCTGGGTCTACAAATTCAAGGAAGGCATAGCCTTTATGTGTTCCGGCGGCGTAGTCCATGGGCATATCAATATGTTGTATTGGACCAAATGGTAGGAACGCGGCACGTAATGTTGATTCGGAGACGGAATTGTCGATGCCTCCAATGTACAGAGCTCGACGTGAAGTTGGTGCTTGTGACATGATGAGGAGTCTCGTCCGCACAGCAGGAAGAAGCGACAAGCACGAACAAGATCGACTTGACCTACACGCGGGAAACAATTGTATGTAGGTAGATACTTACCCAGTATCGTCGATTTATCATATCAACACGTCGCGACGGCACCCACTGAATCCAGCCGCAGGAGCAAACAATGAGCGATATATACAGTACCGGTGCATTTGATGATCCCAAGCACGTAGTGGATGGACCGGGATTGGTCCGAACAATGCATTCAACAGTAAGTAAAAACCACTGAGCCGAATCTTTCGTTTGCGTGTGGGGAGAGAATTAGGCTGTTGGTGTGTAGAGTTGCCAGGTATACATGTATCTCAAACTGTCATTATTGTATTATAAAAATTGCACTCATCACGAGCAACTCACTCCCTTTACAATCAAAATATTTAGGCAACGGGTGCATTCGTGGGGACCTTTTATGGCACATGCGTCGCGGCATGGAATCCCGATCCCATTGAGAGTGGAAAGTTTGCCACCGGTCGGACCGATTGGAAGGGTGTTGGACGTACGATAGCACGACCTGCCATGTGGTTCGCACTCACTGGTGGCGTATTCACAGCCGTAGAGTGTGCCATGGAGGCGGCAAGGAATGAGACGAAGGATCCATGGAATAGTCTCGTGGCTGGTATGGCGGGTGGGGCTGTGATTGGTATGACCCATGGTAAGCCACAAATTGTGGCAGCGACGGCAATCGGGATGGGTTTGTTCATGGCTGCAATGGATCTGTCGGGACCAAAGACGGTGGCGGATGAGCCAGCGCTTGAGTATAAGAGAAAGGGATTGTTGCCGCAACAGCATGTAGAAAGCGATGCCTTAATGGCGTTGAAGGAATTATTTCCAAAGCACAAGGATCGTTAAATTGAGAATATGTTTGGCCAACAAAGGGGGGGGGGGCGATTTTGACTGAACAAAACGAAACTAATTGTTGTATTGTAGGATTTGTAGCTTGACTATGCTGTGCGTGAATTAAGGGTAATATATACATAAAAATCTTTACTACTTATGATATATTTCCTACTCCTCTGTCAAAATGGCAATGAAAGTATTCCTTAACCTTTCACACAGTCTATGCATTTGCGCGTAATGTCACCTTTCTTGAGTTGAGTTTTGGAGAAATGAAATGGAGACTTCATTTCGTTTACACGTGCTACAGAATACAGTGCTTGTTTCCTCGTTCGATTGATGTGCTACAAGAGTTGTTGTTGAGGCGTCTTATCAAGGCTAAGGCATTTCGCTTAGCTCTCCAATCGCTGCTTGTCTTGGCAAGAGTGAGACTCTCTTTCTTCACTCCATCACGCACTTTCACAAAACGACTGTATCTGATGTGATTCTTTGTTCGGACTAATTTCCAACCTCCACTGACTAATGCTTCTTCAACTGTAAGTGCCCGAGGTGCCTGAGAAGCGATATCAGAGATGTCATCGTCATCTGAAGATTCAACAGAAGCATCTTCTGACCTGGTGTCTGCAATGCCCTTTGGTGAGGATCTGTCATCTTTATAGTTCTCTTGAATGAGAGAACAACGATTGACAGGCACGGGAATCGGAGATGTTGCTGGTTCACCATCAAAATGGACAAAGCAAAGCGTCGCAGTCATAAAAACCACCGACGCTGTTCTACTCCTACGAAGCACGAGTGATGAGCAGACTTGCTCAGTGCTGGTGTCCTCGTCACCATTAATGCCCTCAACATCAACAATCACTCTATCCCCTTTCGAGAATTCGAATACATTCTGTATCATGTCGTTGAAATCATGCAATAATTCCAAAGAGTTTCTTTCATGGGCATATTCGCCAGAATCTTCGTCATAAGAATCAAAACCAGCATCATCGTCATCATCATCACTAGCAGCAGCACAAGGCATGTTACCCGCCCCTCTTTGCTCCGATTGGCGAAATTGAAGATACTTTCTCTTCTTCTGCCGAGGTTGATGTCGACGACGGCGACGAGATAAATACTTATGGACCGAAGCCTCGTTGCTTGGCATAGGCTCTTCAACTCTAAGTTGGAGGAACTTCTCTGCATCCGCCAAAGACACAGGAAGGACTCCTTCGACGACTTCCACACCATTGACCTCAACAAACTTATGAGCAAATTCTGTTAGAAGGAGAACACACTCGCCGGAAGTTATCCACTTCCGTTTCAATGCTTCATCGAAACACTTCTTTGCACTCCTCATCTTCCAGATACGGTACTGTGAATCGCACTTCTCCTTGAGTCGTTTCATCTCCTGCTCATACAGGGTGGGTCTACCACGCATTACAGCGATGGTTCGATGTATGTATTCTGCACAACAAACGACAACTTCCCACGATGAGCATGTATTGTTCAGCTGAAATACAGTTTTGAAGATGCCCACTAATGCGTACATTGTCCAAAAAGCAAATGCCTGGCCTAGAACCAGCGGATATGCGATAGAATGCACCGGAGAAGATAGAAGACGCAGAAGGAGCTCGATTGCAAAGTATGATAGCCAAGCTAAAATCAACCATGTAAGTCCTACAAGGACTAGAGAGTATTCCACTCCAGGAGTCACAAGCATTCTAGATCGTTTGACTCTCTCCCTCTCCCCTTTCATTAAAACTCTACGGATACTATGAACGGCCATCGGCCGACGACACCAACAGGTCCCATCTAGAGATTCACTTGCTACGGTCGAGTTCGGAACGAAGTGCGATGGTGGCTTTCCGTTGACACGTGGGATCTCTTGGTAGGTCAGAGTAATCAGGTGGAAGTATGAAGCAATAAACCAAGGGAATAACAATGGGGGTAAATGAGGCGGTGCGCGCTGGAACGACTTGTTGTTAATAAAATTCCCCAGGGTTGAACCTAGACTTTTTCATTTCGACCTATTTTCATTTTGCCGTATCTTCACGAATTCGTTTCCATTTTCT
>Ga0247834_1006158_pt1 | contig 13689 bp, 14 predicted proteins | sample LaCruzMarch2015__8_FD_187118 | JGI IMG/M metagenome (GOLD analysis project Ga0247834, IMG submission 187118) | Freshwater microbial communities from meromictic Lake La Cruz, Castile-La Mancha, Spain - LaCruzMarch2015_12m | ecosystem: Environmental > Aquatic > Freshwater > Lake | place: Spain... | reverse complement strand
TGACGACGTAGATACATGCGAACATGTAGAAGACGATGAGCAGCAACGCCACCACCAGTCCTCCTCCTCCTCCGCTGCCTCGGCCACGCGCAGATGTGACACAAGTAGTGTCTTCGTGCAATGAAACGCTGCTATTGACATCGAGGGGCGAAGTCCTCGTTTGTCGTAATGTCGCGCCGACGAGAATAAAAGGAGGAAAAACAATGACGACTACGCCGCGGAGGATGATGCCCACGTTGTGCAGTCCTCCCAATAATATCGATTCTGCCCATGTCGCCAAAATTACTAATGGAAATAATGACGACATTACTAATTCGCCGTCCTCCGCCGCCACATTGGTGGGCTGCCGGTGTGATGTGAAGAGCAGATCGGAGAGACAACAGTCTCTTGTTAACAACAACCGTGAGCGCTGTAATCGTCCTCTAATGTCATCAACAATAGTATTGAATGGTAACGACAACAGCAATTACACCCACAACGGCCACAATTTCGGCAGTAGGATAAATAATGGAGGAGGAAGAAAACCTAGTAACCATGATAATAATCAATACGATTGTAACAATGATGATTATTTCACAAATGTCAATAATGGAGACCGTAGGTATGGGGGATCGTGTGATGATGTCCATGATAGCTGGGGTCATGGTAAAAATAATAACAACCATGCAGGACCAGTCGTCCTCTCTTCCTCCTCGTGGCCCGGCATGGATCGTGCAGTAGACGACGTAGATGACGACGAGGTAGTTGATGAATTGAGTGATTTAATAGGAATATCACTCCTCAACGGCCATGGTGGGAATAGTAGCGGTGGTGGTGGACGAGGTGATGATGTGGACGAGGAAAGGAATTTAAGTCCCACGCCACTAATGAGCTTTGATTATAATGGTTATGAACCACCCACGCCAATAAGGAATATTTATGATGATGGTGGTGGTGATAGTGATGGCGGTAATATATTCTTTCCACAACAGCAGCAGCAGCATCATCAACCTCCTCCTCCTGACTTGTATGATGATAGTAATGATGATGATGATGACGATGATATTAATTGCCACGATATCAAAGATTGCACTAATATAATAGCAGTGCAAACCATGGGCGATGGTAGCAACAAACACAGCAGTAACAGTAACATCATCATCCCTCCACCACCATTGCCAACAACAGTATCAGATCATGATATAGTTGCATATTCACCCAGCAGTGTCGGTAGAGGTGGTAGCAGTTGTTTTAGTATACCCACCTATCTACATCAATTATCACAAATAGTAATAACAAAAATATCAGCACATCCATTAGGTCATCATGTATTACTAATATCAGCAGAGGGGTTGTTATTTTCATATGGGTCTAATAGATATGGACAGCTTGGGATTGGGAATCAGCAGCAGCATCATCAACGGCAGCAGCAGATACATACGACCGATGATCGAAATACAAATGCAAACAACAATAATGAAACAACTAAAGCAATAACAGATACTAATCATGGACAGAGAAAGAGTACAACAATGACGATGCAACAACGACAAGGTGATGCCGATTATTCGTATTATCAACATGGTAAACCCACAATTGTTACACCATTATTAGAAAATGGTGGTAAGACTATTAATTGTGCTGCCGGGGTTGATTATTCACTTGTTGTGGTAAAGACTGAATGTGTAAGGATTAAATATCAACAACAACAACAGCAAAATCATCACCATCGTGCCCGAACTTCTCGTAATCATCATCGGACAGTAGCATCATCTTCACACAAGCATCAACAACAGCAGCAGCAACAACAGCAACGTGAATATCATCATCAAATGTATGGATTTGGGAATAATCATGATAGGAAATTAGGGTTGCTCAATCCTGATCGTGAAGCATCATCATCATCATCGTCCCGGCAACATCATACTACTCGTGGTGGCAGTAGCAGCAATATCAATAGTAACAGATCATCGGCATTATTGCCAGGGTCACCAAATTCAATTGGTTCATTGGGTGATGCGTCATGTAATACTGAAGATACTACTGGTAGCAGTAGCGTTAATTATTACAACAGCAACAACAACAACAACAACAACAACAACAACAACAACAACAATACTACTACTACACATGATGAATTTGCAGACTGCGTCTTTTTACCAAGACGTGTGGCATTACATTGTCGTGTAATACACGAGAAACTGCCAAAGTCATTTAATACATCGTCTGTCTCATCATCATCCTTGACAGAAGAAGCAGCAGAAGCAGTAGAGATTGATTCATCAACAAGTAAATTTCCACCCTATGGTATATTTAGTATAGCAGCATCAGTGGAACATTCGTCAGCATTAGTTAAACGTCCAAGTGGTGATATTGAAATTTATACCTGGGGAGGAGGTGGGATAATAAACATGTCACTACTGCCTTCTACAACTGCTAAGAAATAAACTGCAAAAAGATTGTCCACAAAATCATTTGACATACGTCTCTTATTGATATTAATTTCAGCTGGTTGTATTCATTCTTATAGACTAAAAAAATTGTTGGTGCAAGCAAGTGTACAAATCGTTTTAGGGTGTATGCTTCGCAAGTGACATCATAGACTCCACGACACTCTTTTCGTCAATATCAACAACTTGGGTATCTTCACTGTAACAATTCCTGCTTGATGAGAATATACTACTCCTACTCATCATTTGTGATTCATTATCATCATCACTGTCAGTAAACTTACGTTTCTTCGGTGGACGATTCTTCTTCATTACCGACGTTGCCAGTGGCAGCAGGTGCAACGATGAAGTGGCAACTTCACTTGTAGTAAACGGTGACACCTCATTATTGCTGGTAGAGGTACTTACAACCTTTCTGTTGTTGTACAGTAACAATGACGCTTGATCCACACCTTTTTCACCATTACCCCTGTCCTTTATTCGGGCACAATAACGTAAGTCTTCTCCAACTGTCTCTCCTTCACGTATTGGACGGAAGCATAGCAGTAATTCCTTCTCATCATCACCAACTGACTCTGACCCACTATCCGAGCTAGTCTTAAGATTATTCCCCAATGTCTTTACTTGAGAAGAAGAGGTTGGTGGTAGGACGATATCAAACTCCTTGTCAACATCATTCGATGGTCGTGTACGTATAGAAATTGTTAGTTCGCACCATATGGTGCTAAGATCATTACGTATTAGTCGGACATTACATGCCGGTGCAAGTGGAGGTGTTCTCCGACGACCTATGAAAAGCAGACAATGGGATGAATAGAATATATATATATTCGTTAGACATGGTTCATAAAAATGGTCCACCAGAAAGGTTTAGAATAGTAATCAATCAATGCCATACAACTCACGTTTCTTCTTCGAGGATGGCCGATCAGTACTTGCTTCTGAAGATGACAAGCTATCCTCTAAATACTCATTTGACTCCTCTGGACTCTGCCTGTATCCGCTATCATCTGAGCTATTACCACTCCGTTTCTTTGTCTTGTGGCGTGAAGAGGAATCGGCACTTGATGTCATCTGCTCCTGATCTTCCTCCTCGGGATGTTGGTGCTTCTTGTTGGTCGACGACGATAGTTTATCGCCAGCAAATGCAGCAGCGACATGGTGCATAAGTGACGATAGCTTCGCATCGGCATTATTCGCAGTTACTGACGCACCCATAACATCATCCTTGTGTGAAAAACGATTGATCCCCTGTCCATCACAGCCTTCATTGTTTAATTTACTCATTTCAACATTCTTCAACAAATTGGCATTTGCCTTATTTGCCGTCGATGATGATTCATCACTTTCCTCTGTTGCAGAATTAGTTGGTTTTTCCTCCGAGTTCGCGACCTTCATCGTTTTATCCTCACCACTATCCATCTTTTGTGTAAGCGACGATGTCTCTGACGACTTTTTATTCTTGTCATCGCCGGACGAGTCGGACACATCCTCTCCAACACCCACCTCGGTCGAGTCAGCCTTAACCTTAACTTCAAGCAATGGAGGTTGTGATGTCTTATCAGATGATCCACCACCTTCGGATACTTCGTGTGGAAGATTAATGACGTCTTCCATGTCATCCTCCTGTTCACAACTCCGATTCTCACGATTAATTTCCTCCGAGTCATCATCTTTCGACATAGATGCACGTTGTTCGGCCAAGACCAGATCACTTATCAATCTCCGTATCGATTCACGTGAGTTCGGGACTAATATATCCTCAATATTCGCACCCACAAGGTCAGACAAATCATGTCGTAATACTCGCTCCACTTGCATACTACAGAACGTAATCACCCCGTCAGCACGAATTGCAATTACTGGATCAGGCAAGTATGACAGTATAAGTGCCTGTCGTCGTAGTCGAGCATTCTCTTTTGTCATTTCATCAATCAATGCCTTCTTACGTGCACGTGAGGTACATGCCGACTTGCGATTTGCCAATCGCTTGGCATGACGCTTTTCCTCCTTCCGCCGTACGTCAGCAGCTAGGAGGACAATGGCTTGTGGGACTGCCTGATTCGCGATACGATATTGTTTAATGTGGGCATCTATACGTGTACGTCATTAACGGGTTTAGAAGTGTGAGAAAGAAAGAAGGCGTTACAACTTGATAGAAAATTATATCAATACACCACAGAGAGTGGATGAAAACAAGAGTACAAACAAGGGCTGTTGAGCATATTACTTACCAAGCTTTTCTAAACTCCATCGTTGCATGGCAGTGATAGGAATCAATGGTATATTCGCTGATGATGCTGCTGCTGCTGCTCCGAATATCGAAGACGCACTATCACCTGCGGTCGCAATCTTGGTCGAAGAAGCAGCAGCAGCAGTAGGAACCACTCCACCAATAAGTGCACCACCACTGGTAAATACTACTCCTCCTCCACTACCGGACTGTGAAGAAGATATCGATAATTGTTTTTTGATGTTATTCTTGATGCTGCTGCTACTACTGTTATTAAGAACTCTAGTAGTCTTCTTCACATTCTTCTTCTTCGTCGTCGTCAATTTATTGTGATAATTATTACTACTACTTTTGCCATCGTTACCAACAATATCATACATGGACGAAAATGGAATAGGAGAAGTAGATGCTGTTGCTGGTGCTGTTGGAGGCATGATGACTGCGCCTTGATCATTCGTCGACATGGGTCCGTGCTGTGTTGCAATAGGCGGTTGTACTACTCGCTGCTGCTGCTGTGGTTGATTCAATTGTTGTAACTGCGGATACTGCTGCTGTAAAGCAACAGCTGCAGTTGTTGAACCAGCAGGTGCAAAGACAGTAGTGGTAGGGGCAGCCGCACCCACCAAAGCTGTTGGGGGAGGAAGCTGTTGTATTTGTTGTGGCGGATGCTGCTGCATAGCCAACGCTTGAGCCATGACCGCAACTAATGAAGGATTGACACTTGATAATAGTAATGCCGATGCTAGTAGATTTTGTTGTTGTTGTTGTTGTTGTTGTTGCTGCTGCTGCTGCTGCGACGAAAGAATCGAAGCTGCTGGTCCAACTAACGAAGGAGGAAGCGCGTGCAGTTGGGCCGGAGGAGGTGCATGATGTTGTAGCAACTGCGGTTGCTGTTGGGGATGATAGTGATTATGCATAGCAACCTGTTGTTGCTGCGGTGCTTGATGATTCACTTGGGATGACGAAACGCCCGGTGGAGGCTGTGGCGGGAGTGTAGGTCCTAGCTGTGCATGCTGCTGCTGCTGCTTGAGGTAGTCCGCGAGGAGCTTGGTAAGATGTGGAGGTAAAAGTAAGCTCGAGCCTCCTCCTACTGGAGCACCGATCCCGCCTACTGCTGTGTCGTGTGGATGATGCGAAGAAGGAGGAAAGGGAGGAGGCAGATGTTGTTGTGGATGCGGTACGATGCCGTTCGTCGTTGGTGGCAACGCAGTCACCGCGCCTCCCGGGCCAATAATGTATGGATTCAAGAGCTGGGGAGCGTTGGAAGAAGTAGTTGTAGTAAGAGGAGGATGCGCTATCGCTAATGGCGCTGCTTCAGGAGGCTGCCCGGTCCCTGCCACTGTCGCCAACACTACTGATGGTTGGGAGACTTCGGGCACTGATGAGGCTTCATGATGTTGATTCGATGCCATGATGTTGGTGTTAATAGACTTTGCTCTTATTGCTCTTTATTATTGCTGGCGTCAGAACTGATCCGAATAACAACTGGTCGATTTCGATTGCGTCACCTACGATTTGCACAAAAAGCCAGCTGCTTTGTTAGCTTTGATTGAGTTCAGTGACTGGTTCAACAGCTTCTATGCGCAACAACAACAGAGCGTGTCAGCTGGCCATGACGTGGTATGGTGCTGCCTACAACAATTTTTACCAGGCGGTGGGGTGAGGTGGTGGCTTCAAGGGAAGGAGCAGCGCAGAAGGCAGGACAGCTGGCTTCACATAAGGAGTATGCAAAGTAGGATACATACTTTTTTAACTCTGGATACCTTACAAATTCACAGTTAATATTCTCAATAATTGATCACGTATGACTAATCGGTGCAATAAGAAATAGATGACATCAACGCTTTCTTGCAGTATTAGGAATGAAGTCGTTTTAGACTCAGCGTCTCGGCGGGAAGCCAAAAGAGGACAATCCACGAACCGGAAGGGAGAAATGAGTCGCGCTACTCCTTAATAAGCAAAAAGTAGCAAAAGAAATCTAAACGTCACTACCGTTAAGTATATTTTGTCACTATTTGGACAAAAACTGTCGCTATTTGGACAAACAAACTGTGTGGGCCTTCGGACGCTGTGTCCAAAACGACTCCTTGGTACCAGAGCTGGCAGATCTCAACAATAATATTGACGAGGTGTCGACCAGATGACATCAACCAGTAGTCCTACGACGGTGGTGGCGAGGGAAGAGGCGCCGCCGCCTAAATATGTAAGCTCACAGAAACGATGTGCAGAATACAGCCCCTCACTCGAGGAACTGAAGGATACTACATTCGAGGAATATGTACGAGGTGAAATACTAGGCGTGCCACTCCCGGGATATGAATTTTTGTACGTCTATGAAGATAAGGATGGGAGAGAAATGAAGAGAGAGGTCCCCGTGGGACAGCAGTACGCGGGAGGTGGCGAGGACACCGAATTGGCTGCCCAGGCTGTCACATCCTCCGATGAATCGTCCTCGAGGAGTACTCCACCCCCACCCCCAACGAAGAAGGAGGACGAGGCACGAACGACTCGATCGCAAAGTCAGGCAAAGCGTGGCACGTCATCTAAAAATAGCATCCCATCTCCTGAACCACCTCATGAACGGTATCGCATGTGCTTTCACAAGCTAAGAGACGGAATGGCCAAGGTTACTTTGCCCACGGGGTTCTGGGCCAAAACTGACACCACAGCCAGGGGGAGACTTGTGAGTGTTCTTTCTTCCTTGCATTTGTTTTAATATCTTCTTGAAGGATAGGGTCATTAACACCTTCATTAATATTCAATTCATATTCTCGCAATTTTGTTTAGTGGGCAAAGGGTTCAAAGTTGGGTGATATGATCATACCGTCACCAATAAAGCAGACAATAGCTGGGATTGGGGGAGTGTATGAATACACATTCTTAGAACAGCCACCCATCAGTGTAGCACAGTTTCGAACCAAGACTGATGACTATCGTAAACGTCATCTTGGTAAAGAGTATGATGACAATCATTCTGATGAGAATTGTGATGAATTGTCGCGCAAATTTTGGAAGCGACTTGGTCCGACGATGGAGCCATCTATCTATGGCGCCGACATGGAGGGCTCACTATTCAAGGATTCGCACGCGTATGGATGGAATGTAGATCGTCTCGAAAGCTGTCTCTGCCTGCTCCGTGTTGATGCCACCGAGGGCGATCGTGATGATAAGATCTTTCATCTACCAGGTGTGACTAGTGCCTACCTTTACTTTGGTTGTTGGGCCAGTGCCTTCGCGGCACACAATGAGGATATGAATCTATTATCGATTAACTACCTGCATGTTGGATCACCCAAGTATTGGTATGCGGTGGCACATGAAGACTCCAAACGATTCGAATCATTGGCAGCATCTCACTTCTCGGGACCTGCCTCGGAATGTCGTGAATTTTTACGTCATAAGCGTTGTCTATTATCTCCTGCCATATTAAGGAAAGCGGGGATTAAATTCACGACATGCATACAGAGACCTGGGGATGCCAGTTGAGTCACAATACATGTATCTTGTTTTATTATTATTACTTTCACGTTGCGAAAAAAGCCTTACCCCAAACCTGATCTAACTTTATGTCTCCTTCTGTTTCACTACCATTCAGTTATTACGTTTCCCGGCTGTTATCACTTTGGTTTTAACACAGGTTTCAACGTTGCTGAGTCTACGAACTTTGCCATCCCTGAGTGGGTCCCGCAGGGTGACGAGGCAGGTGTGTGCATGTGCCATCCGCACTCTGTGAGGATTCAGATGAAGCGTCTGAAGGACTTACTCGATAGCTATGAAGGTGATATGCGCTCTCGAGAAGCCTTGGGTATGCCAATATTGACATACTCAAATTGGGCCAAGCATGAAGCAAAGAAGTTGAAGAAAGAAGCGAGGGCATACGGTATCAGAAAGGAGTCGATGAAAGAAGGGTGTGGTGACCATGGTCTGAATTCATTGAAGCTACCAACCTCGTACAATACCAGCATTGCCGTTGAGATTACGAAAGAGCTATACATCCCTTCCAAGACAGGTATAAGGAAGAGGAAAGCCAAACGACAAGAGATTAATGAATGGAGACTCGCGAAGAGAGTTCGTCCTGGTCTTTTCATTCCGAATACTCAGGTGATATGCATGGTCGACTGTGATGAGAATGAGAACAACGATTCAGCAGATGATGATGTTGAATTTTTCATTGGGACTGTTCGTACTATCGTTGATGGGTATGTCAAGGTTCATCTTACCGGTTTGGCGAAGAAGGATGATATTTGGCTGGAACAGGATAGTGATCATCTATTCCTTGATGGTGGTCTTACCGACCCTCCCGAGTCGAATAATGCTACTCCAAAAGGTGGTGGAAGTCAAAAGATGAAGAAGGTCCACAAGTACTACCTAATTAACTAAGTTCTACCCACTTACGACAACAAGTAGTGGTATGTTACATAATATATATTTCCACATTGTACATTGGAGGATTGAAGGGCAGAATTTAATGCTCCCACGGACGAGATAATGATACATAAATACAACAAACCGCTGAATAAGCTCTTAATTTTTAGTCGGAGTGCAGTGCCTTGTGATGTATAGTGGGAGTGCTCACAATGAGATTTCATTCATCGTATATTGTCATTTTGTCAATCTTCCACAACGTTGTTTGCTGGCCCAAGCACCATATTTAAGAATCTCCTTACATTCGAGTAATCGTTCCATTGTGTTATATTCCGTGGCCAATTCCCACTCGGATGAATGTATCCTATGTACAGCGCTGTGACATTGTCGACATAAGTGACATACTCGTGCTAGATAATTTCGGATAGTATCATTGGTAATGGTCGTGGGTAAATATGTAATGTCGAATCTATCTCCGAGAATCTTATCAAGTTGTTTTCGAAGCAACAAACGTTCCTCCAATCCTCGTGCATAATAGGAGACATCTCTCAATTGTAGCGAATGTTGCTCTAATTCTTCTATTATTGATGCAGCACTCCAAAGTCGTTTCTTCATTTTGGGCCATGTTGATTTTGGCACAAGATGATGACGTGTCAATTTTACACTCCGTTCGCATAGTTCGCATTCTCCTTCACCTATATATTCTCCATCATCATCATCATGATCATCATCTTCATCCTCATCATGAATTTCATCATTGGCGTTAATGTTATTCTCTCCTTCGACGTCGCATGATGATTGACCAACATTTTTCTTCTTGTCCCAAGCATCCAGTGCAGCATCCCTAATTAATTCCTCGGCATCTTTGAACGAAAGTTCATCAAAGTATTCAACGAGGGTTCTTGCTGCGACGTTGATTTCCTCGTTGGAGGGATATGGCGCTAGATCACCAATGCTGCAACTGTCATTGCTGCTGCTGGCATCGTTTGTTGGTCCAGCGTCGTCACTGATGAGAAATGACGAATAAGCAATCGTCGCTGAAATCGAATCATATTCTTCATGAGTAGAGGAGCATCCAATAAAATTAAGGCGCACTAATCTTTTATAGATACATTTTGAGAATTCATTATGCTTCGTCGTCGGTGTTGCTCCAGTATTATCATTGCTTTGACTATCCAATGCTTCGCCGCCACTACCTCTGCCACGATGTCGATTTAATTTACGTCCGGCACGCCCACGACCCATGGCAGAATTTACGGCAGCAACGCAATCGAACAAGACACATCGTCGGTGTGATTTGCGTTTGAGCTGAGAACCCTTACGTAAAAGGCGTCCTCTCATCATAACCCCCACCACCACAACACTCATACTCAGCCATGACAACAACATCATCAACGAAGCAACGCGTGTCCTACTTCTACCAACCGGACGTAGGACACTTCTACTACGGCCCCTCGCACCCAATGAAGCCACATCGCATTACCATGGCACATCATTTGATATTATCCTACGGACTGTATCGCAAGATGGAATGCTACCGCTCCCATCCGGCCAGCGCGGCCGAAATGACCGCGTTTCACTCCGAGGAATACATCAATTTTCTGAGCAAGATCACGCCGGATAATGTCCGGTTGTACGCCAATCAAATGCAGCGCTTCAACGTGGGCGAATATACCGATTGTCCCGTATTCGACGGACAGTACGAATTCTTCCAACTATCGTCCGGCGCGAGCATCGATGGCGCGGTAAAGTTGAATCGGGGCGATTGCGACATAGCGATTAATTGGAGCGGGGGGTTACATCATGCCAAGAAGAGCGAGGCATCGGGATTTTGCTACGTCAATGATATAGTGCTGGCCATATTGGAACTACTCAAGGTGCATGCGCGCGTACTGTATATCGATATCGACGTACATCACGGCGATGGCGTCGAGGAGGCATTTTACTGTACCGATCGGGTCATGACATTCTCGCTGCACAAATATGGCGATTTTTTCCCGGGCACTGGACATATTAAAGATACCGGCGCACGCGAGGGTACGGGATTTAGCGTCAATGCGCCATTGACATCCGGGATAACGGACGATGCATACGAACGATTATTCAAACCTGTATTAGATCGGATTATGGACGTGTATCGTCCGGGCGCGATTGTATTACAATGTGGCGCCGATTCGTTGACTGGGGACCGATTGGGGTGTTTTAACTTGAGTTTGCGCGGACACGGAGAATGCGTGCGGTATACACAAAGCTTCGGCGTACCGACCTTGGTCTTGGGGGGCGGCGGATATACCATCCGTAACGTTGCGCGATGTTGGGCATACGAGACATCGGTGCTGTTGGATACTGATTTACCCAACGAAATACCCTACAATGATTACTTTGAATATTACGCACCCGACTTTAAATTACATTTAACGCCAGAGAATCGTGAAAATATGAATACCGAGGCATCATTAGAAAGTGTACGTACTGACCTATTAACACAATTGATGAATTTGCGTGGTGCACCGAGTGTACAAATGGCAGAAATACCGCCCGACTTTGAAATTATGAAAGATGAGGCAGCAAATAGTGAGGGAATAGAACGCAAGAGTACGAAAGAAGATGATAATCAAAGAAAAAGAGGAGGAGATGACGAAGAAGAGGGGATAAATGATGGTGGAATAAATGATGATCGACGGACGGATAGGAGTATGACAAAGGATGGGAGGGGACAAAAACGGGAGCATGATGCCGAGTTAGAGGGTTGATTGACAAGCATTAAAAGGAGAGAGAGAGGGAGTGGGTAGGATGCATAGGGGGGACGCGGATCAGGGAGAAGGGCTACAACACATTAATGTTTGTCAACCAATATTAATTTCATATTTAGCTGGATTTTCTATGTTTATTTGCTATGAATGGGTGACTACCTTATGGAAGATTGAATACAGTCTAGCATATAAGGTCATCTTGATGTTTCATCGCGGCAACAGCACAATTATGCATCTTGCATCTTGGTGCAGTCTTACAACTTATTCGTCACTAATTATCCTTCACTAAATGATTGCTGCGGCCAAGTACTCCTTGTCCAGTCAGAGCAATTGTCTAAGTAGTGATCAGAAATGGCAACACGTGACCAATAACAACATCAGCTCCACATATTACACGGCATTGCTGCCAATTGATTGATTCATCAGTCTTGATTTTCTTCTGACTTTGAGTAGCCACATCTTGGTGATTCTTCTCATTAATCGTCATCTTCCACAATGCAATCTCTAATATTGTTGTGATTTCCTTCAATTGAGTGAGTGTGCCTTCAAAATGGTTAAGCTTTGCTCGAATTCGACGCAAAATCCAAGAGTTGCCCCAGCAGTCCCTACCCCATTTGTAATCGGCAGTCTGAATCATATGTCTGATGTCATCACGCCAAACTTTAAAGGGAAGAGCTTCCACGCGGTCTGAAAAGCCGTACATCATAAGATATTGCATTCTTTCCTGATTTATTTTGCGGAAATTAACCGTGCCGGAGGGCTCGACAAACATATCAAGTAAATACTCCCAATCGAGTGGCTGCTGATGGAAATGCGTTTGCCTTACACATAGCAGATTTGTAATACTTCCTTTGGTGTGTCAGTCCTGCCCATTGTCTCCACCATCAATGTCCAATTGAATTCATGATCAGGGTAAAGTGATCGGTAGCTCTCAAGAAGGAAATGTATAATCTCAGTTGGTGCAGCTCCCCATAATGCATAAAGTAGTGGTAGTGCCCCCCACCTATCTTCAGTAATTAGATTTGCAGGGTACTTGTCAACAATTACACGGTAAAGCTCGAGATTGTGTACAGACGAGCACGCCAAAATATGTAGTGGGGTCATTCCTAGGCAATCCTGATGATTGCCCGACGGATTCACCTGACTTCTCAGTCTTCCACAAAGACCGGATCTCATGTTTATTGCAGCAATCAGTCTCTGGAGAGCTCCTTCATGATAAGACTGGTAGTAGACTATACTATGTATGGGTAGTTCATCGAATCGATGCTGCAGCACACGAATAATTTCTGCGTCTGAACCAAACAACTCCAATAGATCTGTGATTATGATTGTTTCCCTTTCTTCGTCATCTTCATCAAAAATCAAGTTTTCGAAGATAGCATTGGGCTGAAAGGCAACATTTCGTAAACAGATACAATTGCAGAATGCATAACTTTCAATCACACTTACGTCTTCTGAAATTTCCAGAGAGAAAATAGATTTACACCAGTATAACATGCTCTTGGGAATCACGGTGATGAGGGGTGGGATTCTTATGTTTGTGAAGATGCACCAAGCGAATGCGCCTTCTCCGATACTCTCAATGCCATCGTGGAGACGGATGGGAGTTCGAAGAGAAAATTTGAAGGCCTGATTATGAATCCCCCTGAGTGAGGCGGGGATGCTTATTTTCGTAATTGAGTGGTCGCACCACGCGAAGGAATATTCCCCAATTTCGACGACGCCCTCACTGAGCTCCACCTCGGTCAATTTGTTGCGTTCGAAAAATGCATGAGCGGAGATCGACGTGACGGAGGGATCAACCCGAACGCGGACTACATTTTGAGGTACAGCATCTCTTGCTTCTCCCATGTAGACGAAGACCTCAGCATCGGCGTGATTGCTAGACATGGTTGAGGATCAGGTGCTT
>Ga0247834_1006156_pt1 | contig 13690 bp, 16 predicted proteins | sample LaCruzMarch2015__8_FD_187118 | JGI IMG/M metagenome (GOLD analysis project Ga0247834, IMG submission 187118) | Freshwater microbial communities from meromictic Lake La Cruz, Castile-La Mancha, Spain - LaCruzMarch2015_12m | ecosystem: Environmental > Aquatic > Freshwater > Lake | place: Spain... | reverse complement strand
TGTTCCTTCAGGACATGGCAAGTGTGGCTGACGCTGAGACTTATGCCGTCCCTGGGGATGAGAAGGGCTCCCGCTACATGTATGTCGCGAAGACAAAGTCGTTAGCAGGAAACGAAGCTACAAACCTGATTGCAAAGTGGCGACAACTACCGGTCCACAACTCACATAGCATTAAGTGGTTCACTCCGCACCATGCTGTGAAGTTCTACAACAAAGGTAAGCTGGTGACCGAGATGGTGCTTTGCTTCGAGTGTTTCGGTGTCGCGATTCGTGACATGTTCGCTTGGAGTATTTGCGACATCATTCGCGTGTAAGCGCAGGAAGAGTCAACTTCAAAGAGCTTTGCAAACTCATTGAAGGGGCTGTGGGAGCCTATCAACGACCACCCTCATCCCGCCCCTCATCCACGTCGATGTAGTGAGCCATCGTCTGGATGTCGTTGCGGTCACTGAGCCCGCTTTCGGCTTTCCGGCGGACGAGGATGGCGGAGGCGCGGTCGTTGCGTCCGAAGTTATGAATGAAGGTGTTCCAGACGAGCTTGAGAGAGTCGTTCAAGGCTCCTCCGGTCTCTTCGCACCAGCGCAGCAGTTCTTCATCGCTGCTACCCGATAGCGTCTTGGCTTTCAAGTCATCGTAGGCGACTTGTAGGATGTCGCAGCACCAGCCGTCCATGCCTTTGCCGAGGTTGTCATGCAGATCGGCGCGCAGGCGGCCTTGGGCGTGAAGGCGAATCTTTTCCACCATGCGGGGGAAATAGGCGAAGCCGTTCAACTCGACGCTGGGACTGCACGGGACTTGGTTGTTGGGGATCATGAGGCTGTGGCTGTGGAGCGTGAGGATGGTGGCTGGGGTCACTCTGCGGGTTCGATCTCGGCTTTCATGGAGCCGGGGCTCTTGGGAATGCGTGGGTCGGGGCCGTAGTCGTGAATTTGCTCCTGTCGCAGTTCGGCGAGTTCTTTGTGCACGGTGGCGCAGATGACGCGCCCGTGTTCGTCTACCATTTTGGCGAGGTGATACCCTTTCTCTGGGGGATGGCTGAAGACGGCTTGCAGCATCTCGATGACGTATTCGTAAGTATGGTCTTCGTCATTGATGAGGATGACATGCCACAGCGGCTCAGGCTTGATGGGCGCGGGCTTTTGCTTCGTGGGTGGCAGGATGCGTGGCTTGGCGGGCTTGACCGCAGGCGTGGCAGGCATGGGCAACGGGCTGTTCGTTACGATGCGCGGCAAGGGCTGTGCGGTAGGGAGAGTCACATCCCTATCATGGGCTGATTTTGGCGCGGGGCAAATGGGAGGTGAGTTTGGAGCGCAGGGAAATGCTGAGGGGTAAGCTTCGCAACCCCAACCCCACTCACGCATAGGCCAACTCCGGGTCCTCATACCGCTGTGTGATGCTTGGGTCGGCGACGTGCATGTGCGAGCGCTGCTGCGGGATCGTGCGGCTGAGGTAGGCTTGTTGCTCCTGGTAGAAGGGATCAAGGAAGTGCCACTCGGCCATGTCGGCGGCTTTGGTCACCCAGGTAAAGGCTTGGTGATACAGATTCAAGTAACGGACCATCAATGGGATGACCACTCGGTTAAACTTGCGGGCGATACGCTGGGCTGCGTCGCGGTTGTGGCTCGCGTCGTGATTGCTCTCGAAGTGCAGGGCACCGGCTTCCATGGCTTGGGGGGCGATGAAGGCGGCGAGGCTCATGGCTTCGTCGCGATCGTCGTCGGCTCGGAACGGGTAGGGCCACTCTTGCAAGGGGATGAGGATAGCGTCGACCAAGCTGATGATGCGGGGAATCTCGCCCTGCACAGTTGTCATGTAAGCCTGCGAATCGACCATGCCGGCGACGGTGGAACCGAGTGACTGGAAGGCGTGGAAGTGCGTCATCAGCTCTCGCAGCACGGGCAAGTGGAGACCGAGGGCCTCATACACGAGCACCCAGTTGGGCAGCGTTTCGCGCACGCTGGCGAGCTTCGGTCGCAGCTCATGCAACTGCGCGCGCCAGAGTAGTTCCAGCGCGCTGGCCAGCCGTGCGCCTGGCGGCCTTCATACTGGCGCAAGATGCCTTCCAGATTGTCCATGATCGCGCGTTGGCGTTCGATCTCATCGCGGAAGGCGTCGGCCGTCCAGCTTGCGAGAGCGAACTGCGGCTTGTGCACGGGCATGCCAGCGCAGCAGAGCAGGTGCGCCATTTCCAGATCGCGCATGAGTTGCCACGTGATCGCCCATTCTGTCAAGGCGCTGGCCATGCGCTCGCCATAGATGGTCAGTCACTCGCGGCAGTCTTGCAGTTCCAGGCGCAGCAGCTCGCTGTCGCGTGGGACGGTATTCTCTTCCGCGATGCTGCAGAAGGCATGCTCGGGGTGCGCTAGTCCACGGAAGTATTGGTTCAGCACGGCCACGGTTTCGAGGCTGGCCCGGTGCTCGTGCACGGTCTCTTCGATGGCGACGAGCCGATGCTCGGTGACGCTGATGCCCCCGTCGTTCTGGTAGTGGAAGTAGGTCACCTGCCGCGCGAGCTGATGGAAGTTGCGGAAGAGATTGGTGCTATCGTCGCGTCCACGGCAGCTTGCGGTTTTTGATTCGTGCCTTTAGCCAGTCCAGCCAAGGATCATGGCGGATCCGCAGCACGAAGCACTGATTCACGTCCCGGATGAAGCTAGCCGTGCTGACCCCGGTGCCGCGGCTGTAAAAGCTCAGCTCATGGGCCAACAAGGCGGCTAGATCGCCGGACTGCAACCCCACTGGCAAGGCCATGCCCACCCGCAGTCGCATGCCACGGTTCAAAAGGGTGCCCAGCAGGCTGGTGAACTCCACCCGCAGCTCGGCGCTACCATCCATCACTACCTTCTGGGGCATGGGCGCGCCCACCTAGTCCGTGACGAGCTGGAGTAGCTGAAAGAACTCCGGCTGGCCTGCTGGCATCATGATCTGCCACGCGTCCTGCTTGATGGCCGGCGTGATCGGTTGGCGCAGCATCAGAAAGCTCGCGCCGCCTTGAGCGAGCGCGGTCAGGATCAAGCGCAAGTTCGTGCCACCAAAGCGGGAGTCCCATTGAATGTCTCGATTATACAGGTGCGCGTGCTAAAGGGCGAGTCCAGTGAGGCGGACCACCCCCAGGGCATACGTGACTGGAAACAGCCCTGCCACCCCCGCCATGATCAACATGCGAACCCGCGCGACCATGGGCCAACTGGCACGGGCGTGTGACCGTGCAGCTTCTGGCTTCAGCGAGATGAGGCTAGGGAGTGCCATAAAATTGAAACCTGTTCTGAAAAATAAATATCTACAGGGCACCTCTGGAAACCCGTTTTCGACTGCCGTCGCAGTGTCCATGATCGGTAGGGCGCGTTGTCTCAACGCGCCGGATACACGACGGGATTTCGCGGCAGAGTGCCGCATCGCCACGTCCCACGCTTCGGCGGCGGCGCTATGGGGACATAGCGCCCTACCAGCGCGGGGCGAAGTAAGTCCTCTGCGAGAGGAGGTTTCCAGAGGTGCCCTAGAGTTGGATATCTCTTTCAGCCTCAAAAGGATCAACGGCTCACTGTTCTACAACGATGGCACCTACCGGGGTGCGGACATCTACGTGGACCATGCCATCAACACTGCCCCTACGCCCATGCTCGGGACCAATGGCGCGGATGGTGTTTACACCACGGCCTTCCAACCCGTGGACAACTCACCGCTTCTTGAATCGGTCTATGCCCAGGGCACCGGCGTGGGCTACTGGAAGCTGAGCAAGGCTGGCAAAATCTCGCTCGTGGGTACACTGGTCGACGGCACGCCCGTCACCGCTAGCACTACTCTGGCAGCTAGCATGTTGTGGCTTCTCTGCACACCGCTCTATCAAGGCAAAGGGTTGATCGCGGGAGATGGCTCCTTCATCTCGGCCCCAGACTATGACATGGACGCCCCCGACAGCCTTTGGTTCCGCCCAGTGCAAGATGTGCAGCACTACGCGAGCGGTTGGCCAAATGGCATCCTGGTGGATATGGTAGGGACACGTGACGCCATGCCTATCGGCACCAGCGTGGTCCACGGTTTGGCGCTGAATGGTGCAGCGACCGTGCGCTTTAGTGCCGGGCTGCTCCCGGTAGTCGAGTCGCGCGCCGCCACCATCAGTGCGGCGGACCTCGTGACCAACACCTCCAGCGACATCGGCTTCACGACGAAGATCGACCGCGCGACGGGCCTTTACGGCGGCACATTCACCCATACCGATACCAGCAAAATATCCTTCAAAGGCGTGATCCTGCACAAGCACAGCACCAGCCTGTGCACCGGCTTCTTTGTGACCACCACGCCCAGGGTGAAGGACTACACGGGGCAAGGTGGAGCTGGTGCGGTAGTTGTGGGGGCTTGGTGACGGGCTCTTGGGTTCCAACACAGGCGTTTGTGCGACGGCTGCGTTGCCAGCCATGACCAAGACGTTCCGCCATTACCCTCAAATCCCTGCTGGAAATGCAGTTCGTTTTCGCGTGAGTAGAGACCATGAGTTTTTCTTCTCCTTCAGCGTGCCTCGGCTTCCTTGCCTGGGCCTTGCTGCTGCCGCAGGCCCTGGCGCAAAAGCCGGTGGATCCGGCACCGCCGATCTACGTGACGCCGCCAGTGGTGGTGGAGCGGTTGAAGAAATTCATCCCCAAGACCTACGCGAAGCTGAGCGAGCGTAAGCCCGTGCATGCGGTGACGGTGGGCGATGCCTTGGTCGACATGACCGGGTATGGCGATGATGCGGGCAATCAACTCCTGGCCTGGCCCGCGCGGTTCGTCGATGAGCTAGCGCAGGAGTTCTTCTATCCCGGTGGCGTGCGTCTGATCCTGCCCAACCACGGCAAGCCAGATCGCGCGGTGGGTCGCATGGGCCCAGACATCACGCTGCGCGTGCTGGCAACGCGGGGTGGCGGCATTCAAAAGGCGCTACCTTTGCTATCGACCTTCGGCTTTGAGTCGGTGCCTGATTTGGTCATTGTGAGCTTCGGTCTGGTGGAGTCGCAGGCGGCTGCTGATCCCATGCTGTTCGCCAAGTCGCTGCGCGAGGTCATCGACAATGTGCGCGCGAAAGGCTCCGACATTCTGCTGGTCGGCCCGGCGCTGACCGTTGCGGACCCGGAGGAGGCAAGTTTGGCGGCGACGCGGCCCTTTGCAGGCATGATGCGCGATGCGGCTGCGGAGAGTGGCATCGCCTTTGCGGACCTGGGGGATGTGTCGTCACTGATCCGTCTGGAGGCGGACGTGGTCACGCCAGAGCAAATCTTTGGCGAGGTCGCGCATCAGTATCGGCGCTTCTTCGCTTGGCCCGGCGTGCAGGACTTTTTGCATCCACAGGCATCGCTACACCGCAAGATGGGTGCGCTGGTGTTCAAGGCGCTGACCGAGGAAGCCAAGGCGAGCCCCTGGAGGCTGACGGCGGTGGGCGCGGCCTTCTCGGCGGCAGACCAGTTCACGGCAACCTATGACATTGCAAACACCACCAAGGAAGTGGCCAAGTTCACCCTGCTCCCGCTCAAGTTGCCGCGCTGGCTGCCGAAGGACGCAGAGGCCCAGGTGGAACTGAAGCCGGGCGAGTCCCAGCGCATGACCATCACCTACCAGCGGGATGAAGCCCAGAGCGTAGCGCGCCACCCGGCTTTCCCGGGGCATGAGCCGCTGCTGCGCCTGCCGCTGCTGATTGCCGGGGCTGGCTTCGTGCGTGTGGATGAACTGCCCGCCGCGATACATCCGCTGGCCGTGATGTGGAAGCTGGACACGCTGACGAACCAAACGAGCACCTTCACCCTGGACAACGTGGTGCTGAATACTTTGGGCAAGGACATCAAGGGCGCGGCTTGGGAAGCCGAGTGGAACGGTCAAAAGAAGAGCGGCAAGCTGGACCTCGCCAAGGGCGCGAGTTCGACCTTGGCTCTAGCCTTTGATCTGCCGCCGAGCCCAGGCCCACGCTCGGTGGAGGGCGCACTCACTTTGAATGTCGTGGTCGATGGCTTGTCGCTGCGCTGGGAGCGAGCGATCTCTGCGGCCCAGAACATCGGCCTGGAAAAAGACCTGTCCCTGACAGCGCTCAAGCCCAGCAAGGGTGCGGTGAACCTGCGGGTGGATGCGGATGCGACCTCACTCTTTTTGACCTTTGACTTGAAGAAGCTGGACCTGGAGGCTGACGCTGCGGGCACGGCACTGGTGGCGCAAGTGAGCCTGGATGCACGGTCGTATGGCAAGCGCCTCATGTCGGGCAACACGGAGGTCATTCAGGTGCAGACATCGGTGGGAGATGGTGCCGGTGCCGTGGGTCCGATCGCTCCCTGGGCCTTCGGCACGGGCTATGGCATGGGGTTTGATTCTGCGGGTGTGCGGGCGCGCTTGACCAGCAGTCCGCAGGGCGCGCGCCGCCTCTCGATCACGCTGCCGCGCAGCTATTTGTATCTGCATGAGTGGGCGCTGGGCAATGGCAATAGCCAGCTCGGAATCAATGCGCGTCTGTTGCTCTGGCAAGGACCGCACGATGATCAAAAGCAAGGCAGCTTCCCCGCCGAGCGCACCTTTATGCTGACCCAAAATGGACGAGTCCGTGACGATGCCGAAGGCCTCACGGTGCTAGAATTGACAGACAAACCCACGAAACGCTGGAGCGTTGTCATCTGGTGAGAAAACCGATCATGACCAAAGGCACTGAGGAGCGCTCCGGGCGCAAACTGTGGGATGCGGACGCCTGGAAGGCGGCGCGTTTCTTCTTGAACTACCTGCGTCCGCACAAGGTCGTGTTCATCCCCGCGATGATCGCGCTGGCTTGCACAGGGGCCATGTCGGCTTTGTTCTTCTACCTGCTCGGCGATCTGGCCAGCCACATCCTGAGCGCGCAGCCGGATGGCAATTTGATGGAGTATGCCACGCACAGTGTGAAGCTCTGCATGGCGGTCGTGGCGGTGCAGGCCGTAGTCGCATTCTTCCGCATCTGGCTCTTTGCCAAGGCCTCGGAGCGCGCCCTGTCTTCGCTGCGCCTGGATACCTTCAGCCGCATCATCCGTCTGCCGATGACCACGCTGAATGAGCATCGCATTGGCGAACTCGGCTCGCGCTTGTCGAACGATGTGGAGACCATCCGCGAGACCTTGGTGGTGACCCTTCCGCAGCTCATTCGTCACAGCGTCATGCTCTGCATCGCGCTCGTCATCGTGCTGAAGATGAGCTTCAAGCTCGCGCTCTTCATGCTGGCGTGCATTCCCGTGGTGATCGTGCTGATCGCCATCTTCGGCTCGCGCATTCGCAAGCTGTCGCGTGCCACACAGGATGAATTGGCCAAGTCGCAGGTCATTGTGAATGAGAGCCTGACCGCCATCACCAGCGTCAAAGCCTTCGCCAATGAGCTGTTCGAAATCGCCCGCTACAAGAACGGCGTTTCGCACTACCTGAACACGGCGGTGCGTGCCTCGCTACCGCGCGCGATGTTCGTCGCCTTCATCATCCTCGCCTTCAGCATCGCGCTCACATTGGTCGCCTGGTTCGCAGCGCGGATGCTAACCCATGGTGAGATCAGCAAGGACCAGCTCATTCAGTTCGGCATGTTCAGTGGCGTGGTCGGTGCATCCTTCGCGGTGTTCCCCGACTTGATCGCCAGCTTCCAGCGCGCGCTCGGGGCCACGGATCGCGTGCGCGAGATCCTGACCACGGACATTGAGGAAGAGACCGAAGGCACACCTGTGGGCCGTCTGCGTGGCGACATCGAAATGCAGCATGTGCGCTTCGCCTATCCGTCGCGCTCCGATGTCACGGTGCTGCACGACTTTGATTTCAAAGCCCGCGCAGGCCATCGTATCGCGCTCGTCGGCCCCAGTGGCTCGGGCAAGAGCACGGTCGTGTCCTTGCTGTTCCGCTTCTATGATCCGAGCGAGGGCACCATCCTCTTCGATGGCCAACCGATTGCCGACATGCAACTGCACAGCCTGCGCCGGAACCTCGCACTCGTGCCGCAGGAGGTGCTGCTCTTCGGCGGTAGCATCCGGGAAAACATCGCCTATGGCAAACCCGGTGCGACCGATGACGAAATCCGCAGTGCCGCGCAGCAAGCCAATGCCGCGCAGTTCATCGACACCCTACCCGAAGGCTACGACACCCTCGTCGGCGAGCGCGGCACCCAGTTGTCCGGTGGCCAGCGCCAGCGCATCGCGATTGCGAGAGCCATCCTCGCCGACCCCGCCATCCTAATCCTCGACGAAGCCACCAGCAGCCTCGACGCCGAAAGCGAACGCCTTGTCCAAGACGCCCTCGACAAGCTGATGGAGAACCGCACCAGCATCATCATCGCCCATCGCCTAAGCACCGTCCGCCGCGCTGATCAAATCCTGGTTTTGAGCGGCGGCGTCATCCTCGAGCGCGGCACGCACGATGAACTCATCAGCAAGGATGGGGGCTTGTATGGGACGCTGGCGAAGTTGCAGTTGGGGTGACGTAGCATTTTGTGATTATTTTAAGCTAAATGTTTAGTTAACAACGTTAAACCTCCTCTCGCAGAGGACTTGACTTCGCCCCGCGATGGTAGGGCGCTATGTCCCCATAGCGCCGCCGCCGAAGCGTGGGATGTGGCGATGCGGCACTCTGACGCGAAATCCCGTCTTGTATCCGGCGCGTTGAGACAACGCGCCCTACCGATCATGGACACTGCGACGGCAGTCGAAAACGGGTTTCCAGAGGTGCCTTTTAGTGTTCACTAACCTGATCTATTCAAAGGACTCTGCGGACTGGCGGTCGGGGCTTTGACCGTGCAAGGCGGTCGTGCCCAGCAGAAGGGCGGTGAGGAGGATTTTCATAAGGGGTGACGGAACGATCCGAGTAGGTGTCATTTTTTTTCGGGGTTTCGTCGAGACCGATTCCTGCCGATTTGTCCTTTTCTTCACTTGCCAAAAGGGCTTCCTCCCCTAATTTTACGGCCCCTTTTCCGGGGGTTGTAGCTACTGCTGCAACGTCAACCTCAACGAAGCCTGTCCGACCGGATCGACGCGAGTCGAGCGCTCTCCTTCCCTGGATCTAGCGTGCGGAAAGCTGGCACCATTAGCAAAACATACATGTCATCCACACTCGTAGAACTCGTCGAAGCCGGCGTCCACTTCGGTCACCAGACCAAGCGTTGGAACCCGAAAATGAAGCCTTTCATCCTCGAAAGCAGGAACCAGATTCACATTCTGAACCTGAACGAGACCGTCAAGCAGATTGACGCTGCTGCTGAATACCTGGCCGATCTGGCTGGCAAGGGCAAGCGCATCCTCTTCGTGGGCTGCAAGCGCCAGGCACAAGAAGCTGTGCGTGAGGCCGCTGAGGCCTGCGGTCAGTATTATGTGAATCACCGCTGGCTGGGTGGCACCCTCACGAACATCGAGACCATCCGCAAGAGCGTGGCTCGCTGGGACTACATCGAGAACATCGACAAGAAGCCCGAGTTCAAGGCCATCGGTAAGAAGGAACTTGCCGCCATGAACCGCGAGAAGAACAAGCTGGAGCGCAACCTGAAGGGCGTTCGTGGCATGGACAAGCTGCCTGACGCTGTGGTGATCGTGGACGCTGCCCGCGAGCACATCGCTGTCGCCGAAGCAACCCGCCTCCGCATTCCAATCGTGGCGCTGGTCGATACCAATGCCAATCCTGACGTGGTAGAATACCCGATCGCTGCCAATGACGACGCGATCCGTTCCATCCGCATCATCCTGCAAAAGCTGATCGACCCGATCATCACGGCGGTCGAAAACGCCAAGCGCTAAACCCTCCTCATCCAACACGAATCAATCATGGCTGAAATCACTGCTGAACTCGTCCGCACCCTCCGCGATAAAACTAGCGCGGGGATGATGGACTGCAAAAAGGCGCTCGCTGAAACCCAGGGCGACCTCGAAGCCGCCGAAACCCTGCTGCGTAAGAAGGGCATTCTCAAGGCTGGCTCCAAGGCTGACCGCGCGACCAAGGAAGGTGTCATTCACGCCTTCGTGAACGGCTCCGTCGGCATCTTGCTCGAAGTGAACTGCGAAACGGACTTCGTGGCCAAGAACGACAGCTTCAAGGCTTTCGTCACTGCCCTGAGCGAGAAGCTCGCTGCTGGCGCTGACAGCGCTTGTGAAGAAGTCACCACCTTGATCAAGAGTAAGATCGCGGAGATGGGCGAGAACATCGTCCTCCGCCGTGTGGAGAAGTTCGAAGCCGAAGGCGGAGTGCTCCAGACCTACATTCACCTGGGTGGCCGCGTTGGCGTGCTCGTTCAGGCTGTGGCCCCGGACAGCGACGCCTCGCGCGCCGTGCTGAAGGATGTGTGCATGCACATCGCAGCGTCCAACCCACGCTTCCTTTCCCGCGATCAAGTGGACCCTGCCTTCATCGCTCGCGAGCGCGAAATCGCCGCCGAGCAAGTGAAGGATAAGCCCGCGAACATCGTGGACAAGATCGTGAGCGGCAAGATCGACAAGATCGTGGCCGAGAACTGCTTGCTCGATCAGGCGTTCATTAAGAACCCTGACATCAGCGTGGCCGACCACATCAAAACGGGCGGTGGTATCACCCTCAGTCGTTTCGTGCGTTACGCAGTCGGCGAAGAAGTCTAATTGGGGGCAAGGGTGAGGGTTGGGAGACGGACCGTCTCCCAACGATCAACCTTGAACCCTTAGTTCCAGTCGTTTTTTGCGGGAGGGCGGGCCAATCGGCTCGCCCTCTTTCTTTTGGTCCTTGGCGAGAACGGCACCGTTGGGTCCGATCGTGACTGGCACAGCTTTCGGTAGTGGGGTCTGTTCGACTGGAGCGGCTACAGGTTCGGGTTGAGTGATTCTCTCGCTGCGTGGCAGTCCATTCTTGGTGATCAAGACGGTGGCACCGACGGGCACGGATTCGAAGACATGAATGACATCCTTCGCTGCCATGCGCACGCATCCGTAGCTGGCTCGGGTGCCCAGGCGGTTCTCTTCAGTGGTGCCGTGAATGTAGATGTAGCGGCCGGCGGCGTTGCGGTTCCCTCCCTCCTTGCCCCCCAGCCATAGAATGCGCGAGACGATGGGATCGCGGCCAGGGGCGTTGGGCTTGAGCACCTCGCCGTTCCATTGGCGGCTCTTCAGGACAGCTCCTGGGGGCAATCCATGTCCGATTTTGGCAATGACCTCGTGCCTGCCCAGTGGCGTGCAGCAGCTGCCTGGCTTATCGCCAATGCCGAACTTCGAGGTGGATATTTTGTAGCTCGTGACGAGACGGCCAGCCTTGTAAATGCCCAGCTTTTGGTCAGCCACACTGACGACGACATCGGCGTTCTTGACCTGAGGAGCGGAACACTGAGTGAGCAACAGGCTGATCGCGGTGGCGACGAGGATTTGGGAGATACTCTTCATGTCTGGTAATTTAATGAATGCTAAGTATTTCGCAACTACTGGAATTTGCGAGGGCCATCATTCGTTATCAGGACTCATGCCAGAAATGACATGGGTACCTTGCCGACTGAAATTAGCACCTCGGTTGGCGGGGAACTTGCAGGTCTACAGGCGAGTCTATACGCTGCGCGACGATTTTCCATACAGAGACCATGAGCGATTTACCTCCACCCACCCCGCCTGAAGTTCCCCCACCGGCCCCGATGCCCGAGCCTCTGCCGCCAGAGGTGCCGCCTGTGATGGAGACCGCGAGCGCCTCATCCGCCTCGTCATCATCTGGGCCACTGCCGAAGGATGCCAATGAGAAGACGCTGGCCCTGGTTATGCATCTCCTACCGCTGGCAGGAGCGCTGACGACTCTGCCCTTTGCGAACATTGTCGCACCGCTCATTTTCTGGCTAATCAAAAAGAACGAAAGCCCGTTCCTTGATGCTCATGGCAAAGAGGTGCTGAACTTCCAAATCAATGCGGGGGTGCTCTTCTTTGTGGGGCTGTTCCTCTGCGTATTGCCGGGCATGATCATCGGTGTGGGTGCGCTTGTCATGATGATCATCGCCGCCCTCAAAGTGAACGAGGGCGAGTTCTATCGCTACCCATGGATCTATCGGATCATCAAGTGAAGGTCTGCCGCTCATGAACAACACACCGACGCCCCCGTCCTCCTGGTTGGGGAAGGCGTGGTATGAAATGGGGCTGGTGTTCAGCATCCTGACCGATCTCTCGTTTCGGCGCTTCATCACCCCCAGACTGGTGCGCTTGCTTTACCTGCTGAGCTTGGTGGGCGCGGGCTTGTCTGCCTTTGCCTGGATGCTCAGCGGTTTCACCACGGGCGTGATGTATGGTTGCTTCACCTTTGTGACCGGCCCAGTCGCCTTCTTCATCTACATGCTCGGTGCGCGGGTGGTTCTGGAGTTCCTGCTTGCGGTGTTTCGCATTGCCGAGGGCATGGAGCGTTTGATCGACCAGGGCAAACGCTAGGCTTTCAGTTGCCACCTCGCGCGGTGCACGTCGCGCCCGGCGCTTAGCCATTGCCGCTCAAAGTCCGTCTGCGGGTAGAAAAAGGCGTCGTCAGGCCAGTCGAGTCGTCTGAAGTTAGGCAACGCATCGAACTGCTCCGTGGCAGCCGCGTAGTAGTCGGCGTCGTCGGTTTTGAGCAGAAACTCACCGCCTGGCACCAGAATGCGTTGCAGGCCTTGATGGAACTCTTCGCTGACTACGAGTCGGCGGCGATGATGCTTTTTCTTGGGCCAAGGATCTGGGCAAAGCAGGTGCAAGCGCGAGACACTCGCCGTCGGCAAAAGCCAAGCCACCGTGTAGCTGCTTTCCAGGCGCAGGACGCGCGCATTGGTCAGGCCTGCCTGCGTGATGCGCTTGGCCACTTTGTCATAGCGACCAAGCATGCGCTCCACACCGAGGAACTGGCGTTCAGGATACTCCGCAGCCATTCCAAGCAGAAATCGGCCATCGCCACAGCCCAGGTCGATCTCCAGTGCAGGCGATGCATCCTGGAACAATTCTTCTTTTCTCAATTCCCGGAAGTAATTTTCCGGCACAAACGCGGCTTCGCTCATGGTCTCCAGTGTGTCCTATCTATCGGCCGAGCATTCGTTTCACCTGATCTTCGCTGTAAGCGTTGGCATTGGTTGATTGATCATCGCCCGTGCTGGTGTCCAGGTAGATGCGCTTGTTGTCATCCAGTGCCTTCTTGGCGGGGGCAAACTCGCCGGTCTTGTAGCTCGTGTCGCCACCGCGAAAGGTCTGACCACCTTGCCGTGCGACCGTATTGCCGAACGTGCTGTCCTTGGTGGCGAAGATGCTCTTGGACATGCGATTGTCCTGGCTGCCATAGCGCGAGTCTTGCGAGCCCATGTGGCTCACCTTACCAGCTTGCGAGAAGATCCCGGTCTTATAGTTTTTCTGGCCGCTGAATTCACCCGTGCGATAGCTCTGGGTGTCGAATTTCTTCATGTTGCCACGGTTGCCCGCGCTGGCGGTGTTGAACTCCTTTTCATAGAGGTTCTTGCTGGTGTCAGCGCGCATCAGTCGCGATTCCATGCCGCCTCTGCTGGCCGGTGTGGAAGCGGTCTTGTCGGAGCTGCTGCAAGCGGTGATGGCGAGGGCCACCACGGGCATGCAACAGAGGCGGAGATAGCGAAGATTCAAACTCACGAGCAGCAGCATATACCAAGAGTGCGGGATGAGGATAGCTTTTTGCTAGGGCAGTTTGTCATCCGGATGAATGGCACGGCTGAAGCGGTCGATTGCAGGCGTCTGCCAGTCAGGGCGCAGGCGCACATCGGCGTCGCCACTGA
>Ga0247834_1006155_pt1 | contig 13693 bp, 8 predicted proteins | sample LaCruzMarch2015__8_FD_187118 | JGI IMG/M metagenome (GOLD analysis project Ga0247834, IMG submission 187118) | Freshwater microbial communities from meromictic Lake La Cruz, Castile-La Mancha, Spain - LaCruzMarch2015_12m | ecosystem: Environmental > Aquatic > Freshwater > Lake | place: Spain... | reverse complement strand
GAAGGCTGGTGCATGCGCCAGGGAGCCATTATTACTGACATCGTTGGTTCGTGTTTAACTCCATCGAGGCTCTCGGTCCGTATTTATCAATGAAGAGATTATTACTGATGCAATGCCTGACGGCGATGATGATGCTGCTGCTTACGTTAACGACGGCAGTTTCAGAAGGAAAAAATGTCGGCGAGGCAACTATCGACGCAGATGGCAACGTCGTTACGACTTTGACGACCGAGACTGCGCAAGACTTGGCGAAAGTCGACGTGAGTATCGACTCGAGCATCCCATCGAGTGAAGAACTTTCGATCACAATTACGAACAAATCGCCATACCGCGTGGATGTATACTTCGACGACGGCGATTATGGTCTGCTCATGGGCAACCTGGTTCAGAATGAAAGTACGTCGTTAAATTCCTACGTGGGACACACCTTCTTCGTGACGCGTCATGGCGTTAAAGAAGGACTATTCGCCAATCCAGGCACGGATCAGGAGGCGCGATTGACGTATCGTGTCGGACGACGCAACCAGCAATTCATCGTACCCGAAAATTCCGGCCCGTCGACGAACCCTTGCCAAGATCGATTTAGTATATGCAAATCCCAAGCCGAGACTGGGGGATGCACACGCAGTCCAGGATGGATGATTGTACATTGCTGCGAGTCGTGCGATGTGCATTTAAATTCAAGGGAACTCATCGATCCCAAAAAGCGTTGTAGTTTGGAGAATTTAAAAACTCCGCCGAATGCATGGCAGGCGGGCGATTTGAATAAATTATTTGATAAGTGGGCCAATGATGATACGTTAAAAGAGTTGTATGGCTTTGAGGTCGTTTCGGCGCCCGATCCAGTAAAGTACAATGCCACTGGTGGTGATAAGATCAAAGAGGGTGCACCATGGGTAGTTGTATTTGATAATTTCTTAACCAACACCGAAGTACGTGACTTAATCCGTGGAGGTGAAATTGAGGGGTATGAACGTAGTACCGATCAGGGTGAGAAGAGTGAATTAGGCGAACAGGCCAAGATTGTAAGTCAGACGCGTACGAGTGCCAATGCCTGGTGTATGCATAAATGTGAACGATTAGCGGGTGTACAGAGTGCCACAAAGAAGATTGAAGAAATCACGGGGTAAGAGATACATATACATACTTTTTTTATCTTGCGCTACTTGCTTGTTAATGTCTAATTGTCTTTACAATGTTGCATTTCTCCCTCTATTCAAATATCTAATATAGCATTCCTCAAGTTAATTATGAATCATTCCAGCTATTGCAATATGATAAGAATCAGTTCTATCGATCTCATCATGATACGAGTGCGTATGATGATACACCCGCAGGGCATAGGATTATGACATTTTTCTTGTAGTGAGTAAACGAGTTATTCATGATATATATTTTATTTGAAAATGATTGCTTTGTTCTGTTCTCCTTGTTGTCGTCACTAATTTTCTATTTCCAACACTGCGTATAACCCAAAACCAAAAGTCTGTCCGACGTAGAAGAGGGTGGTGAGACATACTTTAATCAACTTGATTTGGCCATTAAACCTAAGAAAGGACGTGCATTAGTTTGGCCATCAGTTATGGATGACAATCCGGAGTTTTGGGATAAACGAATGTATCATGAAGCGAAGGACGTTATTAAAGGGAAGAAATTGGCGGCCAATCATTGGATACATTTGAATGATTATCATACGCCTAATCATTGGGGATGTACTGGGTCCTTTGCTTAGAGAGAGATTTTTTTTTGAAGATATATTATGGACAGTATAATTGTGATTCCAAATTTGTGATATTACCAATCTGCATTTACCACACTTCCTGCAATCATAGAGCTTGTCTCAGATGATTGGCCGGCAACATTCAACTTGAAACTAGGTCTTTCACAACCTGTGACAGTTTCCATAGTGGTAAATCCATATCAGCGGTGGTTGCATACGTGTCAATCAATTCTTCCAATTCATTACGCATTGCATAAGGGACATCTGAATAACGTGTAGCCCGTGAATCAACAATGGATTCCAATAATCTTATCGAACGAAGTTTTTGAGGATTGTCATCATCGATCTTGTCAAAACTCATCGTCACATGTGGCGTTGAGATGCATGCTTCATGATCAATGTCGTCTTCTCCATCTTCCAGCTGAATACGTCCATTAATTAGGTCAGTCAGTCTCAATTTGATTAGCTTCTTCATCCTCATATCGATATTTGGAAGGTGGAAATGTTTGACTATTGACTGAATGATGTCTTTGACTGTGACAGTATCCTTATTGGCATTAAAGAATAGTCGATCGACTTCACTGTAAATGTTGGAAACAGAGGGGTCAAGAGGCGAGGATGAGGAGGAGGGAAGATCATGCTTCGTTGCCTTCCAACGATGATATTCTGACCGTACGTCGAATTTTAATGATTCTCTCGCCATTGGTATTGGTTCCAAACCGATTTTTGCTGCCTTCCGATTCGATCGTCGTGTCATAAGCTTCCATTTGAAGTAACAGTCCATCCTCCCCCGATTAATTTTGTTGCTCACGGCGACCCATGAAATTTTCGTATCATTTTCAATTGTGTACAAATTGATCTCTCTAACATCCATGTCTTTCTCATTCTCCTCCTTCTCGAATGGCACGTCCAACGATTCACGCACCTTTTGCAATAGCAATTCAATATCCTCTACACTCCATTTCCCACGTTGATAATTAGTATTACAGCTTTCATACTTGTTACGACAATCCACATCACTCCGTCCAAGCTTGCCTTGTATTAACCGCCATCGTCGGCCATGTATATCCACAAGTCGGAATAATGAAACAACCTCCTCCTCACTCCATTTCCCTCTCATCATACCATGATACTTGCGTATTGATTTACGGTACACGGATAAGACTGTGCGGTGTGGTAAGCATTTTGAGATTTCCTTCCATGCACCGCGACAGGTTCTGTCAAACTTTTTATGATCATCACCCCCACAAAGCTGTGTTAACGTCACATTCCTCGAGGCACAGTACTCAGTAATCACACGATCAAGGATTCGTGTTTCATCAGGTGTGTACATCCCACCGGTAAGGACTGGTTCACCGAAGCCATTGAGACTCCATACGTTGATCCGCCGATCGTCATTGGGAATGCCGACACCTTTGGTCCACGATGACAACGCCATCTAAGTTAAGTGGCTGAGCTAGCGCTGGGCGCCACTTTGTGCCACTTAACCTTACGATTCTTCTTTTTAGAGTTTTAGACTATGGCGGGATGTCCGTTGAGAGAGAGCGTTGGGTGGGGAAATCGCAAATCGCGAGGCTTTTCCCTGAGTTGGGTCGACTAGAACATCGAGGGCCTCGTCGCACTAATCGATAACGTTGCTTCCCCAACGCTCCTAGCTCTCGAGATGTGGATATGGAATCGCAAAGCACAGCAGAGCCCAAGCAGCGGCAATGTAATAATTGATCTATCGCAAATTACAACAAGAACTACCGGAAACAATAAGCAACAGCAGCAGCAGACCACAATGATCGAGCGATCGACAATCCCCGCGTCGATGGATCATGGCGTCGATGGTACTATAGTAACAGTACCACCTAAAAAAGGACCACTCGATGGGACGACGGTGGCAAAGAAAATAGCCAAGAAGATGCTACAGGGGTATCAGGTAACATCTGTCAAGTGCACTGACTGCAATGTCCCATTAATGAGCCATCGTGGGATTGTGCGATGTGTAGTTTGTATGGATGAGATGATCTCGTTAGCAACTGGGAAGAAGCTATCAAGCAGTGAAGAGGAAGAGGAAATCGCACTGCTTGAATCTCGTAATGAATTCAGTAGTGGTGATGCCCAGCGACGATGGCGCGTGGATGAGAGTGTAATCAACGTTACTAATGATGGGATCGAACTGTCGCGTTTCTCATTCGACGTACGTGACACAAGGAACACAACACGTGTGTCTACTCCTGTTCAAGGGTGCGAAAGTGACGACATCGAGCATATGCTTAAACTTCTTGACAATGATACAGACGAACGATCGGAAGATATTTGGGTTTCGGGTAGTAGCAACGGACGTCCATCGGAGCACAACGAGACGGAAAGTAATGCGCCTTCAGAATTCTACGAAGAAAAAGAGAATACGTCCGACTATATTGTTGAGATGACGAATGAGGAGAGTGAGGACAGCATATCCCAGAGATCAGTACTTAGTGTCTATGTTCAACGTCCATTAGAACACGAGGTGAATGAAGTAGTGAGTGAAGAGGTACATAGAGTTGTGGCAGTAGAAGATGCGTCTACGGATTTCACTTTAGAAGGACAAGCAGGGGAACGTAAGGAGGTAGAAGAATCGTCGAACACTCGCAGTAGGAATGCACTTGTATTACAATTCTATAACCGGGTTAGGCAGCAGCAGCAGCAGCTGGCAGTTCAGCCAGCACCTCGTTTAGAACAAGCGAGCCATCATGTCGAAGCGGCGGTGGAAACCAATGTCGCTGCACCAACCCTAATTTCCACGAAGGAGGATGACCACGGCGAAGACAAAATGTCACAGGAAGCTGTAATTGTGAGCTCACAGTGTCAATTGACACACGAGGTAGAAGAAGCTCATACATCGTGTGAATCACCAAACATCAACGTCAAACCAGTAAATACACATATGGTTGGTGTGAGTGATGAACTCATTGATCCAAATGCATGTTATGCCAAGGGTAAAGCATTTGCGACGAAAATCATTCAAGAAACCGATGGAATACTGAATGATCTAGTGTGCACCATGAGTCAAGTGAAGAGAGGAGGTATTGACTGTGCTACTTCTGCAAGCGTGTCGTCATCCAAGATAGCAAGTATCAAAGAATCTAAAATTGCCTTAATAACAACTTCTCATGAAGAAGCATCGATCAGCAAAAGCACACCGGGTTTGGGTTCGCTTCTCTTCGATTATGAAATTCCGTCTGCAGGGGAATCGAACAAAAAAGCTCCACTGATCATACCTCGTCCGACCATAAATACTCTGTTAAAAGAACGTTCCATTAGCCCAAAGAATGTAGCCTCAGATGCTAAGGCCAGCATGCCTATTGATGTGAAAGAGGAACCATCTCCAGCACCAGCACCACCTGCCGTTACAGCTTCTCCCGAGCTCAAAGAGAAGCGCACAACAATAAACAACCTAGCAAAAGATCATTCCACCGGTCGACAGAAGTATTACATGCCAGCTTGGGAGAATAGCATGAAGAACTTTGTGTTTAATGATGATGGCAGCGTGGCTGGTTATGAGAAGCAGCAATTAACGACTTCATCAGACGAAGTAGTTGTATATAAACGGGATGTCTTCTTTGAGGAACTTCGTCATAGGGCGCTTATGACAAAGGCAACCCAGATTCACCAGAATCTTGAAGTCTCCGGGTTTGCTACGAAGCAAAACGAAATCATTCCAGCCACACCACCGCAGAGCGATCACGACTCTATCAGTGCCATGTCCTTTTCCTCGACCAAGTCGATATCTCATCATGATCATTTGTCAGACATGATTGGATATCCACCCCCAACAACACCAGGATTATATGCAGTACTAGAAGATTCCTTGTTGCCAGATGACGAGAAGAAATATGAGGCTTTGCAAGTAATGCGTGAAGAGAAGACAGTTCTGCCGTTTGATGAAAATTCGATCATGCCTCAATATGAATCCACACAGCTGTCCATTATAATGTCGGGTACATCATCGTCATCATCAGCTGGATCAATGAAGAATGACTTGACATCTGTTCAATCTCAAAAATCAACTTTGACTGAAGAACATAGGAGCTCTATTCAGTCCAAGCTAGCTGCTGCCGAACAATTACTGTCGACTGAGGAGATTGCTCTTCTTTTATCGCCACCAACTTATGGGCTCAAAAAGAATAATCCATCATCAGTGCAATCGCAGAAGTCAATATCTAGTGTGCAGTCGGGATCATCTATTGTACAATCGCAGAAGTCGAGCATGAGTGTTCGAAGTAGAAATGATGATTCTGATGTCTTGTCACCACCGTCGAACAGGAATGACTCAACTTCGGGATCATCTGTAGTAAAATCTCAAAAGTCGAGTAAGAGTATTAGAGTCTCATCACCACTGTCAAACAGGAATGATCCTTCGTCGGGATCATTTGTAGTACAGTCACAGAAGTCGAGTATGAGTATTCGTAGTAAAAGGGATGATTCCGCTGTCTTATCACCACTGTCGAACAGGAATGATCCTTCGTCGGGATCATTTGTAGGTAGTAAAAGGGATGATTCCGCTGTCTTATCACCACTGTCGAACAGGAATGATCCTTCGTCGGGATCATTTGTAGTACAGTCACAGAAGTCGAGTATGAGTATTCGTAGTAAAAGGGATGATTCCGCTGTCTTATCACCACTGTCGAACAGGAATGATCCATCGTCGGGATCATCTGTAGTACAATCACATAAGTCGACTTACAGTGTGCACAGTAAAGGATCCGTTCGACCAACTGTTTTGTCGCCATCATCTGTAGGTTCCAACAAGAATGATCCGTCTCCTATTTCATTCCATGGAAAGGCCGGAAAAGAGGAGCTCACAGCAGCTCTTAAAGCAACTTTAGCGAAAGCGTCTCAATCTTCTTCTAATTCAATTGCTGAAATCTCTTCCAGCTTTCAATTGCAACAGGAACGAATTGCCCAATTTGAAGCCGACGCATTACGCAAGCATCGAGAAGCAGAATTAGCTGCAGCCAATGCACGCGAGGCACTCGACGAGATGGTAAAAGCTAGGAATGATCATAAGAAGAAGATTAATAAGGCAACAGCTAAACTAGAGCCCGAAGAGGAGAGGGAGTCAAAGTGTGAAGGTATTGTCGTGAAAATTGATCTAGACAATACTGACAAGTCAGAGGAAAAAGACATACTACCCAATCATGTCGATGCGGAATCTACTCACGGAGACATGTTTTCAGCAGCATCAGTTTCGCAGTACAGTCATATGAAAGGTGTGAAAAGTCTTGAAGGAAGCATCCGAAGTCACCATGGGAGCATTGGAAGTCATCAAGGTAGCGTCGGAAGTCACCAATCGATTTTAACAACACAGGTGGATGTGACAGGGAATGTAGATACGAAACTGGACCCCCCACAATGTGATGATGACATTGATGCCAATGATGGTTCAGTCAACCTCAACAATGGCATGTCTAAACCTCTCTCACCATCCTCGAACTATTTGTGTAAACTTCAGGACGAAAGACTCTCCACGTCATCAAGCTACTTGTCTAAATTGCGAGAGACTTCTGAGAAGCGCAAACAAAGTGTGAAGCAGAGCGGCTATCATCAAGATGAAGTCAGTAGCATTGAGAGAAGCGAAAGTAAAATCAGCGTTGCTGATTCTGTCTCATCGAAATCTACCTTATCTACATATGACCAATTTGACGAAGGGCCAACTCAAAGTAAAGACCATAATATCAATGATATGAGAACTCGAGATCACCTATCAACAAGGCATCTGCTTTTGCCATCATTAATTACGTCAGAGCCCGTGGGGAGAAAATCCTCGTTTGAATCATTTGCCACGCCAAGAGCAACACCTTCATCATTCCACGCAGCCCAGCAGCCGTCTTCACGTAATCATCACCGCTACCAATCGAAACCATCACTAAAACTCGTGTCAGAGTCAATGAAGCAAACTATGAAACCAAATCATCTCGTACCATATTCGCCAAGGAGAGGCTTTGTTGATGCAACTTCTCCAATTGAAGTATTGAGACCTCAAATCGCTCCGGAGTATCAATCGAGAGGTAGGTCACGGTCGTTTGTACCCAGGAGTCCGTCGTTGACGCCCAAGAGTCCTTATGAGCAAAAACGTTTTGGATTCCATGCGTATGCAAAAGCTCCTACCTCAACTACGACTATGGAGCGGATTGTCTCGCAGAACGAGTCTGTAACTCGAGAACGTGATATTGATCATGAAACTGCTTCTAGGGAGCAAAAGTCAGATGGAAATTTTCAACCAAGGACACGCCCGTGTCTATTGCAGCTAGCACATCATCCTACCAAAGGAGTTGAATCACCCATTATGAATAAGCCCCAACCCAGCACGCGAGATCTTGACGCATTGTTTTTGGCACAACAACAACAACAACATCGGATGATGGATGTTCAACCAAGGACACGGGAAGTGGATCCATTGCAGCTAGCACAGCATCCTACCAAAGGAGTTGAATCACCCATTATGAATAAGCCGCAACCCAGCACGCGAGATCTTGACGCATTGTTTTTGGCACAACAACAACATCGGATGATGGATGAACGGATGGCATATATGAATCAGCCAACCACGGCTCGTGTGCAACGACCCAGTTTTGATATTCATTCCCGAGATTTTGATGCATTGCTTTTGGCTCAGCATCAAACGATTGGTGAGCAGTTGGCTTCGAGGAGAGAGCAATTCATGGGTGCATCTACACTTTATTCCTCGGGCCTGCACTATCCGACAATGCAGACATCACAACAACATGTACCATCAAATCAAACGTTTGGCAATAGTCTTTTCGAACAACAATCCCAGCTTCTTAGCAGTGGAGGGGGCCGTCAACTTTACATGACAGAAGGGGGGCACAATATCCCCATTTCTGCAGCTGGATACAATCTGTCGATGCCCTCTGCACAGCATGCACCTCCAACTTTGACTTTTGGTAGTATCCCTTACCAACAATTTGGGGGCAGTGTTAACGTGCAGCAACAGTCGCAGGCACCTCGGAGTGTTAGTTTTGGCAATCATCACCCTTTCATGAGTACTTCTGGGGTCCTTGTCCATCCACACAGTGTCGGTGGTCTTCCACAACAGCAGCTATGGCAATATCATTAGAATTTAAACATGCGCAATCTGATGAATACAAAGTATAAGTAGATTTGATGTGTACAGGCATATCAAATGATAGAAGGAAATAGAACAATTAAATGCGTAAAGAAAAATTTATGTTTTTAGTACAGATATACATGTGTGTGTGATTGGCGAAACTGACACTCTAAATATTAGCTCATCACCATGTTGTCTTACTGCCCATGGAAGGCTCCGGCTCGCAAAGTTTGTCTTCGTCATCACTATTGCTTTCTTTCCTATTCGCCACAATTGAAAGTATGATCATCCAAAAGAAAGACACTACGGCAACAAAAGCAACACGAAAGTGTAACGGAACGATTGCGAAGTTGAATAAACTCATTGGGATCCAAATACTCCAATATTTTATAAGCAGACCATGCTCTCGAACATCCGTCATGTACTTTTGTATCGCCTCGCGTATTGATGTTCCGTATACGATCGCCTGTGCCATGTACGCAGGCGGTAGCCAAAGTAATGGAGCATTGATACATTCATCAAATATTGTCATACGTATTGCTCTGAGGAATCCACCTTCGGTCACACCAAATATGACAGGAAAGACAGAGGAGTACATGTACTCCACGCATATACCCGAGACTAGTCCGCTGTAGAGTACCATTCCAACAATTCTTCGTTTTTCAAGCCTTTTTGTACATTCATCCATAATCTGTGCCACAATGTCGGCAATACAGGCAAGTATCGATGCCGTGAGAAAACTTGCGAGTGCAGGATAGGATCTGTAGAATGAACCAATGGCCAATCCAGTCATTTTTGCGGTCGTTGCAAATGCACTCGAAGAAAAAAGGGCGGTGTTCTTCGACCGTCGAATAACTCCTACGCGACTGAATGATGTCGTTTCTCTTGAAAATAAAGACGACGACGGAGGATTGATGGTATGGCGCCTTTGATGAACACCGCCTACGGTAACAAAGCTCGATATTGGTGACATGATGCATTGAACGATGGTGGCGCTCCCCAAAAGACGGAGGAGCATCATCTTGGTTCAGGAAGCTGGTTGAGTTCGGATTTTAATAGTTTGTAATGGCCTGTGCCCGGAGAGTGGCACCAAAGATGGCAGCAAGAGCAGCAGCTCCGATGACACGGGCGATGAACACAAGAGCAAGAGATCGTCGGACCAATGCCGCGTTGGTTGATACGTAGGTTGTGCTGTTTCCTCTTAGATTCTCCTAGGTATTTACGTATTACTTTGTAACAACGACGACGAAGGGATAACGACGATGATGAGTCACAGCATGCAGGATTGACAGCGTGTCGAAGGGCCAATCGAGACCGCGCTCATGATGTTTTCGTATTGTAGTAGATGTCTTCTACGACGGCGACTGCCATTGTTCTCCTTCTCGTCGACGAATGATCGAAAGAGGGTATTATCTATCTGCGGTTGGAGTAGCAGCTACTCCTATGATAACATTCTTTCATGCTCAATTAGACGCACGATGTCAACTGCATTAACGTCGACACCACGTAACCGCGGAGATGGCGACAGCAATGACACAAGTCCATCCTTGTCGACATCTTCGATGAAACCTCCATCGATCGTAGAAGAAGATAAGAGCTTTGTCCTACAACGGTTGTACGTAATCGCTCGACCAGAACGCACGCTCGTATTAGCCTCTGCTGGAACTCTACTTGTGACATCGTCCATTACGCTTCTTTTGCCCTATTTCTGTGGGAACGTCCTTGATGCGGCAATACTCGAGGCAACGACTGCGGGTGGGGATGGTGGTGCCGGAAATTTCAATCCAACGACGGTCTCGCTTGGACTCTTTGGTCTAACGGGCCTGGCAGGTCTTGGAGTGTATGCACGATCATTAATGCTAAACGTTGCTGGTAATCGCTTAGTTAGTAGGATAAGACGGCGTTTATTCTCATCCATCCTTAGTCAGGATAGTGCATTCTTTGATCAAACCAAGTCGGGTGATTTAATCTCACGACTGTCGAATGATTCTTGGTATATAAAGTCGGCCATGACGACTGAGGCCGTATCGGGACTACGTGGTATCGTTATGAGCATCGGTTCGACGTCGTTGCTATTCTACACTTCTCCGACTCTCGCGACGGTATCCCTCCTTTCCTTACCACCAGTATTCCTAATGGCTCGGGTTGTCGGTCGGAAATTGAAAGACAAGCAGAAGACGGTTCAAAAATTGCACGGCCTGGCGACAGATGTCGCCGAGGAGGTATTTGGTGGGATGAAAACAGTACAATCATTCAATGCCCAACGAATAGAATATAATCGATATGCCACCGCAGTCACAACAGCACACGAGATGGAAATCGATGTTGGTAAAACAAAGGCCGCATTTGATGGTGTCGTTCACGTTGCAGCCAACGGCGCCGTTTTGCTTGTAATGGGGTATGGTGGCACGCTAGTATTGGCAGGGGAACTGTCAGCAGGTGAATTGACTGGATTTCTAATGTATTCATTGCTAATGGCTGGCAACGTGAGTTCGTTATCTGGGACGTACACTGAGATAATGAAGAGCATTGCGGCTGCCGGACGATTGTTTGAGATTATTGATCGAGTCCCTCAAATACCATCGTCGCTGCTAACCAGTGGAGATGATGGTACTATCGTTGACAAAAGCAAATCCAGCCCATTTGAACGCGGTAAACCCATATCCATTAAATTCGATGGTGTCCAGTTTGCATATCCAGCAAGACCTGATGCGAAAGTAATTGGACCACAATTTACACTTGACATTGATGCTGGTGAAAACCTTGCTCTCGTGGGCGGGAGTGGATCTGGCAAATCGACGATTTCGCTGCTACTTACTCGACTTTATAATCTTGACAATGGAAGAATCCTCCTAAATGGAAAGAATATTGTGACTCTGGACCCCACAATCGTTAGAGAACAGATCGGAGTTGTAGCTCAGGAACCCTTGCTATTTTCTGGTAGTATATATGACAATATACGGTATGGTCGGCCAAATGCAAGTAGCGAGGACATATTAGAGGCTGCTAGATTGGCTCGTGTGACGCAATTTACCGACGCTTTCCCTGAAGGACTGGAGACACAGGTCGGTTCACGTGGGACGCAGCTTAGTGGTGGACAAAAACAGAGAGTTGCTATTGCACGAGTCATGTTAAAAGATCCACCAATAGTTATATTAGATGAGGCTACATCGGCATTGGATGCTAGATCAGAGTACCACATTAATCAGGCATTACATGCAATGACAAAAGGAAGGACGGTAATATCCATCGCACATCGTCTGTCGACGATTAAGGAAGCTGATCGTATCGCGGTATTGAAAGGCGGTGTGATTGTTGAAACTGGGACGTTTGACGAATTGATTCGATCGAAAGGCACCTTTCATAGACTCGTGGAGCAGCAGCTCACAAACACACTGTAATACTACCTTTCTCGTCGTAGTCGTCGTCGTTTGGTACAAAGGTCTACTCGAGGATTGAGTCTTTTGGCATGAATTTACTGGTCATTTTTTTCTGCTTTAAGAAATAGCTTGCAGCCGTTTTAATTTTTAAGTCGCGCAATCATTACATCACGCAATCACTAAATGATCTCATTTTTCCTCGCCTTCGTCTCCGGATCATCGGCGAGGAGGATTCAAGCGAGGAGGATTGAAATTTGTATATAATATTCATAGTACACAAAAGGTCGGTGTACTCACTTTCCAACCCATACGTTGTTGTACAGTTTGACATCGGCTCTAGTTGCGCCCGTTCAAACATGTAAAGATAGGGATAATTCATACGTAAATGATGTTGTTTCAATTGTAGTGATAATTATGTCTTCCTATTGTGAAAACAAAAAAAAGGTCATTAAGAATAAATATTTGATTACACATGTCATGTTCATCAACAAAGAGACAAGACCGCATCTAACAATTCTGGTGAATAATCGAAGAAGTGTGATCGTCCTGGAAGCATGTGGTATGTATCCGTAAGTCCTAAACCTCCACGTATCCTCTCTGCTTCGTGTAATGGAATGAATGGATCGTCATCGGAATGGAATTGATACCAATGTTTACAATTCGTCTTCATCATTTCGAACAAGTACGGATTATTTGTTTGTCCCTGTGGATAATACCCCGATGCACGTTCGTCTGCGTCACCAAGGTCAGAATATGTTGCCGAGACGAGTACAATCCCATGTACCGGATAAAGTTCAGCATATCTCAATGCCGCTTGTGCACCCGAGCTATGTCCCACCAGTATTATTTTTGAGGGATCATTACTTGGTCCATGCGCTTCTGCGAGAGAACTGTACGATAATAGGACGATGAAATTTCACATTTAGATGTGTGGGGGTGGATTACAAAAATATATATTGAAGTACAAAAGACGAACGCACCGTACATGAGGAACCCATATATTACGACGAGCACGATGCGGATCAGGGAAATTCTCGCATACGCATTGTATGCCATGCTTTTGCGTGAGCAGATCGAATAGGCGTCCGTACCAATTGATATTTCGTATATTGGTACAGCCATTGCCAGGGCAGATAATGACGGTGGGAGATTTCATCAGGATTCGAGTGTCGAGTGCGTTAAAAAGAGAGACTGCGGGTGCGTGTGCCGTCAAAAAAATAACTCGCCTTCTCAAGTTCAAGAAGGTCTTAAGGACAGTGGTCCTTGGAGCTCATGACTCGTGACTCGTGACTCGGGATATTAGTGACGGTGTCCGATGTGACACGGAGTTTTCTGTCGACGTGGTTTCTGTTCGATCTGTTCTGGTCACGCGTAGACTTACTCCCTTACTAAGATAGCTCACTCTTTTTCATATCATCTAGATCGTCCCATCTTGAGACTCTATCATTCTAAAGTGGTGCTCTATTGATTGATCGTCTTCACGACATCAGATTA
>Ga0247834_1006153_pt1 | contig 13697 bp, 9 predicted proteins | sample LaCruzMarch2015__8_FD_187118 | JGI IMG/M metagenome (GOLD analysis project Ga0247834, IMG submission 187118) | Freshwater microbial communities from meromictic Lake La Cruz, Castile-La Mancha, Spain - LaCruzMarch2015_12m | ecosystem: Environmental > Aquatic > Freshwater > Lake | place: Spain... | reverse complement strand
CTGGCCGATCATGTGATCACGGGCGAGGCGGACGTGAAGTTTGCTCAAGTCTGCCGCGAGCTGTTGGAAAGCCAGACTGCATTGCCCAAGGTGATGGCTGCTGACCTGCCATCTCTGAACCAACTGGCCTCGCCCTATGAACTCTACACCGACGAAGACCTCGCGCATCGGGTGATCTATGTTGAGGCTTCGCGTGGCTGCCCGTTCACCTGCGAGTTCTGCCTCTCGTCGCTCGACATTCCGGTGCGTGCCTTTGCGACCGATGCCTTCCTCGCCTCCATGCAGCGCTTGCTCGATCGCGGGGCCACGCAGTTCAAGTTTGTGGATCGCACCTTCAATCTCCACCTGCCCACCAGCATGGGCATTTTGCAGTTCTTCCTCGACCGCTGGCGTGATGGTTTGTTCCTGCACTTCGAGATGGTGCCCGACCGTTTGCCCGAGCAACTGCGCGCGTTGATCAAGCAGTTCCCGCCGGGCGCGGTGCAGTTTGAGGTCGGCATTCAGACCTTTGACGATGCCACGTCGAAGAACATCAGTCGCCGCCAGAACCTGGATCGCTTGGAGGACAACTTCCACTTCTTACGCGAGAAGACCGGGGTGCACATTCATGCTGATCTCATCGTCGGCTTGCCCGGCGAGAACATCGAGAGCTTTGGTCGTGGGTTTGATCGGCTCGTACGTCTGAATCCACAAGAAATTCAAGTCGGTATCTTGAAGCGTCTCCGCGGCACGCCCATCGTTCGACACGATGACGAATACCGCATGGTGTATGCGGCGCATCCGCCGTATGAGATTCTGTCCACGCGCGACATCCCCTTTGCCGACATGCAGCGCATGAGACGCTTCGCCCGCTACTGGGACATCGTGGCAAATAGTGGCAACTTTACCAGCACGCTGAAGCTTCTGTGGGCCAATGACGCCTCGCCCTTCAATCAGTTCCTCCGCTTTAGCGATTGGCTGCATAGGACGCTCCGGCGCACGCACATGATTGCGCTGCCAGTCATCGCGCAGTCGCTCTTTGATTTCATGGTCAAAGAGGCGGGCGTGGCGCGTGATCTCGCGGCCAGCACCCTGGAGGCCGATTGGCATCGCACGCCGAGCCGGGAAACACTGAATCTACCGGGTAAGACGCCCAGCACAGCGAAACCGACAACGTCCGGCACGGCGCGGAGACAGGCCCGCCACAAGCCCGCGCAGGGCGACTTCCACTGATCAGAAATCATTGCGATCTACGCTGCGATAATCGCTCTTCTGCGCCCGTAGGTTAGATGTGATGCCAAAGATCGCTTCCTTGATTGCCTGCCAGTTCGCCATGCTCGTGGCCACGAGTTTCGCGGTGGAGTCGTCGCGTCCATTGAGCTTCGTCAATGACATCCAGCCCATTTTGACGAAGGCAGGCTGCAACGCTGGCGCGTGCCATGCGAAGGCAGTCACGGGCCAGCGCGGCTTCCGGCTCTCGGTGCTCGGGTTTGAGCCCGATGAAGACTACGAGGCGATTGTGAAGCAAGGGAAGGGGAGGCGCGTTTTCCCCTCGGCCCCAGAGGAGAGCCTGCTGATAACGAAAGGCGCAGCCATTGTGCCGCATACCGGGGGCAAGAAAATCGAGCCAGGGTCGCAGAACTACCAAACATTGGTGCGCTGGATCGCCGAGGGCATGAACTACGCGGCGGCTAATGAGCCAAAGCTAAGCAGTATCCAGGTGGAACCCAGTCGCGTGACGATGCAGGTCAAGAGGGAGCAACAGATCAAGGTCACGGCGCGCTACTCCGATGGCAGTGCGCAAGACGTAACGAGGCTGGCACTCTTTGAGGCTAATGATCGCGCGATGGCCGAGGCCAGTGAGCAAGGCTTGGTCAAGACGCTCGACATTCCGGGCAACGTGGCGGTGATGGTGCGCTTCGGCGGCAAGGTGTCGGTGTGCAGCATCTCCATTCCGCTGGGGGCTCCGGTGGACCTGCTCCCTCCGGCGAAGAACTTCATCGACCAGCACGTCTTTGCGAACCTCAAGCAGATCGGTGTGCCACCCTCGCCGATCTGCGATGACTCCTCCTTCCTGCGCCGCGTGTCGCTCGACATTGGCGGTCGTCTGCCAACAGCGGAGGAGACGAAGGCCTTCCTCGCCAGCAAGGCCCCGGATAAGCGCGACCAAGTCATCGAAGCGCTGCTCAACAGCCCAGACTTTGCGGACTACTTCGCCAACAAATGGACTTCGCTGCTGAAGAATAAGCGCGATGAGGCGGCGGACATCACGGCGAACTTTGCCTTCCATGCGTGGATGCGTGACAGCCTGCTGGCGAACACGAAGTATGACCAGATCGTACGCCAGATTCTCGCCTCCACGGGAACCATTGTTTCCAATCCGCCAGTGGCTTGGTATAAGCGGGTGAAGGAACCGACGACGCAGCTCGAAGACGTCGCGCAGCTTTTCCTTGGCGTGCGCATGCAGTGTGCGCAGTGCCATCACCATCCGTTCGAGCGGTGGACGCAGGGCGAGTATTATCAGCTCGCGGCCTTCTTCAGTCAGGTCGGTCGTAAGCCCACGACCATCGCGGGCGAGGACCTCATCTTTCACAAGCGCGGCATTGCGCAGACGGAGCACCGCAAGACGCGTGTGATGCTCAAGCCTGCGGGTCTTGGCGAGCCTTCGCTCGACATTCCACCCGACGAAGATCCGCGTCTCGCTCTGGTCGATTGGATGAGCAAAAAGGACAATCCGTTCTTCGCTAAGTCGCTGGTGAATCGCTATTGGAAGCACTTCTTCAAGCGCGGGCTTGTGGAGCCTGAGGACGACCTGCGCGATACTAATCCGCCCACGAACCCTGACCTCTTCGATGCGCTGGCGAAGACCTTCATCGACAGTGGCTATGACCTGAAGGCGCTCGTTCGCGTGATTACGCAGAGCCACACCTATCAGCTCAGTTCGGAGCCCAATGAACACAACATGGTGGATCGCCAAGCCTTCTCCCACTTTTATCCGAAACGCATGACCGCCGAGGTGCTGCTGGACAGCATCGACATGGTCACGGGATCAAAGACGGACTTCGCCGATCTACCTCCTGGCACGCGTGCTGTGTCACTACCCGACAACAGCTATAACAAGGCCTCGCCCTTCCTGAAGGTCTTTGGACGCCCTGAGGGGGCTAGCGTCTGCGAGTGCGAGCGCGTGCAGTCGGCTAGTCTAGCGCAGAGCCTGCACTTGATGAATGCGAGCGACGTGAAGGCGAAGCTGACCGCCAGCGGAGGCCGCGCTGAGCTGCTGACCAAGGCCGAAGTGTCGGAGCCCAAGCGCATTCGCGAACTCTACCTCGCGGCCTTCGCTCGCGAACCGGACGCCGAAGAGATCCGCATTGCCGAATCACACCTGCTCCAGCCCCGCACCGACGCCGCAGGCAAGCCGCTCGACTCCCAACGCGCCAAGCGCAACGGCTACGAGGACCTGCTCTGGGCCTTGCTGAACACGAAGGAGTTTCTGTATAACCACTGAGGTGTCTTACCTCGCTTTGATCTCCAGCCCGGCTAACCAAGGTGCGGTGATCGCAGGCGGCATGCCGCCGAAAGGCTGGTAGGCGGGCAGCTGGATGATGCTCATGCTATGGGCTTGGCTTGCGATGAAGAACAGAGCCTCGGCGCAGTCGCTGGCCTGGATCATGGCGGCGCGATGCTCCGGCGTGGGGAGCACGGGGCGCTTGTCCACGATGGGCGTATTCGCTTCACCAGGGGCGTATTCGGAGAGGACGATGCCGTGAGCATTGAGCTGCGCGCGGGCGGTGAACAGCAGGCCGTGCACGGCCCACTTGCTTGCGGTGTAGGGCACACCAGCATACGAATCAAAGCCGTGGCCAGCGGTCGAGGACACGACGACGATCTTGCCGCCGCCATTTGCGGCCATGGGCTTGGCAACAGCTTGGATCATGTTCACCACGCCGAGGACATTGATGTCCATGACCTTCTGCCACGTGTCGGTGCTGGCGATGCGGGCAGGATCGGCGTGCGCCATGAAGCGGTCGGGCGTGTTGATACCGGCGGTATGGATTAGCACGTGCGGGGTGCCGTGTTGAAGAACTGTGTCGAGTGCAGTGGCGACGCTGGCGGCTTCGGAGACGTCACACACCACGGGCACGATGAGTGGGGAGAGGCTGGCGGTTTCCTGCAACGACTCCAGGGTGCGGCCAAAGATGAATGTCTTGGCACCTGCCTCGGCGAAACGTTTTGCGGCTGCCTGTCCCATGCCACCGCCACCGCCGGTGACGATCACGATCTTGTCGGTCCAATGTTGATCCATGGCGCGACGCTATCGAGCGCGCGCGCCTCGTCCAGCCTGTGAGCACGTCAAAATCACATGAGCCAGAGCAGCGTTCCCTGCCATTGCTATCCGTTGAAGGGAATGCCCGGTTCGCAGCGTAGGTTGGTGGTGAACTACCGCTCCCTATTCACTCGCCGCAGTCTTCCCGCCGCCCTCGCCCTGGTCAGCCTGGGGCTCATCACGATCAGCCACGGACAACAAGTCACACTACCCTTGCCACGACTGCTGACCCTGATGCCGATGGGTGGGCAGGCAGGCACAAGCGTGGACGTGGCGATCACGGGTGAGAACATCGAAGACGTGACGGAGCTGACCTTTTCGACGCCGAAGATCACCGCGACGCCTGTCGCCAATGCCGCGAGCCAGTTTGTGGTCAGCATCGCCGCCGACACGCCCGTGGGTGTTTATGATGCGCGCGTCATGTCGCGTCTCGGTGTTTCATCGGCCCGCGCCTTCTCAGTCAACAAGTTGCCCGAAGTGCTGCGTGCCACGGGCAATAACTCGGTAGTGACAGCTACGTCGCTCAAGGTGGGCACGATCTGCAATGCTGCGATGACCAAGCGCGCGGTGGATTTCTATTCCTTTCAGGGCGTGATGGGCAAGCGTGTGGCGATTGACTGTGCGGCTATGGGAATCGATTCGCGACTGACACCCGTGGTCATTCTGGCCGATGCCAAGGGGAGTGACTTGCTGGTGAATCGCACGGGTGGGGTGCTTGACTTTTCGCCTCCTACCGATGGCACGTATGTGATCAAGGTCAGCGACCTCACCTTCCAGGGCGGTGAGCGATATTTTTATCGCTTGGCACTTCAGGAGGCCCCAAGTGCCGGTAGCGCTCCTCGTCAGCCGCAGACCCAGTTGGTGAGCGCCATGTCGTGGCCGCCGGAAGCACTCGCACCCATGGCGAAGGCGAATGAGACAGAGCCGAATAACAAGGCTGCCGAAGTGCAGAAGATCACGCTGCCCTGCGACATCGCAGGTGCCTTCTTTCCCGCAGCGGATGTGGATACCTTTGAGTTCGCAGCCAAGAAGGGCGAGGTCTGGTGGGTCGAGGTGGCCAGCGAGCGTCTGGGTTTGAACACTGATCCTTTTGTGTTGGTGCAGCAGGTGAAGAAGATGGGGGATAAAGAGACGCTGACCGACGTTGCGGAGCTGTATGACATCGCGCCGCCGATGAAGGTGACCAGCAATGGCTACTCGTATGATGGTCCGCCTTACGACGCTGGTTCGCCCGATGTGAATGGTAAGTTCGAGATCAAGGAAGACGGCACCTATCGCCTGCAAGTGCGCGACCTTTTTGGCGGTACCCGCAGCGACGCGAACAACGTCTATCGCCTCATCGTGCGTCAGGCCGCTCCCGATTTCTCGCTCGCCGCCTGGGCGGTGCACATGACGCTGCGCAATGGAGACCGCTCTTCACTTTCCAAGCCGATGGCCCTGCGGGCAGGGGAGTCACGCGCGTTTGAGGTCGCGGTGCAACGTCGCGATGGCTTCGATGGTGAGATCGAGATCATCATGGAGAACCTGCCACCCGGTGTGAGCGCTGCGGGTTTGAAGATTGGCAAAGCCAAGCCGTTTGGGCACCTCATCTTGACCGCCTCAAGCGAGGCCAAGCGCGGATTCTCGCTCGCCAAGATCAGTGGCAAGGCCTCCATCAATGGCGCTGTCGTCACGCGGCCAGTGCGGGTCGCCAGCATGGCGTGGCCCGTGAAGGACGCGAAGGGTGAGATCCCTGCGCCACGTCTGATGGCCGATGTGCCAGTGTCGGTCAGCGATTCCGAGAGAGCTCCGATCACGATTGCCGCGAGTGCGAACAAGGTCTGGGAAGCGAAGGTGGGTGAGACCTTGAAGATTCCTCTCACGGTCACTTGGCGCAATGAATTCAACGGCACTTCAATCAAGGTGAAGGCTTATGGCGAGGGACTCAGCACGATGAAGGAGTTCGACATCCCACTCAAGGCGGCAACCCACGACTTGGTCATTGATCTGGCCGCGCTGAAGCTAGCACCTGGCGATTACACCTTCGCGTTGCAGAGCCTCGGCATTTGCAAATACAGCTACAACCCGGCTGCTGTTCCACTGGCAGAAGGTGAAAAGAAAAAGGCTGAGTTGTTGGCTGCTACGGCTGCTGCCGAAGCCAAAAAAGTGGCCGCCACGGACGCGAACGCTGCCAAGGTCGCTGCTGAGAAGCAGAAGCAAGCTGAGGCGCTGATGGCCACCGCGACCAGTCGCATGAAGGCAGTGACCACGGCTGCGTTGCCGACGGATACCGTGGACATCATCATCTCGGAACCCATTCGCCTTTCAGTGAAGGCAGCTCCGGCACCCGTCACGGCGGTAGCTGCGTTGCCCAAGAAGTAAGAGTGCTTTTGGTATGCTCCGTTGTTCCATTATTTTTTTCGCTTTGCTGACATTGAGTGTCGTCAATGCCGGTGACTTTCATGGCTGGACAGCGGAAAGCCCGCGTGAGGAGATTCGGCCCCAGTTTTCCTCCGATAGCGAACGAAACCTGATCATCATACACGATCAACGTGAAGGCCTGGATGGCTGGTTTCAGAAGTCGTTTCCAGTGACAGGTGGCGACTTCTATCGCTTCGAGGTGAAGCGGAAGATCACGGGCGTTGAACGAGCGCGCCAGAGTTGCTTGGTGCGCATTTCATGGCAGGACGCCGCAGGGAAAATGGTCTCCATTGATGAACGTCCAGCGAACACAGATCCGAAGCTGCCCATGCCCAGTGCCGAGCCAGAGTATCCGAACGATGGACCCACCGATGCGGAAGGCTGGACCACCGTAGGCGGCATTTACAAGGCTCCGTCAAAGGCCGCTCGAGCCATCGTTGAACTGCATCTGCAATGGGCACCCGGTGGGCGAGTGGAATGGCGTGATCCCGACTTCCCGAAGACTGCGGCACCTTTAGGCCGCAAGGTGCGGCTAGCGACTGTGCACTATCGGCCTCAAGGCAAGTCCCCACGCGAGAATTGCGAGGAGTTCGCCCCGCTCATTGCGGAAGCAGCCAAGCAACGCGCTGATTTAGTCGTGCTCGGTGAGACGGTGCCATCAGCGAATGTGAAGGCCAAACCCGAGCAGATAGCGGAGACGATTCCTGGACCTGCCACGGAGTATTTCGGCCAGTTGGCCAGGCAGCATCGGCTGCACGTGGTGCTCAGCCTTTACGAGCGGGCCGCTCATCTCATCTACAACACGGCGGTGCTGCTTGGCCCCGAGGGCAAGCTTATTGGCAAGTATCGGAAAGTGTCTCTGCCACCCGGCGAGGCGGCGAAAGGCATCGCGCCAGGGAAGGACTATCCGGTCTTCGATACGGCCTTCGGCAAGGTCGGCATGATGGTGTGCTACGACGGCTTCTTTCCTGAGGTGGCGCGCGAGCTGACGAAGAACGGTGCCGAGATCATTGCGTGGCCAGTGTGGGGCTGCAATCCGAAGCTGGCCGAGGCCCGCGCGTGTGAGAATCATGTCTATCTGATCAGCAGCACCTTCATGAATGCCGACTCGGGCTGGATGATCTCCGCCGTCTTCGATCATGGCGGTCAACCCATCGCGCAGAGCGGTCAGTGGGGAACCATCGCGGTGGCCGAGGTCACCTTGAATGAGCCTTACTTGGGGCCTTACAACCTCGGCGACTTCCGTAGCATGGTTGAGCGCCATCGGCCACCCGTGCCTGGCGAAGTGTCGGCGGCGATAAAGTAGCTTGAACACAAGCGGCTTTCCGTCGCGTAGGTTTCCTCACAACTACGTTCGCCCCTGTGAAGCTCTCTTCGTTCATCGCTCTTTTTTGCACCTCGACGGCTGCTGTGGCCGCTGACCTCGACTTTTACCAGGATGTCTATCCCTTCCTTAAGTCGAACTGCATCTCTTGCCACAACAAGACCACGACCAAGGCGGACCTGAACATGGAGACGCCGGAACTGATGATCAAAGGCGGTGAGGCAGGGCCTGCCATCGTGCCGGGGAAAGGGGCTGAAAGCCTCGTGGTGCTCGCGTCCTTACACCAGCAAGACATGGAGATGCCGCCGGCGAACAACAAGTCGGGTGCGGTCAAGCTGTCGCCTGCTGAGGTCGCGATTTTGAAGCAGTGGATCGATCAAGGTGCGAAGAGTTCCGTGCAGCAGGAGCGCGCCGTGGTGCTCCAGGCCTTCGCCGCCAGCGTTGATCCTATTTACAGCGTGGCGATGTCGAAGGACGGCCGCTATGCCGCCTGTGGTCGTTCTAACCAAATCTTCGTCTATGACTTGGCAACTCGGCAACTGGTCACGCGAATCAGTGACCCTGCAGAGAAGGGCGGAGCGCATCGCGCCATGGTGCAATCGCTGGCCTTCAGTCCCGACGGCACACGGCTAGCCAGTGGCAGCTTCCGCGAGGTCAAGATCTGGCGCATGGAGCCGACCAAGCCCACGCCAAGTGCGGCGACGGCTGCCCTCGCGCCTGCCAGCGCTGAATTGATCAAGAAGATCACGACCGCCGGCAAAGTCGCCGTGGTGAGCAGCGCGCTGTCGCCGGATGGTAAGCATGTGGTCACCGGCTGTGCGGATGGCTCGGTGCGCGTGTGGGATGCTGCCACGGCCAAACTTATCATCGACCTGCGCGGCACGGTGGCGGCTACGAAAGCCATGGCAGAGTTGGATTGGATCATCGCCGCGCAGACCCTGGAACAAGCGTTTCAGAAGGCAGAGCTGGCTCGCATCGACACTCAGGACAAGGCGCTGGATGTGCTGCTCGGCAAAGCCAAGGAGGCGATCACAGCCATGCAGAAAGTGCTGCCAGAGAAGCAGAAAGCCGTCATGCCAACCACCGATGCCAAGGCCGCCGCACAGAAGGTCGTCAACGATGTGGCGGCCCTCATTGCCAAGGTCCCAGGGGGCAAGCCTGATGCGGTTCAGACCAAGCAATTGAAGGACGCTCAAGAGAAGCTGCAAGCCATGATCATGTCGGAGGTGTCAGCCCTCGCAGCTGTGTCCGCAGCGCAGAGCAATGTGAAGGATGCCGAAGACGATGTGAAACGCATTACGGAGTCGAAAGCCAAGAATGCCAAGCTCATCGTGGCCGCAAATGCCGTCATCGCAGCGGCAAAGAGCAAGCAGGATAAGGCGACGGCTGACCTCGCTGCCGCGAAGCTCGCAGTTACGAAGATGACTGCGAAGCCCATCGCTGTGGCCTTCTCAGCTGACGCGCAGCGTGTCGCCGCCTTGTCTGAGGACACTACGCTGAATGTCTGGGCCGTCGCATCGGGCACGCCGATCGAGCAAGTGAGTGGCACCTTCGCACCGACCACGCTCACAGCCAACATGGATGGCACCTTCACGGCTAGCCGAACGATGAGCCTCTCCACAGGCACTGCGCCACATTGGGTGCTGGAGCGCACACTCAATGGGAAGGGCTTGTTCGCTGACCGAGTGAATGCAGTGCGTTTCAGCCCGGATGGCAAGTCGTTGGCCACAGGCGGCGGTGAGCTGTCGCGGGCAGGGGATATCGTGCTGTTTGATGTCGCCAGTGGCAAGGCGATGCAGACCTGGAAAGAGCGTCACACGGACACGGTGTTGTGTCTTGATTTCTCGCCCGATGGCAAGCTGCTTGCCTCTGGTGCCGCCGACAAAATCGCGCGGGTGATCAATGTCGCCACCGGCAAGCAAGTGAACCTTTTGGAAGGGCACACGCATCATGTTATGGGCGTAGCGTTTCGTGCTGATGGTCGCGTGCTTGCCACAGCTGGGGCAGATGGCGTGGTGCTGTCGTGGGACATGATCCTGGGCGAGCGAAAGAAGAAGATCGAGGGCTGGGCCAAGGAGGTGACTTCATTACAGTTCATCGGTGCTACGAATCAAATCGTCACGTCTGCGGGTGATAATCGCGTCCGCATCGTCACCGATGACGGGGCCGAGGTGCGTAGCATGGCGAATCTTCCCGACTTCATGCAAGCCAGTGCGAGTACACCGAATGGCCGCACAGTCATCGGCGGTGGCGAAGACAGCCTGCTGCGCGTCTGGGACGGTGCGGGGAAAGAGTTGGCAGTGTTTGGTGCGAAGTAATTCTTTGCACTCGCCTCAGCCTTGCCACACTCCGCCATGGACTTGCATCTCAACGGTCAGAACGTCGCCGTCATTGGTTCCTCGAATGGCATTGGCCGCGCGATTGCGGCAGGCTTTATCAGCGAAGGCTGCCATGTTTACGGCTTTGACCGAGTCCCGTGTGAAGGCATCGCGACTACCGTTGGCGACGTGACCTGCTACGACCAAGTCAAAGCCTTCGTGGCGGGTTTCGAGTCCATTGACCATGTCTTTTTTTGCGTAGGCGTAGGCTCGGGCAAGTTTGGATTTCCCTTTTGGAATCTCGAGCCGAGTGACTGGCTTCGTGTGCTGGAGATCAACCTTGTCGGGGCAGTCAATGTCGCTCACGCCTTCGCGGAAAAGCTCATCGCCCGTGGTCAGGGATCCATGCTGTTCTTGGTCTCCGTCGCTGGACAGATCGGCTCGCAGACGGACCCGCCCTACAGCGCAGCCAAGGCGGGGTTGATCAACTTCACGCAGTGCGCCGCGAAGGACTTCGCGCCGTATGGCGTCCGCGTGAATGCCTTGTCGCCTGGTATGGTCCAGACGAGCTTGAACCAAGCCGTATGGGCAGCGAGTCAAGCTAAGTTGCCCGAGTCGCAGCGCCTGACTTATGAAGCGTGGGCCAATGAAAAGATTTGCAAAGTATCGCCGCTCGGCCGCTGGCAAATGCCGCAAGAATACGCGGCCATGGCTACCTTCCTCGCCTCTGATCATGCGAAGAATTTGACCGGTCAGACCATCAACATTGATGGCGGTCAGGTCATGCATTCCTGATCGAAAGATCCATCACTCATACATGTGGAACAGGCCCGAGTGATCCAAGTCACCGTGGCCTTTCTCATGCACAAACGTTTCCCACTGTTGCAATGAGTTGCGCAGGGTGGGGGAATCAAGTCCCACCGACTCGGCCAGCTCGCACATCAGTCGCACGTCCTTCAGTTGCAACGTGGACCGGCCCCCCGGGGCGAAGTCGCGGCGCACCATGCGGTCGCCATGCAGATCGAGAATGCGGCTCTCTGCAAAGCCGCCGAGCAGCGCCTTGCGAACCAGGGCTGAATCCACCCCCGACAGCTCCGCCATGCGCAGCGCCTGCGCCACGGCATCAATGGTCTGCGCGACGATCAATTGGTTCGCCAGCTTGGTCACTTGGCCACTGCCGCTGGGCCCCATATGGTTGATGTTTTTGCCCACCACGTTGAAGAGGGGCAGCGCGCGTTGGAAGTTTGGTTCACTGCCACCGGCCATGATGGTCAGGCTCGCAGCCTCGGCCCCCACTTGTCCACCCGATACGGGGGCATCCACCCAGTTCACCCGTTGAGCAAAGCCCTTCGTCTGCGGCACGCCCGTGGTGCCGAAGTCGATGATCAAGGCATTCTCGTGCAGCCCTTCGATGAGCCCTCCCGCACCAAAGACGACCTGCTCGACCACGTCAGTCATTGTGAGGTTGATGCAGATGATTCCCGCGCCGATCTCGCTGGCGAGTTCGGGCAAGCTCGCGGCCCGTTTCATGCCAAGGGCTACCGCGGCCTCAGCCGGTAAGGCATTGCGATTCCACACCAGCACTTCGGCTCCCGCCTCATGCAAATGCCGTGCATTGGCCCGGCCCATGTTGCCCAGGCCGACGAATCCGATTTTGTGTCCCAGTAGAGGTTTGCTCATGTCTATGAGCGCAATGCACAACAGGGCTGGGCTCTTTGCAAATCAGGCTTCCGGCAGACTGCTTTTTTCATTCCCTTGCGCGCTTGAGTTTGATCGTCTCTCAGTGCTCTATCCATGCCTTCTCTTTCCCCGCCTGCCGATTACCTAAGCATCAAGCAGGTAAGCAGTTTTGATGAGTTGCTGACGACGCCGTTTCAAGATGGCATCAATGCCCTTTGCTGGCCGCGCATGTTGGTGGGTGATTTCGGCGAGGTCGCGACCGCTTTGAATGCGGCGGTGGGCATCACCAATCTTGATGAGGCGGCGTTGCGTCGCCTTCCTCTCAGTTCTGCTGGGAAGCTAGCGGTGGAGGCGATGCTGGCTGACCAGCGGCTTCTACGAGAGCACGGGCTGGACCCCGTGCTGGATGTCATCAATGGCTACCCACCGAATGACGAGCCAGGACCTGTGCGCACGGATGTCTGTTCCTTTCATGCGGACAGCGCCACGGCAGAGGCTGACACTTGGCTGTGCACCTATCATGGGGCGTCCAGTGAGGGGTTGCGCAATGACGAGGCCATGGCGCGGGTGGGCATTCCCGAGACGCGCGCCGAGTTGCTGCGGCTGTTCGGCGGGGCGGATGACGAATCCTTCCGCGACTATCTGAACGAGCACTGCTACGACCTGCACTACGCCGCCCTGCCACAGGCGCGGCCCTTTGTTTTTGGTCAGTTCAACCTCTGGCGCATCGCAGTCGATTATCCGGGTAGTCCCGTGCCGCCGTGCATTCATCGTGCGCCTGATCCGGTGCCGGGCCAACCGCCGCGTTTGCTGCTGATCGCTTGATGTGGGGAGGCTGGGCGGTCCAGCCCCCAGGCGTTGGCTTACCAAAGATAGCGCTGGCGGAAGGTCGGCTCATGCCGTTGCGACATGCCAATCATGCAGCCCAGAGCCATGCCGAGAGCGAGGGCACCGACGATCACGGGCAGGGGATGCTGGTGCACGTAGTCATTGGATTGGGCAATCGCGACCTCAGTCTTGGCGGTGACGGTCTTGCAGGTGTCCTTCACCGCGTCGGTGGCATTTTGCGCGGCGTCGCGAGTGGCCTCGATGGCGTGTTGGGCATACTCCTTGCCGTGGGCGAGGCTGTCCTTCGCGTCCGAGGAAATCGTTTGGTAAAGATCCTTGGCGGCGTTGGTCGCGCGCTGGGCTGCTTCCTTGGTGATCGCGGTGATTTGATTGCCTGTGGGCATGGTCAGGGTGTCGGTGCTCATGGGGTTGGAACGCTGTCGGGGTGGTTTGAGGGGCGCTTGTGCACTTGCGGTTTCAGGGAGGCAGATTACCGGCAGCGGGCAATCTTCGCCATGGGGTGAAACACCACCATTGCACCGGGGCGCTGTCCCGGCATGATGCCGATCCCTTCACCTTTCCTCACACCCATCCATGAAAGTCATCATCACCGGCGGCGGCGGTTTCCTTGGTTCTCAGCTCTGTCAGCAACTGCTGCTGCGCGGTGCTCTTACAGGGCCCTCAGGCGGGCCTGAAAAGATCGAGCAAATCGTGCTGCTGGACGCGCATTTCCATCTGCCTGCGTCAGACGCGCGGGTGGTGCAGATGAAGGGGGACATCGGTGATCGCGACACCGTATTCAGCGCGGTCGGTGGTGCGGCGGCGACCTCCATCTTCCACCTTG
>Ga0247834_1006145_pt1 | contig 13718 bp, 11 predicted proteins | sample LaCruzMarch2015__8_FD_187118 | JGI IMG/M metagenome (GOLD analysis project Ga0247834, IMG submission 187118) | Freshwater microbial communities from meromictic Lake La Cruz, Castile-La Mancha, Spain - LaCruzMarch2015_12m | ecosystem: Environmental > Aquatic > Freshwater > Lake | place: Spain... | reverse complement strand
CTTTTTCTTTAACCTGGTCAAGCAACATTTCCGTATAAGGCGTTGGCAAAGGACCGTTAACACCGCCAATGCTTAGGGTGTTAATATAAACCTCGGGCAGGCCAGACGGTGTATTTTTTACATTAATATGGTCAACTTCTGTGCCTTCTTGATGCATGGTAAGTTTGCTGCGCACGCGTACTGCTTCACGAGCAGGATTTGAAGCTTCCCCCAACGGATTCGCATTGGTTCTAATGGATTCAACAATGTAAATAAGCTGATCAAGGTCAAACGCCTCTGGCGTTTCTAGAATTTGTTCCGGTAGAGTTTTTTTTACAGTTGCGCTTGTACGCCGGGCTGGGGCTGCCATTGCATCCACTCTCCTTTGTTGTTTCCGTCACTTAAACTGCAGGTTACAAAGCTGTTCCAATTTACTAGGGAGCCAAAATACTCTTTTAAAATGGTGCCTAAAATCAAGTTGTTGCCACCTTGCTGATTGGTTTTTTCCATTTCAAGTTGCACTTTGTACCCTTGCACAAATCCACGCCATGCTTCATTTCCAAAGCGCTTGGTGATTTGGGTAACCGTCATGCTTTTAAAGTCATCTATGGAAGTTGTGGGTTGATCAGGGTAACGGCTAGCAAAAAGATACAAGAAATCTTTTATTGTATGTATTCCTTGAACAGGGTCCAAAACGCCTAAGTAATTGCTTGAAAGCTGAGATATTAACATCCACAAGCTTTCCCCATCAAGCACGGTATAGTTTTGCGAGGTGGGCTTGTTCAAAAGGGTAATTTTTATAACGGGGGCTTTGTCTTCAGGTTGAAGCAATGAATTTGCTGTCAGCTGATCCGCCAGGTAACGGTTCGTACATGTAATTTTTGCTGTTGCGATAATGTCTTTCGCTTTGATTGGCTGAAAATTCCTATCGATGAATGATAGGTAAACATCAGTACCGGGCACTCCCCTTAGTTCTGCAGGTACACGTTGTGAAAGCCAAAACCCTTCCTTCACATTTTTATGAGCCTCAAGCCCGTAGTACGGCGTGTATTGAATAAGTTTTTGGGTTTTTTCTTCAATACCTTCAATGTTTTGAATGCTATACACTTCTGTGGTGCGTTCCCGGCGTATATCCGGGATAAGACGATACCGTAAATGCCTGTGGTGAATACGAATAGGGTCAGAAGGTCTGTCGAACAAATTAACAATAGGCACGCAGTTCAGTGAAAAACACGATGCATCAACACCACTTTGCTGAAACACAGATGCATCTTTTATAGGGATTAAAACATGCATTTGGTTCGTTGGCGCTAATTTCGCAATTGCAGCTTGTAATGCGGTAATGCGAAAGAATAAAAATTTCTCCCGAAAATGAAAATATTCTTGAAACAACGCGTAGTGATGCAAGCTGTAGTCGGGAACGGGTAAAGCGAGTTCTTCTTTTTTATACCCTACGGCTTCTAAATCACAACCACCAACAGCGGGTGTTTGTTCATCGGTAGTAACGTACACTTGGTCTGTGTATTCGCTAAATAATGCTTCATGCAACAAGTTTGCTTTTACCCAATTGCAGCTTATATGTGCCAATACATCATCTAACGCCATGGCAGAAAACGGTGCCGTTTTTGATGCTAACGTGATTTTTAAAAACCAGTGGTTTTGCGGGGGTGATGCAAAAGTAAATGCATCTTTTGAAACTAGATCAACTGATTCAATGCTAATAGGCCAAAGGTGCGTGTCATAAACGGTGCGAAATCGACATTGAACATCTTCAACGGAGCGCGCCAAAAGCTTTGTGCCCTTTGGTAAAAAATGTCCTTTGTCAGAAGGCGTTTGATTGACATCAACCTGCAGTTTTGCAATGGCCATAGCAGGAACAGGATTAATTAAATGGGGATACAATACGCTTAGTAATGCATGGGCTGTTTGCGGAAAACGGTCGTCAATAGCGCGGCTAAGTCGTGCTGTTAAAAACGCAAACGATTCAAGCAACCGTTCCACATGCGGGTCAGGTGATTCATCGTCTGTTAGCTCAAGTCGACGCGCAATTTTTGGGTATTGCTTTGAGAACTCTTGGCCACTTAAACGCAAGTAGTTGAGTTCTTCTTGATAATAGCGAACTAGGCTATCGTCTACCTTTGCCATAGAGTCTTGATTTTAATCCCCTATGACAATGGTAAGGCGAATGGTGGGCATAACACAATAGTGCTTTGCTTTTATGGATACGATGCATATCTATCTTCTAGTTTTGTCCATGCAACGTGACGAATTTCTTGTGCTATAGCAGCGTAATCACCTGGTGATATGAATTTGTCATAATGACCAATTGATTTATCTAAAAATATATTTTTAGCTGTTGGCGATGTTAAAATAACAGTGGCTAGGTGTTTGCCAGCTGTTTCTGCTGGGTACGGCATTGTTACGCTATCATATGGTCTATCTTTAAGACGTGTCATGACGTCAAGCGGTGTTCTTCCATATGCTTCTCCGCTTGAAAAAACAAAGACATTCACATTATTAATAATTGCCCATAATTGAGTATAAGGTGCGTCACAAGGTAGCCAACCACGTAGTTCATCTTCTCTAAGTGCTAATGATTCCATTTCTTCTCTCAAAGAATCAGGTGAAAGTTCTGTAGGAAGAACAGGCAATGATGTTGCTATTTCTAGTCGTTGTGAAAGCAACTGTTGATTCATTTTCCTGTTAAGTGCTTCTTTTTCACTATCATAACTATCCCATAATGTTCTAATTTCTTTTGCTACGGCATGGTTAGCAGTGGCGATGCAAATTTCTTGGCAAACTCCATTGATAAAATTAGCATATCCCGTTGTGCAAAGAGCATCTATGGAAAAAGCATGCTCGCCTCTTCCGGGGAGCATATTGACACTAATAAAATCTTTTAAAGTGTTGCCAATTAAAATATATTTTTCTGCTTGTTTAGCGTCTCTATCAGAGTAGTTTTCTGCAAGGGTGCCATATTTTTGATGCAAACTCAGCATGGTTACTTGTTTTTGTCCAATTTCTTTAATAAATTCTGGATTTTTTAATTCAAATGCTTTAATTTTCTCTTCATTTAGTGCTAGAGCATTTCTTGCTGCTTGCATCGCAACTTCTGTTGTCGGTACAGTTTTAATAAAATGATCTAACTGTTGTTTGGTGGCAAACAGCGCTTTATGCTCTTTAATAAGAGCTTCGTTACTTTTTTGGCATTGTTCGAATTCTGCTTGCGCTAATCTAAAGGCGGCTTCAGTTTCAGTGCGAGCAGTTCCTATTGCCGCTTTCGCTGTTGTTTCTGCTACTTTTGCTTCATTATCTAATCTAAGGATTTCAGCATCAATTGTTTCTAAAAGCCTATTTAATTCGACATTGGAAGCTCTTAATGACATTACTTCATCTATTATGTTTTTAAAATTTTTGGCCTGAGCCCCCATTGCTAATTGATCAGGCATATTTAAAAAAGCGTGGAAAGAAGTTAATGATGTTTCTAACGTAGGCAATTGGGTAACGTGCATTACCAAGTCTTTTTTTGATTGTGCCAAAAGTGCTTCATTTTCTGCTTGTTTATCTATTAGAAATGCTTGATAAGTATCTAGTTTTGCTTGTAGTGCATCTGCTTGTTCCGAATCTGTTAAACGAAGTGCTGCAATTTTATTAGAGATAAGTGTTACAAAACCAATTCCATCCATATGTCTGCTGGCAAGAAAATAGAGTCGTTTTGCCTCACTATCAGTTGCATGATCTAAAATAGCTCGATAAATTTTATAACGACCATTTCCTTCTTGTATGCCTTCTAGCTGGCCATCTGTTGGTACAAAACAGCTATGCTCACCACACATTCCATCTCCTAATGAAGGCACGAGTTTAAGTGCTACACTTGTAGAAAGTCCAAGTGGTGCAATTGTTTCTGCTTCAAGTTCAAGGGGTAATGCTGTTTCTGCAACACTATTGAGCACAGTGGTTAAATGATCAAATATAGCTGCGTAAGTTGCACCCAAACTTTTCATTTTAAAACCACTTAACATGGCTCCTAATTTTACAAATACCGTGTCAGAGATAGATTCATTGGCAACGCGCTCTAGATTATCTTCATCAAGGCACACTATGGCTGAAATATCTAGTTTGTTGCCCGTTTGCTTAAATAGTCCGTAGCGTAATTCACGTTTTACGCGATTTCTTAAATCATCAAGCGTTGATCTTTCATTCCAGAAATACTCTTGTGCTGCTAAGGAAAGCATTGTGATTTTTAATAAATGTTCTTTTTGATGAACATCTCTAGCAATTGATTTATCAAGATGGCTTAAGAAATCATACACTATACGGTGATTTCTAACTTTTCCTGTTCCCCACTGAGTATTGAAAGCGTAATACAATTCGGTTTTGAGATGTGCGTCGACCAATATGTCAATTTCGGGCTGTGTGGCAATCCTGTCAGATAGAGTGGTAATCAGTTGATTGGTCGTTTGTCTGGCCATATTGTCTGCTTCTTCTGTGTAGCCTTTTTCAGAAAAATCAGTAGTTCTTGTTAAGATTTCTTCAACCTCAGCGTAAAGAGTAACTGTTGCTTCAGCAGATTCTGCTGATCGTGCAATACTCATGGCAACGAGTAACCCACACAAATAGTTTCTTGTGCTCATTTTTAATATCCTAAATAAAAGAGATATTTTTAGTATTGGGAGAAAATATTAAAATTTTATTAAAATTAGAAATAATTTTAATGAGATATAATCAGGTGTTTCTGTGAAGTTGGTGAGTGATGTCTAATCTTTGATCATAATTTTTCGTGTAATTACCCATGCAAGAACGGCTTCAGCACCAATCATTAATGCTAGAGGCAGATAAGTGTGATCGTAGAAATGTGCAATGATCTGTAAACCAGCCGCGCTAAAGATTAACCTTAAGGCAACTAGCATTCCAGAAGCTCGTGCCGCCGCTCCTCGTACTGCTCCCATAGCTATTGGATAGCACATATTAATAGGTATCGCGCACGCCATGCTTGACCCAATTAAAATGACTGTTAGTAAAAAGGGGTCTGTTGGTAAAATGAATCCGTAAACTCCTGCTATTAGCCCGAACAAAACATACAATTTAATGCTTACTTTGAAGCATTGTTGTTTACCAAATCGTTTATACAACATGCCGCTGCAAAAGCTTACAATTCCAAATGATGATGCAAGTGCTCCTTGGTACATTCCAAAGTGTTCTAAAGAAACCCCTAAATCTTCTCGATAAAAAATTGGAGCAAGTCCCACAAATACAAAATAGCATACGGAAATACTTAATATTGCAGCAGCTGGCCATAGAAAAGTTTTTGATTTGAATAGTGGTATGTAGGTTTTAAGACCTAAACTCGGTTGGATTTTATGAGGTGTTTTTTGTCTTGGGAGATATTTTACGCTTAAAGCAAAACAAACAATGGACAAGATCAGTAATGCTAAAAAATTAGAGCGCCACCCAAACCACAAGTTTAAATAGCTACCCAGCACTGGTGCTGCACCCATAGTAATGCCACCAATGCCATTTAGAATGCCCATGTAACTTTCTCGGGATTTTGGGTAAAATTCATAAATGATTGAGTAGCTCAATACATTAGGGCCACTCATGCCCAAACCTTGTAATACACGTCCTATTAGCAATGTTTCAAACGTAGGTGCGATATAGCAAAAAATACTTCCGATAATAAACACGCAAAGAGATATCAAAGATATATTTTTGCTACTAAAACGTTCTGCTAATGGACCAATCCATAAAGTGCTTAAAGCGTATGCAAAAAAATTCAAACTTAAAGCGAGTTGAGTCTGCTCAATGCTAATAGAAAAAGCTTCCATGATTTCAGGAAAGCTTGGCGTGAACACGTCCATTTCCATGCCTGTTAGAACGCTCATTAAGCAAAGGCTTAAAAAGCGCAAGTCTATAAGCTTAGATGCTCTAATGGCCATCGTGGTTTTGGCTGAAATTCATCTGTTGATGGTAGCATGCAGTTGTTGATTGCCTCAATAGCTGCCCATCCAATCATAGCAGCATTGTCTGTGCATAAATCCATGGGTGGAAAAATTGCTTCTATTGATTTTTCAGTACATAAACTTTGAAGTTGTTCGCGTAAATGTTTATTGGCTGCAACGCCACCAGCCATAACCAGACGTTCTACTTTATGACGACTACATTTTAAAGCTTTGAGTAATCGTTCTTTAAAAATTTCACCAACTGTATATTGGAAGCTTGCTGCAATATCGCAAGCAGTTTGTTCATCAATCGTATTTTTTTCAATGGTTTGCTTTACTGCTGTTTTGAGTCCTGAAAAAGAAAAGTTAGGTTCAGGCGTATGTTCTAATGGTCGTGGAAATACGAAGCGTTTACTATCTCCAAATACTGCTTTTTTCTCTAAGGCAGGTCCGCCGGGAAAATCAAAATTTAAAAGTTTGGCAATTTTGTCGAAACATTCTCCTGCAGCATCATCTAACGTTTGTCCTAAAAGGTTGTATTGACGAAATCCTAATACTTCAACAAACATACAGTGTCCACCTGAAGTTAATAGTAACAAGTAAGGGTAGGGGGCGTCATGACTTAATCTAGCAGTTAAAGCATGTCCTTCTAGGTGGTTGATTGCATAAATGGGCTTATTCAAAGAAAGACTCAGAGATTTTGCAAGCATTACACCTACTAAAACGCCGCCTATAAGTCCAGGACCCGCTGTGACTGCAATTGCGTCAATTGCGCTTAAGGAAATTCCAGCTTTCTTTATTGCTTGATTCAAAATTGGTTCAATATTACTAAGATGTGCTCGTGCAGCTAGTTCAGGGACGACTCCGCCATATGCTTGATGCTTATTTATTTGGCTACGAGTGACTAAGCTTAATATCCTGTTATTAATAATATTATTTTTAATTACAGCAATGGATGTTTCGTCGCAGCTTGTTTCAATTGCCAGAATAATCATAAAATATCTTTCGTGTTAACTATTTCTTAAATAAATTCATGTAGGTTAACACTATAGATAAAGAATTTTTTATGATTTTGGAAGGTAAACTATGGCAGAGAAAGCAAAAAAAAGAGTGTCCATTGCATGTCAAGGTGGTGGTTCTCATGGAGCTTTTACTTGGGGTGTCTTGGATAAGATATTAGAAGATGGTCGCTTTGAAATTGAAGGCCTGACAGGAACTTCTGCAGGTGGTATGAACGCAGTAGCTGTTGCTCAAGGCTTGGCTAAAGGTGGCAACCAAGAAGCTCGCGCTACCTTAAAATTATTCTGGGATAGAGTTTGTGAAAGTGGAAAAAACAGTTCAATTAACAACCGCGGTCCTATTGATAAGCACATGAATAACTGGACGATGTATAATTCTCCAGGGTTTGTGATGTTTGAATTTTTAAGCCGCATGCACTCTCCAGATGAACTTAATCCAATGAAAACTGACCCTTTACGTGAAGTAATTAAGAAAACTTTTGATTTTGAACTTTTGCGCACTCAAGATGTGTGTAAGGTATTTTTGTGCGCGACTCACGTGTTCACTGGTAAGTTGACTGTATTTAAAACTGAAGAATTAAAAGTAGAATGCTTGCTTGCAACAGCTTGCTTACCAACAATTCATAGTGCTGTATTGGTAGACGGCGAATATTATTGGGATGGTGGATTCATTGGAAATCCAGTGATGTTCCCACTAGTTTATGATTGCGAATCTTCTGATATTATTTTAATTCAGTTGAATCCAACTATTAGAAACAAGCTACCAACAAGTGCTCGTGAAATTGGTGATCGTTTGAATGAAATTACTAACAATGCATCAGTTGTTCGTGAAATTCGTGCTATGCATTTGATCAGCCAGTTGCAAGACGAAGGAATTATTCCTGAAGGACGCATGAAACGCGTACATTTGCATCTTATCGAAGATGAATCAACCTTCCAAGAACTTGGTTGGGGAAGCAAGCTGAATACAGAAGCAGAATTCTTTGAGCACCTTTTTGAAAGAGGTCGTAAAGCTGCAACTAGTTGGATTAAAGAAAATTATGAAAATGTGGGTAAAAAAACAACCGCTCCTATCCGTGAACATTTCACAGGAAAAGACTGGACTAAGCACACAAGTCATAGTGGACCTATAAAAATGATCGATAAGAAAAAGAAATAATAAAATTCCTCTGTAAGAAAAAAGGGCTCTTTAAAGAGCCCTTTTTTTGTGAATAGCTTGAGCTTTATTCAGGAATAGTCATTATGCGTTCAATTCTTACACCTGTGAACCATTTCCAAACTTCATACCACTTTGCTGATGTTGAAAAAAATACAAAAGCGACTTTACCCATAAGGTGATCATAAGAAATAAAACTTACTTTGTCGTTCATGTAGCGGCTATCAAGCGATCCATCGCGGTTATCACCAATGATCATGAAGTGATTTTCTGGAACGACGTACTCTGGCGTATCATCGACTCTATGTTCTCCGAAAGGAATGCACTTAATAAAAGTGTGCTTAACTCCGTTCGGAAGTGTTTCCTCATACTTTTGAGCCATAATATTTTTACCATAGTGATCAACGTGGGGAAAATCTTCAACTCGTTTAATAGGGCACTCTTTACCATTAATCCACAAACGTCCTTTTTTCATTTGAATGCGGTCACCTGGCAAACCGATAATGCGTTTAACGTAATCTTTTGCGGAATCCCAAAGCTTAATTCCCAAAATAGAAAATGGTTCAGAATCTTTTGGGTTATGAAATACACCTATATCCCCCATTTTAGGGTTTTCGGGGAGTATTCGTCCTTTAAACCAATCAACATCTGACCCAAAAGGCAAGCTATATCGTGTATAGCCATAAGCAAATTTATTTACGACTAAAAAATCCCCAATCAACAAATTGGGAATCATTGACCCAGTCGGAATATTGAAAGGCTTAAAAAACAAAGTGCTAAAAACTAAAAAACCAACAATAAATTTTGCAAGGCTTTTTGCTTCGGTTTTAAACTTTTCGCGCTTTTGTTGTTTTTCGTTTATTGTAGACTCTGTGGCTACATAATCAAGTTCAGGCATTCAAACCTTCTAGGTATACTTTTGACTTTTATTATAAGCAACAAAATAAAAGTTAACAACTGTGTGCCGCTTCCGGGTCATGCTGTTGGTGTGTTTCACGTCCTTCGTGATAGATTTTTTTTAAATAAGGTTTTCCGTTAGAAAAAATAATCATTTCTCCGTGAAGTTTACCTTTTTTGTAGGTTGAAAAAATTTGGTTATTTCCAAATTCATCATAAATTTTTGACATTCCGTGCATTATTCCACGCTCATATTCAATTTCCATTGCTGTTTTTCCATCTTCATGAAAAGACTTCATCAAGCCATGCATTTCTCCCTGTTGAAAATTTATTTCGCGTTCTATTTTTCCATCTGGGTAATAATATGTTGTGGGCCCATCAAGTTTATCTTTCACATAATTTGCTTGCATTTCGTAATGCCCTTCTTTGGTTTTAATGCTAGTTACCCCATGTTTTAATCCCTTTGAAAATTCGGCGTGTAAAATTTTATCGCCTACTTTTTGAATTTTCACTTCGTGCACAGGTGCAGTGATATCTTCCTTAGGAGTCTCTTCGTCGTCTTCAGGGTCTTCTTCTTTGTCATCGTGTGCGTCTTCTTCATCACGTTGACTTTCTTCCTCAAAAATTCTGATTTCGTCTTCATTTTCTTGGGCGCAATGTTCGTAACCTGGCGAGCAATCCGGAGCTTTTTCGCTATTATCATCAATACTTACATTCTGACTAGCTGAATGTTTTGCAAAATCTTTGATGCTATATGGTTTTTTAAAAATGTCTTGAGATTGACGAACTAGCGTTTCAGCATCTTTTTTATTTTCAGTTACTTGTTGTAATTGTTCTTCAGTTTTTTCTTGGTTGATCATTTTTTGATCAGTTCCTGCAAATTGATGACTATCAAAGACCATGTCTAATTTCCTAATTTCGTAATTGCACCTTTGAACATGCCCATTGCACCGCCTTCAGCTTTTATTAACGCACCGCTTTTTAATTCCATCATTGCTCCTGCTTTTGCTTGAAAAGCTAATCCGGACTTCATCTGAATCATCATACCAGCTTTGGTTTGAATCATTATGCCTGCTTTTTCTTGTATGTTCATTCCCGCCTTTTCTTGTATATTCATGCCAGCTTTTGACTGTATATTCATTCCTGCTTTTGATTGAATATTCATGCCTGCCTTGGACTGTATATTCATGCCTGCTTTTGTTTGAATATTCTTCCCAGCTTTTGACTGTATATTCATTCCGGCTTTCATCATAATGTTTTTCCCTGCCTTCATCATAATATTTTGCCCGGCCTTCATGATGATATTTTTAGGTGTTTGTATCGTAATGTCTTTGGTCGCTTTAATTAAAATAGTTCCATTAACATCGATAACAAAATTTCCCTTTTTAAGATTTGTGGTGCGGTCACCCTTATCAATAAGGGTTAAATACATAGTACCTTTTCCTTTTTGGTGAATCATTTTATCACCTTTGTGGATGGTTAACGTATCATCTCCTGTGTTCATATCCTCATTTCTGCTATGTTCAATCACTGTATTCATATCGTATTGACCATGCAGGAATATTTCTTCTTTACCGGGATCGTCACTAAAACGTAATTCATTATGACCAGAATCATCGTCAAACGTTTTACTCTTCAAAGTCATGTAATGGGGTTTATCTTGAGGGGAATAAGGCGGCATAAATGCTTGGTTGTATACGCATCCAGTAACTAACGGCCTATCTGGATCTCCATCAATAAAAGCTACAACCACTTCCATACCAATGCGCGGCATGTACAAAGCTCCCCAAGCAGCTCCACTCAATGATTGGCTTACTCTGATCCATAAAGAACTTGTTTCATCGTCAGGGTTACGTAAATCCCAATGAAATTTAACTTTGATGCGTGCCATAGGATCGCCGTATACCTCGGTTCCTGCACCTGTTACAAAAGCTGTTTGTGATCCATAAATGCGCGGTTTAAGTGTTTTACGATAGGGGCGATAGTGAATCGTTTTTAAGAAACCTTCAAAACTGTTTGTATAAGTTAGAAGATTAGATTCTCGTCCTTCTGTTGATTGATCGTCTGCTTGAGAAATAATTTCATGGCGTACATAAGAAATGACATATTCCTTGTTGTATTCTTTGATGGGATGCTCTTTCAGCGTAAATGTATAGCCAGGTGCTATGCTTGGGCAGGTTGTTTTGCCATAAACGCGTTTTGTAAACCATTCAATTTCTTCCATACGTTGATCAGCTAATTTATGCCCATCACTCGATTTTTGAAATAATCCTGGATATTCATAAATTTCTTTTCCAAACCCAGGTCCAGAGCTGCTATTTAGCAATTGTGTGTGGGGTGTTTTATAATTGTAATCAATTGTCTTATAAGCTTTAGGGGCTACTTGAGATTTTTTACCAAAAGCAAAAACACGATCAATGAATGCGCCGTCAGTATCCACATTTAAAAACGCTAATGAACCTTGGGCAATGTGCGTAAAACTTGAATTTTGATCAAATAAAACCATGGTGTGATTTGAATCTGTATGGGTAAAATAATATCCAATCCCTTCTTCTTCAAGTAATCTTGAAACAAAATCAAAGTGATTTTCACCATATTGCACACAGTATTCGCGCACGCTTGTGCCTCCACTGGCTTTTATCTCAAAATCAGATACGCCATTTTCCCTTAATATAGTTTGGATGATATCGATTGCTGATTGCTCTTGAAAAATTCTGTGGTCGGCGCCGTGTTTTAACATCCAAAAAGTAGAGTGCAGCTGAAAGTGGAAAAAATGCGTTAACTGTTTTTCTTCATCAATGACAGTTTTCAAATGTTCCATGTGTGTGATTACGCCATGATAAGCACGAACTCCCTGTTTTGAAGATGAATCTTTTTGTCCATATACTTCAAAAATTACTCCGGCTTTAGTGTGAACCAAGTCGTCCCCATCAAATGTAGAAGTTGTTGTTGATGCGTACACATCAACAACGTATGACTCAGATAATATTTCCTCAGCCACAACGCGTTGTGCTACAAAAGTGCCGTCTCCAAACGCAGTTTTAATTTTAACTGAAAGAATTTCACCAGCAGACACGTACTTCCCCTTGAAAAATTATAATTTTAATGAAATGTTAAGTACTGTTTGTCATTCTGAGACAGAAGAAAAACCTTTGTCTAGTGTCATTCATACAGATAAATCACAACTGGTAGGTAAATCATGACTAAAGGTAAATATCTTTGTGTATATTGCGGTGCTTCTGAACGAGTTGATCCCTTCTACTATCAATCAGCGGAAGAGCTTGGAAAGCTAATTGCTACAAATGGCTTTAATATGGTTTATGGGGGAGGGCGCCTTGGGTTAATGGGGCGTGTTTCTAATGCCGTTGTTGAAAATGGCGGACTTGTTATGGGTGTAACGACAGAACAGTTAGATGAACGTGAAGGAGTGCAAAGTGGGCTTCACGAAATATACGTCGTTGACACTATGCACACTAGAAAACTTCAAATGTCTCAAAAAGCAGATGCTTTCATCATTATGCCAGGTGGGTTTGGAACTTTAGATGAATTTTTTGAAATTTTGACCTGGAAACAACTTAACCTACACCATAAACCAATTATTATTGCGAACCTTAATAATTTTTGGGATCCTCTGGTTTCATTATTTCATCATATTATTGATTCTGACTTTGCGCGCAAAGAACACGCGCAATTTTTACACGTGGAAAATTCCCTTGAAAATGTTATTAAAACAGCGAAGAGGTTGCTGAAATAATTCTTAAAAGTGATTTGATTTTTCTGTAAGCATATGGGCAGTGGATAGCACTTTGAATTTTTTATCTGACATGTAGTATTGAACAGCAGATCTTCTTCTTGATAAAAGCTGTTTTTCATATGTTTTTGCCTTTTCTTGCCGTTAGCCCACATCCTGTTTGTTTGTTCTCTCTAGCATGCACATCAATTCATTAATATTAGTTGTTGTTATGATAGCTTGAACACGTTGAGCTAAAAGGCCGGCTGCTGATGGAAGATTTCTTGATGTGCTTCCCCCTCCAGAAGAATCCATTGCGTCAAAATCGTCATCAATCGTAATCTTGCTCAAGAATCGCATTTAAAAATAGCTCTTTAGCGGTAGGTGACTGACCTTGGGCCGTTAATTGTGTCAAAATAGGCTTTAAAAACGGAAGCGCAGCAAAAAATAGATCGCGTTGCTGATTCGCAAAAGCGATATCATTTGTTATGCTATTTAACGCCCTGCCTGGTGTGTAATCGGTATTGCCACCTGCGTCAAAGATTCCTTGCGTAATTAATTGATTCTTGATTTGTAATTTTTGAGCAGAACTAAGGGTTGCATAAACACCCTCAACGATTTGTAGGACAACGTCCATGTCAGTAGTAGCAACAGCAGCCACATCAACCCCGAGAGCATCTGACAAGGAACCTTCCGCTTGTATCCATTCAGCTAAGCATTTTAAATATTCATCGGCACAAGCACCATTGGTTGCATTTTCAAAAAAGCTTTTCCACTTGAGAGTAACATCCCCACGTTTAGTTGAGTTGTGCTTTTCTTCAAATCTTTTTAGATATTTTATTTCTTGCTTTAATAGCTTTCCTAAAAGTTTAGGGGCTGTCCTAGATAACTAGTTTAGCTTTCCTTTAACCCATTGCTTTAACTGGGTTAATTGAGCTTTTGGATTTGGATTATTAAATCTCCATTCGCACTCTTTTAGGAATAGAGGAAAACTCTCT
>Ga0247834_1006138_pt1 | contig 13727 bp, 10 predicted proteins | sample LaCruzMarch2015__8_FD_187118 | JGI IMG/M metagenome (GOLD analysis project Ga0247834, IMG submission 187118) | Freshwater microbial communities from meromictic Lake La Cruz, Castile-La Mancha, Spain - LaCruzMarch2015_12m | ecosystem: Environmental > Aquatic > Freshwater > Lake | place: Spain... | reverse complement strand
CCGCCCCCTCCGTTGCGCGCGGGACCCTCGGACGCGGACGGCTGCGCTCCACAAGGTTCCGCTTAGCCTCGGGCGAATCTGTTCGTCCGGTTGGCACCCACGGGGCGTACGTCCAACTGCCGCACTTCTCAGTTTCACACGCCGCTTACCGAGCCTCCCGTGCTCACTGCGGGGGCTCGCACACGGAAGGCACGTTGACAACCAGGGGATGGCACTCGCTCAACCTGGCCGCAGGCGCCGGAGAGGACAGGGCCGCGCTCAGCGGCCGTCCTCGTAAGGCGGATGCTGGCCAGTACGAAAGCGTGTTGCATCAGGGCCACTACGAAATCGTGATGCAACAACCCCCCGGACTCGACCTACCGCAATGCCAGCTCGACCAGCGCCTCTGCGGTCGGATCACCCGGTACATCTTCGCGCCCCAGCACGCGTTCGATCATGTCGCGCGCTGCCGGCTTGGAATGCCCAAGTTGTGCAAGCACTTCAACCGCGTCGCGCGCTGCTGCCATAAGTTTGCTTTCCGCGCTGATCGGCCCACGCGCAGCCGCCTTGGTTCCGGGTGCTGCTGGTCGCACGCCGAGTTCGCGCACAAACGGATCGATCTTTCCTTTGAGTTCAACGCAGATGGTTTCCGCTGTGCGCTTGCCGATTTCCGGCAGCGTCTGCAACATGCCGTGATCACGAGCGGCAATCGCTTCCGCGACCTGCGCGAAGGGAAGTTGCAACGCGCGCAATGCCTTGCGATTGCCAATGCCCTTGACGGTGGTGAAGAGTTCAAAGAAGGCGCGATCGGTGGCTGACTGAAAGCCAATCAGGCGCGGCCAGAAACTGGAGCCCTGCCCTTGGCCCTCCAGGTAATGCAGCGTGTGGAATCGAACCGGTTGCCCAATGCGCGCCGCGAGTGACATGGAATCCGCGGCGGGAATCAACACCTCGTAGGTGAGTTCGGCCACCTGAACATGGGCGGCACCGTCGTCGATGGCGATGAGATTTCCGGTGAGTTGAGTGATCATGAGGGCTTCCTTGCCTGCGCCTATCCTACGAGCCATGCGCTACGCAATGATTATGGCAGGTGGATCCGGTACGCGACTTTGGCCGATGAGCCGGCAGGCTGTTCCCAAGCAGCTGTTGCGTTTCATTGGTGGAAAGAGCCTGCTTTCTGTGGCAGCGGAGCGGATTCGCACGCTGGTTCCAGAGGCGAACCGGTATGTGTGCGCGGGGGAGAAATACCGCGCGCTGATCCGCGAGGACATTCCGTGGATTGATGATGCGCACGTCTTGGGAGAGCCGATGGGGCGCGATACGGTGAACGCGGTCGCCTTTGCTGCTGCGGTGGTTGGGAAAGATGATCCGGACGCGGTGTTCGCTGTGTTGACGAGCGACCACCTGATTACGCCGCAAGCGGAGTTTGAGCGCGCGATGGATCTTGGCTTTCGGTTGGTGGAGGCAGACCCGACGCGGTTGGTGACCTTTGCCATCACGCCAACATTTGCAGCCACTGGATTTGGATATGTGGAACGCGGTGACGCGATTGCGGGATTTCCCGGTGCGTTCGGAGCGAAGCGATTTGTGGAGAAGCCCGATCGTGCACGTGCTGAGGAGTATGTGCAGAGCGGAGGGTTTGGATGGAATAGTGGAATGTTCGTGTTCAGTGCGCGGACGGTGCTGGACGCGCTGCAGCGCTTCAAGCCGGAGACTGCCGCCGGCATGCGGGAGATTCGCGCGGCGTGGGGAACTGCTACGGCGCGCGCAACCGTGGAACGCATCTATCCAGAACTGCCGAAAATCAGCGTGGATTACGCGCTTATGGAACCGGCTTCGAAAGACCCAACGCTCTCCGTATGCGTGGTGCCGATGAGCGTCGAGTGGCGTGATGTTGGCAGCTGGCCAAGTTATGGCGAGACGCTAACGGCGGACGGTGATGGCAATCGAACCAATGCACAGGCGCTGCATGTGGGGAGCACGGGCGTGCTGGCGTTGAGTGATGATCCTTCGCACGTCATAACCACTATCGGGCTGACCGATGTGATTGTGGTGCGCACCAAGGATGCGACATTGGTGGTGCGCGCAGATCTGGCGGAGAAGGTGAAAGACATGGCTGGTCTCGTACCGGAAGCGTTGCGCTGAATTCATGCGATACCTGGCGATTGATCTTGGTGCAAAGCGAACCGGCCTGGCGGCAGGCGATGATGTGTTGCGCATCGTGCAACCAGTAGAGGTGCTGATGGTTTCGCGCGGGCCGGCGCTGATGGATGCGCTTGCTAAAGCCATTGATCGGCATGGACCCGATGCACTAGTGATTGGCTTGCCAATCAATATGGACGGAACGGAAGGCGCCGCCGTCACCGATGCGCGTCAGTTCGGCGCCGCGATTGCTGCGCGCGTTCGCCTGCCAGTGCACTTTCATGATGAACGGCTTTCGAGCTTCGAAGCAGATCAGCGCATGTCGCAGAGCGGGCGCACGCACCGCGAGAAAAAGGAACTGCGTGACGCACTGGCCGCGTGCGCGATACTTGAGGCGTACCTCGCTCGATAAATCGGGGATGGTGCGCAAATTTGCGGAGTTAAATGCGTAATTTTGATCTGAGACGCACGATCAGAACATGTCGATCGCGTAGTCAGCATTGCGCGACAGCAGTGAATGGCGCCGACTTTAGAAGGGAACGATGACGCCGATTTGACCACCGTACTGCTGCTCGTTCTCAAACTGCATTCCGTTGAATGAGCAGTACGCAGTAATGCCCTTGTACGACGCAAACTCAACACCAGCCTCAAAGCTAGCGCCGTAACGCGTCTCTGGACTGCCGTACACGGTGTATCCAGGTGTTGCGCTGTATGCGTTGGTAGCGGTGACATCCCAGTCGCCGATCGGAACGTTGGCGATGAACGCGCTGCCAATGTACGGCGTCAACACATCACGATCGATGCGCAACGTATGCATGATGCGTGAACCAATCGTTGGCTGCAACATCACGGCGCTTTGGCTTGAAACATCCAAGTTTGCGCTGCCGGCGCCCTGCTCCGTGTAGGAGCTTTGACCAACGTAACCAGCCGCCACCCCTGCGTATGGCTGCACAAACATGTCGCCGCCGATACGAATGTTCAGACCGATCTCAGAGTTCACCGACGCAGCCCACAGCGAGTTGTCCGAAGTGGCCGTGCGCACAACGCCCGGGATATAAAGGTCGCGCGTGCGGTCAACGCCCGCGTAACCGCCCTGCGCGGCAGCCTCCACGTACCACTGGCCAGAATCCGGGACCCAACTGCCGTAGATGCCGACGTTCGCACCGTTGATGGTGTCCGTCTCGTCAACCAAGCCGCCGGTGATGTCAACCGTTCCGGGCATGTAACCGATGAATGCACCCGCGATGAAACCTTTGCCAAGAACCATGTCGGCGCCAAACATCAGACCACCGGTGGCCGAGCTGTAGCTGGTCTTTGCCCACGTGTCATCACTGACGCTGTTGGTGAATCCGTAACCGCGCGACCACCAACGAGCACCATCATCAGGAGTTGGACCGTTCAATGGCGCGCCGAAACTGGTGAATGAGTTGCCAGTGACAACAGCCGAGCCAGCGTTCAATGATTCCTGATCGGTCACGCCGCCCTTGGAACTCAGGAGCGGAGCAACTGTCGTCGGCGCTGTACTTTCGCGCAGTTGCATCAGTCGCTTCATAGCTACGTTTCCAGCCTGAAAGAGCTGATTCATAGTGACGTTGGGCAGCGCGTACGGATTGGAAACGTTGGAAAGCGCCACCTCAGCACTTGCGAAGGCGCCGGGCGTGAGGAGCAATAGTTCCGTGGCGACGTACTGCTCGTCCGAACCGACTGGACCGGTGGCGATTGCAGTGATCGCTGCGGCCGATGCATTGATTTGACTGTTGTTCACCGTGCCGACATTGGCATTGCGCTTCACTGTTCCATGACCCGTCTGCACATCCACCACAACGTTGGTGCTGGTGGTTCCAGCAGGCAGTGGGTACGAACCGCCCTGGCCAATGATCTGCAGGCTGAATTCATTGCCCGCGTAACTCACCTCAAATGCACCACCCATGAAGTACGTGGCGCCAGTGGCATTCACCGCGTGGTCAGTGGCAAGGCCGGTGAGCGGATCGATAGTGACCACATCCACGGTGCTGAACGTGCCGTCCAACGTTCCGGCGGCGGCCATCACGTAATCGACGGTGACGCCGGATGCGGGGATGAAGGTGCCGGAATAGAAGTCGGCGTCATAGATAATCTTGGCCGCGGAGCCGTTGAGGGTGAACGCGCCGCCTGTGTTGAGGCGATCGGCATTGCCAGTGGAATCAAGCAGGTACCAGCTGGTGGTGGAGGTTGCGTCAAGAATGACGTCGCCAGTGACGGTGAGCGTTGAAGATCCGGCGTTGTTGCGGTCGCCCGGATTGAGCAAACCCTTGAACGCGTTGCCAACACTGCCGATGTTTGCCAGGGTTCCGTCGCCGCCGACGGTGATTGCGCCGCCGGTGTTGAGCGCGTCGGAGAAGACCGAGGTGTCGCCGAGGTCCGCGCCGTCAGTGACGGTGAACACGGAGCCATCGGTCAGCGTGACGTTACCGGCGAAGTTGGAGGCTGCGCCGGCGCCGATTGAGGTACTGAGCGCGGATAGCGTGAGGTCCGCCGAAGCGCCCGAGACGTTGAGGCCGCCGTCCAATACCAGCGTGGTGGTGCCCGCCGGCGCGCCAGTGAGCGTGGTGGTGCCACCGATTGTGAGTGACTGAGTGGAATTCAGCGAGAGGTTCGCGCCGATGTCCACCTGCGAACCGAGGATGCGCATGCCAGCGCCGCCGACGGATGCTTGCGTGTTCACTGCCGCGGACATGGTGTCAATCACCGTGGTGCCGGTGAACGTGCTCGAGGTGAAGGCAAGCGTGGTGGTGGCGGTGGAGCCCGAAAGCGCCTTGAAAACCAGGTCGCCGCTGCCATCAACGGTGCCAGTGAAGTTGAGCGCACCCGTGCCGGCCCCGGAGGTTGCCACGGTGGCTGCGGCGGTGCCGCCCGAGATCAGCGTGCCTGCGTACGTAGCGGTGGCGTTGCCGGTGTAGGTGAACTGCGTGGCCGTGGCATCAGCGTTCAGAGTGAGCGAAGTGAGGCTGCCGAGCCATGCCGTGTTGCTGGTGGTAGCGGTGGAGCCAGACTCCAGCGCAACGCCGCCAGTGAACGTGGACGCGGCTGCGCCCACCGAGAGGTCAACGCCAGAGAGAGTCAGCGTGCCCGTACCGGACATCGCCTCGTTGACGTTGAATGCGGTGTTGGCGCCGCCGCTGCCGGTGACGCTCGAGGTGCCGCTCACAGCGAATGCTTGGCCAGCGCCGAGTGTCAGCGCGTTACCGAGCGTGAGGTCGCCATCGGTGAGCGAAAGGCCGGCGGCGCCCACGGAGAACGCAGTGTCGATCTTCGCCTTCGCGCCATCGATGACGGTGCGTCCGGTGATGCTGCTGGCGTTGTTGAACGCCAGCGTGGTGGTGGCCGTGGACCCGTCGAGTGCGGAGACGACCACGTCTCCCGTGGCGGTGACGGTGCCATCAACGATGAAGTCGGCGGCAGTCGCGCCGGAAGTGGCAATAGTGGCAGACGCGCCGGTGGCGTTCAGAACGCCCGAGTAAGTGCCTGCCACGATGCCGTCGTAGATCAGCGATGTTTCGTTGCCAAGCGTGACCGAAGCGACGTTGTTCAGCCACTGCTGGTTGGAGGTGGTGAGCGTCGAAGCGCCCGCGAGCGTCAGTGCACCGGTGTAGGTGGAGGTAGCACCGCCGACGTTCATGCTGACATGATCAAGAGCCAGGTTGCCAGCGCCGCTCATGGCGGAAATCAGGGTGAACGCGGTGTTTGCACCGCCAGCGGGACCGGAGATCGAGGAGGCGGTAAAGATTGCCAATTCCTGCGCCACGCCGAGCGTGATGTCCGTGCCGAGCGTGACAGTGGCCCCGGTGAGCGCGAGGCCCGCGCCACCGATCGATGCCTGCGTGTTGATGGCGACGTTCGCATCTTCAATGACGGTGCCGCCGGCGAACGTTCCCGTTGTGAAGGCCAGCGTGGTCTTGGCGGTGGATCCAGAGGCAGCGCCGATGACGAGGTCGCCGGTGCCCGACACCGTACCGCTCAGGGTGAGGTCACCGTTACCGGCGCCGGACGTGAAGATCAGCGCGCGGTCGGTGACAGCAGTGCCGGTGACGATCGCGCCGCCGTAGTTGGCGGCGTCGGTGCCGGCGTAAGTCAACGACGTGTCGTTCGCCATCGTCAGCGAACTCACGCCGCCGAGCCATGCCGCGTTTGTGGTGGTGATGGTGGACTCGCTACCCGCCGTACCCGCAAGGGTGATGCCGCCCGTGTACGAGGACGTGGTGCCGCCGACCGTCATGTTGATGCCGGTGAGCGTGATGTCGCCGGTGCCGGTCATGCCGCCGTTCACGTTGAATGCCGTGAGACCAGCGCCGCCACCGGTGAGTGTGGATGTGCCGCCGAGATCGAATACCTGGCCGGTGCCGAGCGTCAGCGCGGTACCCGCGGTGACCGTGGCGCTGTTGAACGTCAGCCCCTGCGTGCCGATCGAGTTCTGCGTGTTGAGGCTGGCGGTCGCGTTGTCGATCACGGTCTTGCCGTCGAAACTGCCGCTGACGAAGGACAGGTTGACGGAGCCCGCACCACCGGCAGTGGTGATGACCAGGTCGCCGGTGCCGCTGATGTCGCCAGTGAGCGTGAGCGATCCGGCGCCGGAGAGTGCGATCGCCGACGCGGTGCCGCCTTCCAGCGAGACGTCCGCCGCGGAAGTGATCGAGGTGGCGCCGGAGTACGCGAGCGTTGCCTCGCTGCCGGACGTCCATGCGCCTCCCAGTTGCAGCAGCACCATGTTGCTGAGCCAGCGATCGTCATCGATCACTAGGCGACCGCCTTGGATGGCCGAGAGGGTCCCGCCAAGTCCGGTGGTGCCGAAGCCCGTCAGGAACGAGTTGGTGCCCAGCTGCAGGGCGCCGTTCACGACGCCGACGTTGGCATCGCCTGAAGCGGTGCCCGTCCCGACGCCGGGCGCGATGACGAGCGACCCGCCATTCAAGTCGAAGATGGCGGGAACGTTGGTGATGCTCCATTCGCCGCTGTAGATGCCGCCGGACAGGAGTTGCAGCACGGCGGGGCTGCCGTCGCCAGCGACGAAACTGAGGTTTGCGCCGATCGACGGCACATCGGTGACGATCACCGGTGTGCCGTCACCAGTAACAACGACATCACCCACAGCGGACGTGACGAACGGGAAGAGCGTGAGCATCACCATCGCTGCAAGCGGACTAGATCCCACTGCTGAAAGTGGGCGCGACGAGCATGCAAAGAAGCGGCGGTATTCGTGGATCGGCGGGCGCATGGTGGGCTCTCTCAGCGGCAAATGTTCAGTCGATGAATAGATCGGCAACATACGCACTTCGGCGCATCAACCCCGGCGCTCTACAGAGAACGGCGATAAATCTGCTGTGTCCAAAAATACACGGGCTTGCAAGCCTCTGAGCGTCTCGCAAACGGCGGTGCCGTCAACTCTGGCCGCACGCGGCGGCATCGAGGAACCAACGCAATTCGCCCGCGACGGGGCGAAGACCGGCGATGGGCAGTTCATCGGGCGAGGCGCCATTGGCCACGCGTTGCAAGATGGGTGCTTTATCCGCGCCCATGATGAAGGGCGCAACAAAGCGCGACGCGTTCAGCATCTGCATGGTGAGCGTGCAGCGCGGCACCGCGGGCGCGGAAGTGGTGGGCGCTGCAACGTCCATCACGAGGCGATCGCTGCCATGCAATGCGGGTGAACCGGGAAAGATGCTGGCGGTGTGGCCATCAAGACCCATGCCGAGCAACACGAAGTCAAGACGGTCGTGACCCTTGGGGCGCCAACCGAGAGTGTCGCGGAGTTCGCGCTCGTAGCGCTCGGCGGACTCGGGCGTGTTGGCAAGCATGGGGTGTACTTGCTCGGGCGGAATATCGGAGTGATCAACGATCACTTCTTTGATACGACTGAAGTTGGAGAGTTCGCTTTCGAACGGAACGCAACGCTCGTCGACGATCCACAGGTGCGTGCGCCGCCACGGCAGAATGCGAAAGCGCGGGTCGTACATCAGGCGCTCGTAGAGCGGGAACGGAGTTCGACCGCCGGAGAGCGCCAGGTGAAAGTCGCCAAACTGGCGAACACAATTGGCGGAATGTGCGATCAGATCCGAGGCCAACGCGTCATACAAGTCCTCGGCGTTGCGCCGGGCAATCACCGTGCCGCGCAGGCGTGGGCCGCCGATCTGTTCGTCAAGTCCTTCAACCTGAATTTCGTCGTCATTGGGTTCGCCGATCATCGTGGGGGAATACTAGCCATGCCGGGGCGTATCCTTCCCCTTCCATGACCGCAGAACGACCTCGGATTCTTACTGGCGACACCCCCACCGGGCAACTTCACCTTGGACACTGGGTGGGCAGCGTGAAACGCCGCGTGGAACTGCAGGAGACACATGACTGCTACTTCATTCTTGCCAATTACCACGCCTTTACAACCCGAGCTGACAAGCCAGCAGAGATTCGCCGCGACACGATTGCCATTGTCAAGGACTACCTGGCGATGGGTATCGATCCGGAGCGATCGACGATTTTCTTGCAGAGCGAGATTCCCGCGATCCATGAATTGACATTCTTGTTTGCCATGCTGTTGCCGTTCAACCGCGTGATGCGAAACCCAACATTGAAGACTGAGATTGAGATGAAGGGTCTTGGCGAGACATACTCATTTGGATTTCCGCTGTATGCGGTTGGGCAATGTGCGGACATCTTGGCGTTCCGACCAGTGGGGGTTCCGGTGGGCGAAGATCAAGTGCCGCACCTGGAACTCACCCGCGAAGTTGGCCGGCGCTTCAATCAGATGTACTGCGGCGTGCCAACGGATGCGGATGATGCCGATCACGTGAAACTTGGCGGAATTTGGCCGGTGCCGCGTGCGGAAGTGGGCAAGGTTGGTCGGTTGCTTGGGATTGATGGCAAGAACAAGATGTCGAAGAGTCTTGGAAATGCGATCTACATCAGTGACTCGCCGAAAGAAGTAGAGAACAAAGTGAAGAAGATCTTCACTGGTCGGCAGAGCCCAACAGAGCCGGGTGACATTGACAACGCGCTGTTTCAATATGTGGACACATTCATCGAAGATCCGGATCGCATTGCTGAATTGAAGCGACGCTATGCGGCGGGCGACAACCTTGGCGATGGCCATGTGAAGGTGGAAGTGGCGGAGGCAATCAACCGGCTGTTGGCGCCGATGCGTGCGCGCCGCGAGCGGATCGGTGACGATGATGCGGTACTCCTGGACATTCTGAAGAAGGGGTGCGCGCGCGCCAATGTGGTGGCGGAGGAGACGCTTGAGAGCGCTCGCAAGGCGGCCGGGCTGCATTTCTTCCCACGCAGCGTCCGGTACCAGTGATCGAAGTGGCGCCATCGTGACGAATGCGGCGCCCGATTGAGCTGCCCGGCTGCAAAGTGAGAGAAATGATGCTCGGCAGCAACTTTGGTCGATCTAGGATGGATGGAGTTGCCATGCAGAATGCCCCTGATCCAGCGCTTGGACACGCGTGCCCGCACTTGGATAAAAACGATCCACGCTGCCAGGATCGATTTCGCATGGCTGAACTTGATGCCATGTACCGCTACTGCTTGGGGGGCTTCTACGGATGCCCCATGTTCCATCGCATCAATCGCGAAGAAACACACCAGCCTCGCGCGGCTCCTGCGCCGCGGACGCAACCGCTAACCATCCATGGACGATTCGCCCGCCGTTCCCGCGACGCCTGACTTCGATCGATCGATCGCGGATTTCATGGTGTTCATTCGCATTGAGGCTGGACTGGCCGCTGCGACTATTGAGGCATACGCGCGCGACCTTGAGGGGATGCGCGTATTTCTTGCCACGCAGGGGGTGTGTGCACCAAAGGAAGTCACCGTTGATCATTTGTCGGCGCACTTGCGCTACTTGTCGCGCGAGCGTGGGCTGGATCCGATTTCCATCGTTCGGCATTTGGCAACCATGCGTGTGTTCTTTCGCTGGATGCACGCTAATTTCAAGCTTGAGAAAGACCCGGCGCGGCTGCTCGAACGACCAACCACTTGGAAGAAGTTGCCAGGGACGCTGACGCCTGGGCAGATGAAGAAGTTGGTGGAAACGCCCAGTCCTGAACATGGCGCGCTGTGGCTACGCGACCGCGCCATGTTGGAAGTGATGTACGCGGCAGGCTTGCGTGCCAGTGAAGTGGGCACGCTGAAGATGAATGACTTCAATGAAACGCTTGGAATTGTGAATGTCATCGGCAAGGGAAACAAGCAGCGGATTGTTCCGATTGGTGTTCCGGCGATTGATGCAGTGAAGGCGTACGTGGCAGAATTGCGGCCGCACTTGACGCGGTTTCCAGATGCGCGCGATGGGTTTCGGCTATTCCTTTCGCATACTGGTCGCCCGATTGAACGCGTGGCACTGTGGCAGATTGTTGGGAAGTACGCCCGCATTGCTGGTATTCGTGGGGTGCATCCACACTTGCTGCGCCACTCCTTTGCAACGCACTTGGTGGCGGGCGGCGCTGATTTGCGTGTGATTCAAGAGTTGCTTGGGCACTCGGACATCGGCACGACGCAGATCTATACGCATGTCGATCGAAGTCATCTGCGTAAGACCATCGATCGATTCCACCCGCGCGAAGCGCGCGGCGCGGCGTAACGGCATTGTGATGAGGTGACGGGGGTGCGTGGGTGTCTGCACACCGCGTACGCAAATTGCCGCTTGTTATGCATGGCGTTCGATTTCCGTAGGATCCGCGCCGTGGCAAGTATCGATCCATGTGTCATCGTCATTCTTGGTGCATCAGGCGATCTGACGCACCGAAAGTTGATTCCCGCGCTCTATGAAATGAACCGGCGTGGTGCCATTGACCCACGCACGCAGGTGCTTGGCGTCAGCAGGCGCGCCAAGACCAACGAAGAGTTCCGTGAGGATCTTGCACGTGACGCACGCAAGGCGCTGGGAAGCGAGTTTGAGGAAGCGGCGTGGCGAGCGCTTGCCGATCGGATTCACTACATCGCTGGAGACGCTGCCACTGCGGAAGCATGGCCGGCCGTTGTCAGCGCCATTCATGCGCTTGATGCCAAGGCCGGCACAGGGGGAAACATCCTCTTCTATCTTTCGGTGGCACCGGATCTTTACGAACCAATCATCGGGCAAATTGACGCCGCTGACTTGGTGACTGAAGGCAAGCGTTGGTGCAGCATTGATCCTGCCAAGCGCAGTTGGCAACGAGTGGTGATCGAGAAGCCGTTTGGCCATGATCTGGATTCAGCGCGGGCATTGAACCGTGCGCTGGGACGCGTCTTTGAGGAAGACGCGGTCTATCGAATTGATCACTATTTAGGCAAGGAAGTAGTGCAAAACCTGCTGGCATTCCGCTTTGCCAACGCGATCTTTGAGCCGGTGTGGAACGCAAACTTTGTTGATCACGTGCAGATCACTGCATCGGAAACATTGGGCGTTGGTTCACGCACCGCGTTCTATGACCAAACGGGTGCCATTCGCGACATGGTGCAGAGTCACCTGCTGCAAGTGATGGCGTTCGTAGCAATGGATCCGCCATCAAGTTGGACGCCGGCGATGATCAACGCAGAGAAGCGCAAGATTGTGGAGAGCATTCAAGTGCCATCCGCAGCACAGGCAGCACGTGCGGTGGCACTTGGCCAGTACGCGGCGGGTGACATCGCCGGTGTCACGGAAGGTGCGTACCACGAACTACCTGGTGTGGCTGCCGGGTCCACGATGGAGACGTTTGCGGCGCTGCGATTTACGTTCGACAACTGGCGTTGGGGCGGGACTCCGTTCTATATCCGTACCGGTAAACGCATGGCAACCAAGCGCACGGAAGTGGTGATTCAGTTCAAGGAACCGCCTGCCAATCTGTTCCGATCGATGAACAAGGCGCCCATTCAGGCCGATCGAATGATCATCCAGATTGCGCCGGGCGAAAGTTTCAGTTTGCGCTTCAATAGCAAGGTTCCGGGCGCTTCGTTCGCGCTTCGACCGGTTGAAATGGTGATGGACTATCGCAAGGAATTCGGCAACGATTCCGTTGAGGCATACGGTCCGCTGTTGGTGGACGCCATGCGCGGAGACCAAACGCTTTACAAGACTCGCGAGGAAACCGAAGATGCGTGGCGTGCAGTCATGCCATTCATCGGCGCAGCGAGTGAGCCGTTGCGTGCAGGAATCCACGGTAATTACGCACCCGGCTCATGGGGACCGCAAGCTGCGGACGACTTGTTGGCGCGCGATGGGCGCAGTTGGCATAACGGCGCGTAACGCTGCGAGTGGTGCGTGCTAATTGTTGAACGCTATGAGCACATTCGTTGCATTGAAGATGGCATGCGCCAGCACTGGTGCTGCCATGCGGCCAGTGCGCTCATAGAGCATGCCCCAGCCAACGGCAAGAATGAACAGCGTGGTGAGTCCCACCAGGCGCGAGCCATCCGTCAGTGCAGCCCAATGCACAATGGCAAACAGGAAACTGGTAATCACGATGGCGGTGCCTGTACCTAATCCGATGGCTTTGAGTCCTTGTTGCAAGAGTCCGCGATAGACGAACTCTTCGGCGAGCGGCGCCAAGACCACCGCGCTGGCAATGGTGAGCCACCACCACGGATCATGGGCGCCAGCTTTGAGGAGGATTTCAATGGTTTGATGCCCAACAGCGGGAGTTGAAGTTCCAAACCAGCGCTCGATGGCACCAATCGATCCACCGACCGCCTGGATCACCGGCCACAGTAACAGTGCCGCCGCGACAGCCATCATGACCGATTCCAGTACCGCACGTGGATGCTGGTGAACACCACCACGCGTCACTGCGGTGCTTGCGCCGCGCGGGCGAAAGCGTCGTGCTAACAGGATGAACGCCACCACCGCAAGTTGCGCGCCGTGCGCGCCAATTCCTTGCAGTGATTTCTGCATCAGTGGTGGCGACTCGTCATTGAGTCTGAACGCCATGGTGAGGAGTTGCGCACCAACAGCCGACGCAAGGAAGGCGGCGCCAAATCCAAACACACTTGGTTCAGCGCGTAGTTGCCACGCTGGCCCCACGCGCGGCGAGGCGCGGAACCACTCGACGCGCATCACTATTGCTACTGCAAGAATTGCCAATACTCCCCAACCAATGAGCGACCAATTCATGCTCATCGGCGTAGACTCCATCACCTCGCTTACGGGAGCGGCGGCCATTGCCGCATCACCGATCAGCGCTGTACACGCGACAACACCGATGGTTCCCGTTCTCAAGCACATCGTCGAGCACAAGCGCCGTGAGGTGGCTGATGCCAAGCGCAAGGTGCCAGTGAGCGAATTGCAAGAGCGCATCTCTGAACTTGGGCGTCCGCGCAATTTCTTTCGAAGCGTGGTGGACGATCGGCATCCAAATGCCATGCGTGTCATTGCCGAGGTGAAGCGAAAGAGCCCGTCAGCCGGGGTGATTCGCGAGGATTTCGATCCGGTCGCCATTGCACGAAGTTACTACGAAGCCGGCGCGGCTGCGATTAGTTGCCTCACCGACCATGAATTCTTCGGTGGCGACCTCTCGTACATCCATGCGATTCGTGATGTTGTTCCGCTGCCGGTGCTGCGCAAGGACTTCATCATTGACGACTATCAAATCTGGGAGTCCCGCGCGGCGGGCGCTGAT
>Ga0247834_1006137_pt1 | contig 13728 bp, 3 predicted proteins | sample LaCruzMarch2015__8_FD_187118 | JGI IMG/M metagenome (GOLD analysis project Ga0247834, IMG submission 187118) | Freshwater microbial communities from meromictic Lake La Cruz, Castile-La Mancha, Spain - LaCruzMarch2015_12m | ecosystem: Environmental > Aquatic > Freshwater > Lake | place: Spain... | reverse complement strand
CATAACAGATAGGACGATGGGAAAATACGTACAGGTAAGTCGTTATACGGCGGCTGTAGTGTGATTGGATGGATTCACGACGTTGCCATCATCACGCAGTAGCCGAGAGGAGTACTGCGGTTCATTATTTCCGTCTTGGGAGGAAGCCTCGCATCGTATCAGTCCATCTTGTCCTTCAATCGACACGAGTACTTTTCTAACATCCACAGTTTGCTTTCTCTCTACCCTCCTCCATATCTCCTCCTACATTACTTATGTGATCCCTTGACATACCCGCTGTTGCTCCTGTGCTGGCGTCACATCGAATTCAAACGATTTTGATGATCGACTTATATCATATGATTACCTACGTTTGATCATTATTTGACACGGTTCTCTCTTGGTGATCCTTCAATCACCCTGTTAATTTCCTTCTGATTTAACTTATAACCGTGATGCGATGCTATTGCGTGTATTTATTACACCAATGGATAATGCATAACCCTCTCAATATCTTCAATATTGATGGTTTCGTAATATTATAGGCACAACGTAAGGGTAAGTCCCCCATCTTCAAGGCACACACCCGCACACGCAAGGGTGCCGTCAAGCTACGTGCTATTGATTATGCCGAACGTCGTGGCTATATCCGTGGTGTCGTGAAGGAAATATTACATGACCCTGGACGTGGTGCCCCCGTTGCCAAAATCCAATTCCTTAACGCATACCGCTTTAAGAGGGACATGGAATTAATGGTCGCCACCGAGGGGATGTATACTGGACAATTCGTCTACTGTGGCAAAAAGGCAACATTGACTATTGGCAATGTCTTGCCATTGAAACAAGTACCCGAGGGAACTATCGTATGCAATGTCGAGGCACGTGTCGGTGATCGTGGTGCATTTGCACGTGGCTCTGGCTGCTTTGCCGTGGTCATTAGTCATGATGAAGACAAGGGCACAACACGTCTACGTTTACCCAGTGGTGGTAAAAAGACTGTCCCCTCGGGAGTACGGGCTCAAATTGGTGTAGTTGCTGGTGGCGGCCGGACTGATAAGCCATTACTCAAGGCTGGTCGTGCCTATCACAAGTATGCCGTGAAGCGTAACTGCTGGCCCAAGATTCGCGGTGTGGCGAAGAATCCCGTGGAGCATCCCTTCGGTGGTGGTAACCATCAACATATTGGTCGTCCGAGTACGGTTAGTAAGTTGGCACCTGCCGGTCGGAAGGTGGGTCTTATTGGTGCTAGGAGGACGGGACGTCTACGTGGTGTGAAGAAGCTTGCGCAGGACAAGGAGTAAAGATTCTTAACTCGATATTGTAATATGTCACAATGCTGTTCTTGTCTCTTGGAACAAATATTACAATTAATGTTAGCATTCAATTCTAGTGGATTTAAGGTAGCAACCCACGTCTTCTAAATATATTCTTCTCATCAAATCCTACATCTGCATAATCAACGACCCGAACACATCCTTTGCAGACCCGATTGTTGTTGCGGTTCGTTTCCTTGGCGCGTCCTCTTCTACTATACCAAGAAATGTGGTTAATTCGTTCGCATTCAATTGATCAAGCTTGATAGTTGAGCATGCACTCATTTTCCCGGAGACATCACCAATAAGAAGGGTGTCCATTTTCTCTCCTGATATCGCAAGCGCAGTGATGGGACATGAGTGAACACGTTCCGGTACTGTATGCCGTAGGACTAATAGCTCACTGTCATAGTTGATACCCCAGAGCCTGACTAATCCGTTCTTATGACCTGATACTGCTACAATTCCTGATTCCATCCATTCTGGACAGTCGGTGGATATTGCACAGGTCGGCAAGTCATTGCCGTCGAACTCATCATTTGGTGATTGGCTCGCGACTAAATTTCCGTTAATATCAAAAACGCGAATGCACGAATGCAAGAGGGTAACAATATTGCCATTCTTATTGTTGATCGATACCGACTTGACGGGGAAGCATTTAGCAAAACCTTCATGTGCAGAGCATGAATTGTTTGGGTGATTGAGTTGTCTCAAGAAAGTCATTGTCCGAAGATCCCAAACAATAATCTTCCCGTCAGCGCCTCCACTCACTATGCTACCAAATGTGGTGCTGATATCCAAACTTGTTATCCTTCCACCATCATGGCCACAGAGAGTCGCTTGAAGCTGCATATTCTGACCATTGTACTTCCATACTCTAACAGTCGAATCAACACAACCCGTCACTAGCCACATACCATTTAAGGACGGCTTAGCCATACTGATCGGGCCTCGGTGCATTCCATCATGGATGCTCAATACCTTGTTTGCCTCTCTGTAACGTGCAGTGGTCACCGCGACGTGCACACTAACGCCATTATTTGGCTCGCCATATCTATAGTACTTTTTTGACGGGAGGATGAGGGCACACGTCTTACCCACTCCAACCAGTTGACCCTTCACGAGGCACAGGTCTCCAACAGAAGAATCAATCTGGCCTGTCATGCCGACCTTGCACGTATCAACGGTATTCACTCGCAAATGAACACGCTGTGGCGCACCGACGACGCAAAATGGAGGCGTGAGTGTCGATAGAGATGACAACGAGCTCAGATCCAACCCCTTCTCCTTAAAAACAGATACAGCCACTCGTTGAGGGAAAGGCTTGCGCTCAAGTCGACTGGGGGTTTGGCCAAAGTTTTGTATCTGGGCAATTATTGACTCCCGCTCAATAGGATCCTCGATAGAGTCTAAATCAACTTGACCTTCGTAGGTAACATGAACAAAGGCATTGAGTGCATCTACTGCCTCCTTGCCTCTTTGCTTACAGCCAAATATTAGGTCGAGCCATTTGTGTAAATTCCGACTCACGTAGTCACTCTCCAAGGCCTGGCGATGTAACCTTACGAATCGTTTCGGATCACCCTTTGCCCATGGGGGCAGCGTCAAGTCATGAACAGTTTTCCCCACCTGCGTGATTCCAAAGTCGAACATGTTACTATTGACCAAAAAGTCTGGAAGATAAAAGAACTCTGGAATCAATTCTCTGACATCCTGGAGATTTTCAGAGCTTGCACTTGTCCAGCTAGATCCAATGTTATGGAAAAGTCGATCGGCAACGTCAAACTTCCCACCCTGGAGAGATAAGGCAAGTCTAGAAAATGGTTCCAAACGCATTAAATAGTGTAACACGTATGCTGCACAAGAGTAATGAGTACCATAATGAAATGGAGGTGGACCATCGCCTCGTTGATAGCTTTGCTCCATAGAATCGTATCGTTCCTTGTATTGCATTGCGCGTGTTCTGCCCTGTGCTCCCATGGGTTTCGACAAATCTCGATAGATTTTCGGGTCATTAAGATCGAGCACTTCGCTCCTGTAATCGGCGAGAACCCACGGAAACACAGGATACTGCGTTAGATCATTATACGTCCTACCTGCAAAGGAGTTCATATGCATGATGAAATCAAAGTTTGTGATCTTTCCTTGGACCCATTGTGACGTCATTTTCGAACGAAGATTGTTCATGAATTTCTTGTAATTGAGGGACGTGCTTCCACTCAAAACACTTGAATATTCACTGAAAATGCTACTCGGAAGGGGTGTAGCTAACACTTTTGATAGCACTTCCTCCCGGTCCGCATGCGTTGTGAAGGCAAGAAGAGTCCCATTGCGATGAACGTCGTAAAATTCAAGAGCATTCTGTTGAAGCTGATAACGACGGCGATAAACTGAATAAACGTCGCTGAACGGGATCCGTTGGCTTCGATGCTGGTACGTGATTTCTTCTTCTGAAGATTCTGAAGCAGACTTGTCTTTTCCTTTAATCTTTTCAGGCATCTCCGGATTCTCTGAATTGCGTTGTCTAATGCTGACTTGATAGCTTGTCGTAGCTTTCTTTAGACGTTTAATCTTCCCCTTCAAACCATCACTATCAGTTTGTTCGAACCCATCAATAACATAAATCGCATGACGACACCAGAGTAATAAAGCTTTCCGGACATCAAGACCTGTGCACCTACTGACATTGTAAGACTTTTCAGGCCAGTCGCCTGATTTAAGGAGTCCAGTAATGAGGTCATAACTCGAAGCAGCTGTTCTTTCTGTCTCACCCTCATCAGTGCCGGCTTTTTGCTCGTGAAGGCCATCACCGTCTTCTTTATTTTGTACGGAATCAGAGATAGGCTCAATTTTATCGATCTCAGTGGGATGGTCCGACTGCTCATCTAAGGAAACAGCGTGTGTAGAAATAAGAGTTGTGTCGGTATCGTTAAGCTCATCATCCATACCATCGTAGTCATAATCATCGTCCTCATCAATTCCCTGCGTGGAAACTAAATTCATTTTACTAAGCAAGTCGGCCGTCACTTCTAGTTCAACAGGATGAATTGAGGAAAGAAATTTCGAGGCAGCATTTGCGGTCGTCACAATGTCAAGCATCGATGGTCTCTTTTCCTGATCTAAGATAGGCTTGACATTTGCATCATCGATCGCCCTTAAGCCAACTTCATCTACATATTGGACATTGTCAATCTTCTCATCAATATTGTAAAGCCCATGAAACTCATAGTTGGGAAGCAAACGGCGCCTTTGCCGTTCGTAGCCCTCAGTAAGATCTAGCTTCCACCGTTTGACCGTGTCATTGGAAGACGTAACAAGTCTTTTCGAACGTAAAAAAGTGCTTTCGTTTGTGGCTTCACGATTCAGCAGAGACGAAACGAGAATTGACTTAGCAAAAAGGGATGAGTCGATGAAGTCCCCTTCCCAAATGGTACAAGAACCTTTAAGTTGGCGAGATAGAATTTTCCACTGCATGGCACCAGAGGATAAATCATCAAACCCTTGCCTTTTCCAGAGGACATGACTATCAGCGGTCGCATCATGTGATCGGTGTGCAAGATCAGCACGTTCAAGGCCTCCCAAGATTGTACGATCGGAATGTCGAGATGTTAGCTTTAGTAACATATTCTTTTGCTCAATTTCGATGGCTTCGTCCGGCGCGACAGCGGAGATACTGCTTATAATAGACATGCGCATAGCTTGAATATGAATGCCATGAAAGACAGCTGCGACCTGCTCTTGATTGCGCTCCAACCACTCAAAGAAAGATGCATACTTTATTTTCCCCGGGTTAGATCCGAACATAGTTTGATCTTGTTGAAGGGATGATAATCCAACATTCTCAGCGATAGTTGTTGCTTCGTGTGCCACTAGCAATGTACCAAATCCCCCACGATTCATTAAGTCTACAGTCTCCATGCGTTGATCGGAACGGGGAATGTCTGTTATTAACAATTCAGACATGATACCCCGTCTTCTTTGGAGCAGGGACACGAGAACGACAACTGCTTGCTCACGGATGTCTTTCTTTTCATCGAGGAGCATGTCGAGAAGGTCAGCTGTGAGCGCAACAACAAAAGCCTTGTCGGGTTCCTCGATTGATGAGAGATCAGGATAGGCACATGAAATAGAAGCTGGGCAGCATCGTGACAGACTTGCCGACTGCCATAATGGGAAAATTCGGCTTGATGGAGCAGGTGAAGGATTTCCACTATTCTTTCTAATAGTCCCAAGGTTGCTCATCGATGGTACAAGGAGAAGTTGTCTCATAGATGCACTCACTTCCGTCAACACAGCTAATTTCAAATCATCATCACTTTCATCATATGCTTCAATTGGTCGACTCCGATGTATGGCTGTCAGGCATGTGAGGCGGGCTATATGAGCGGCATCAGCGACCAATAAATTTTGATCATCGTTCTTCAGAAGTCGCGATGCGTAAGTGCCTTTCCCAGTAAGGCTATTTAAGGTGAACATCACAATATTGACTGCCGCAATAACTCCCTCGGAGGTAAAGAACCCTGCCATTAGCCTGTCCAGTAAGACTGAACTAAGCCCTATGCAATTTGCAATTGCAATAGGTTCGCCTCGTTGTAATGCATCATTCACGACCGTCCTGCAATGCTCAATTAGCACCAGTTGGAACACTTCTACTTGATCTGGAGAAGCATGAATGGGATAAGACCGGAATAACGCACTGACCAGTGGGGCTGCGAGTGGTCCTTGCAACACAGCATGCGATAGAACAAGGAATAAAAGTTGTACCATTCCAACACCAGTCCCTTCACCTTTGCCCGATTTCCCAACCAATCGCTCAGTCGGTGTTGCTGTTGGATCACTCAAATCTAGGCTTCCCCGACGACTACCAGCACTGCTATGGTCATTATTACTCCTCACAGAGTCAGATGGCCAATCGACAAAATTATCCCTATCCGAATCGGTCGAATTAGTTCCATCCGAATGCGAACTGTTTCTTCTAATAGTAGACTTGTTATCGCTTTGTGATCTGTGCAATTTCTCGTCGTGCGCCAAACACAATGCTTGTGACAAGGGTTCTAAGAAATCGCGTGACCGACAAAAGAGTTGAAATGAGGCAGAGAATGCATGTCGATGGCTTAACAGCTGCAAAATGGCATCATTTGTCTTGCGTGCCTTGAATCCCACCTCATTATCGAATGATGCCAACTGTATGTTCCGCCCAAGGCATTCAGCGAGCAATGCAAAAATACCGCATGATGGGTCAGCTATCCGACTTTCCTGAGTGTCGTTTATAAGACCCGGCGCATCACTTTCAGCGTCAAACACATCGCAAAGCTGCTTCGAGTCCAGTGTAGCAAAGCTTGGTAGATGTAAAATGGGTGCGTTGAGTAAGCGACTGAGCAAAGGCAAAATAATGCTTGGGCACGTGGAGTACCGAGGGATGCTAAGAACAAGAGGTGCAAATCCACCGGCAGCCTCAAAAGAGTTTGCGAACTTGCGAGAATTCTGGATCATGAGAACCATTAGACGTAGCACAGCTGATGCGGATGCTTCTTCTCTGCAACCCTCTAAGATACAAGCAAACCAAACGGGTGTTAAAATGCCAGCAAATGCAGAAAGAAATATTTGTGCCTCCTGATGCTTTGGATGATTGGATTCGCTTGATGAATTGCTGCGTTTTTTTCTTGACACCGAATTAGGCGTTCCCAAATAAGTTCCACCTCCAGAATGTGGCACAACCGATGATTCTGTTGGACCATCAGCATCGATTGATATCTTTGTGTCATCTGTTACAATTTCATTTACACCATCTACGACTAACTCTTCAAGGAGTCGAAGGAGGTAGACACGGGCAACGGCTCCTGGTGCAAGCATCTCTTGCCCCGCAGATGCTGAAGTTTGTGGATAATCTGGATTAGATTCCTGTGAAACACCCCCTGTAATCGATACAGTGTAAATTGCCGCTCCTGCAATAGCTTCAAGGTCGCCAGGAGTAAGCATGAAAGTTAGGACCCTGCGCAGCAATGTCTTGCAACTTGAGAGCATTTCGTTCTCGGGATCACGGCCAGAAGCTACCTTTGATACTAATGGTGGTAGAGAGAACCAACCATTATTGAAAGCAGCCAACGCGGAAACCCCCGGTCTGTTAGACGCCACATCTGAGAGTATCCGGGGCATAGACTCTTCAGACGAATCAGTCTTGGCAGCCATCGCTGCCGCGGAAGCCCCTTCGGCGAAGAGCTCAGTGGCCTCGAGCATAAGATGCAATGTCCAACGGATAATACCAAGTAAATGAAGCCTCCTTGAGTTAAATGCGGCATGCATTGACTGAGCCACTACCAGACCATTAAAATATGACAAGAGTCGCGTTGGTAGATCGGGCCCTCCACCGTTAAGGTCCCAAACTTGATGGTTCAGCAGAAGGTATTTCATGGCATCTAGATCAGCAAAAAGCCATCGATGAGTAGCCAATTTGTTGTCACCCTTGGGATTCTTAACTTTAGGAGAATCCTTATCTTGAATGCCAGGTACAAATCCATGAACTGCAAAAGCAAAGCATTGATCGAGCACATAGGCATCCATTATTTTCTTCTGTCTTAAAAGTAAGGCAAGCATACGGTATCCTCCACCTGCCTGGAGCATCTCCAAATTCGGCGGGTGACTTTTAACGCTCTCTCGAATGATTCTCAGCGATAGTGCTAAACTAGACGATGACTGCGTTGCATTGACTATTGGCATGAGGATATTGGGTCCTCCAATCCATTGAACATTATGAGCGAAGCAGTTCGGTGAAATAATACTTGAGTGGCCATATACCACTGCATCTGTGGAGATGGGGCCGTTACTATTGATTCTTGATACATTGATGAGACGGCGTGCAAAGTTAAGCTTAGTATTGCCGTTGCTTTGGCATGGGGAAGATGAAGATGCTCGAAACGCGAAGACGATAGACTCTGGTGGCAGTTTACAAAGCAAGTTCACAACAGAAAGAGAGTCTGATTCGGGACCACCGCTTGTACCTCCCCGCTCTTGCATGACGACATGACCAACGGCTTCCATATTGGGCACCTGTCGACGTCGAAGGGCGCCAGCAACACTCCCCTTTTCGCCATTGTCAGCCAGCATGACGAAAGCGGATGTCGCAGCAGCCGCCAATGATAATCTCTGAGGCCTATCGCCCCAAAACAATCCAGGAAACTCAGGACCCGCAGTATACATAGCTGTGGCATCACGTAAACTGAGTACGGATGATACTAGTAGCGTTGGCCCTAGATCCCACAAAGGGAGTGATCCTCGTAAAATGCCGCTGCTCGCTAATACCGGGTTGGGAACACCGATTTGAATACGTGCATTGGGTGGTAAATTGAACGCCTCTACCTTTGCTTCCGACTCCACGGACCGTCCGTTGATGTGCAAAGTGACGACAGCCCTACGTCCGAGAATTGCACGCTTGATGGGTGCTTGATATGATAATTGAATGTGATGCCAAACACCCGCTGGCAACGGCGAGACAGGGAAAGATGTCGGCTCTCCTCTGCTACTCGATGAGGTCAAGATACGGAACCTTTGATTGGATATGTCATACCAGAAGGAGAAGAACTCGTTCCCGGAGCTAGCGTATGTAAAGGTTGATCCAGAGCCATCCAGCGAAGTTGTCTCTATTGGGGGGCTGGAAATGTCAAACATAAAAAGACTGGCTGGTGATCCGTCTTTAAGTGGGTGTTGCTGTCGCATCCAGACGCAATAAGTAAAACCAGAGCTCACCAACGGATTCCATATGGCCATGTCTGACGGCGATGAACCCACAAATTTTGTTGATGAATCTACACTCTCAATCTCAAGAAACTTTAGCCGACCCTGCTCGGCAAGTTTGTACAGCCGTTCTTCCAATGGTGTCGTTTGCATATACGTAGAAATTGTGTTAAATGCATCGCCGCCCACCTCGCACCGCGCTACCCGATCTCCCCGCTCGGCAATTACAGAGAGCGTCTCAAGTCGATTGCAAAAGCCAGTTTCTCGAGATTGCCACAACTCCGACTTAGCTGCGGAGGATGACCTCTTATTAACGACAGCTAGGCGAATCCGCTTATTCTGGGATGCAGTCGAAGCGAACTCCTCTTCAATGTCATCATCCTGTTCTGCCAAAATTATAGGGCCCGCCACGCAACGCAGTAGCGACACAAAGTCGTTGTAAGTCATGCTGTAGGCGGCGACACGTCTTAGCAGCAGCACGAATCTCGAATACAAAAAGTGAGAACGATCCTCCAGCATAAATGCAAATTCTTGCTTTGACGTGAGACTGGCACATAATCCCGACGCTGCAAATCTCGCGAGCGATGAACCAGCCATGTCACTTGCGCATAGGCGTAGCAGCTCATCAAATGTATTCTTCGCAAGCGACTTGTGTTCGTCTGAGTCGGAAAGCTGAACCATCAACCCTAGGACCAATCTCGCCGCATCTGCATTACGAACTATAAGAATGTTCTCATGCGACATATTTTGATCGAGGCGTTTTGTTGCGCCACCCTCGGATGCGAGAGCTAGCTTGGGATGTATAAGATCCAACGCCAAATTCATTACCGACCGTGCATTCACTATATCCAATAGGATGCCAACACCCGCGATGGCATTGGCAAATTCAATGTAAAATCTATAATTCCTCAAGTACAAAAGATTAATTGTCGAAGGTGGCAGAGTCGACTGCACGGACACGTTCGTTTCATCAGTGAGATAATCTATGGCGACAGGAGGAGTGCCCAAGTCACCCAACAGTTTCAAGTTGCGTGAATTTGGATCAGTAGCCATCGTTAGGAGAGCAAATGCGGACTCTAATAGTTTCATCGTCGTCCGAGCAACTCCAACGTTTGTCACCTCATCCCGCGGATCAACTTGGTGTATGAGTCCCTCAATACGGAATATTATACGAACAAGGCATTCGAATCCACCACATTTACGGAATAACTCCTGAGACAGTGGATTAGAGGGTAGTATGGACTTTATCATATCCAGAACAGTCGCTTGTCTTGCGATAAATTGTGGATCAATCGTGCTGCCAGTCATCTCCCCTTCAATACCATCGTACAAAATTGGTTCCGCCACAGAAAATCTATCCACAAGGTCCAACAGACAAATCATGTCTTCCCTTAGCAGATCATCATAACTTTTTGCCATGATTGCGTCGAAGACGTCCAACGCCGCCTGTGCCGCCGAGTCTCCTAAGTGCATGATGCCCGCCGTGAGCAACGGCGAGAAATTATTGTGCACAGTCCGGGCACCAGGCTGTCGCGCCACGAGCTTCAGTATGCTACAGAAGCATACGTAAATCGGGTCCATTTGGGTCACGACTGGAGGGGCAGCTCCATCATTCCCACATTTAGCCAGCCATGTTATGAGAATTCCTAATATATCATCAATTTTTGATCCAAGGAGTCCACATTCGAGCATGATATGATGCAAATTCTCATCAAATTCCAGTAATTTGACGAGTGTATCGCGTAGCACTTGCAAGTCTTGTCCAGTCACGGCCAACGCTGCCAAGACGAAATCCGAATCGTCATCATACGCGGATGACGCCATACGCAACAAAAATTTACACTCGCTTACGAAAACTTCGGTAACAACTCGTAGAGGCATTAGTGAATTCGCACCCGACGTCAAACCCGTACATACATACTCCAAAGTTTTCAGTGTTAAGACCTTCACACTGACGTCCGTGAAGGTTGGGAAGGCAAGGATATAATGCGAAAGCATGTGATACTCCGACTCGATTAGATCGAAATTCTTTGCGTGGTCTGAGTATAGTTGGAGTGTGGTTACGAGGAGTTCGGAGGTCAGGTCCACACTTCCTACTCCTCTCACAACGTCACAATAAGTGCCATCAAAATGACCCCGCTGCATCTTCCAAGCGTATTCCACCGCAAAATCCGTCTTCTCCGGCAACGATGCACCCGAGAATGTCGGCCGTGCACCACCATGCTCTAACCTGTAAGCCTCGAAGAGCGGTATTGATTTTATCATCAAGTCATCCATGATCTCAAATGCATTTGTATTCATCGCGACTCTATTCTCGGCGACATCTACAATATGATCGTCACTAACAGCTCGTGTGAGTTCTGTTCCCTCATCCCCTTCCCCCTCCATGATCTCATGTGATGAGGATACAGACGTAGACGATGCGATCCTACAACAGACAAGCATTGTGACTAATTCGAGTAGCTTCGTAACATGCATCGGTCCACTCCGTGCAATTGCATACGCAAGGATATGGTAGCCCCCGGCACCATCATAATCCTTAAGCAACTCCACGCATTGGAAATGACAAGAGTTAGCAACAAGATGGACTACGGTCCGAAGTGCAATGACCCAAAGACCAGCAGATTCAGCCTCTGATCCATACATGCATCGTTGAGATGCCGATGATATAGCCTGTGAACTATCCTCACCACCACCGGCAGTTGGACTTCTTGTCATCCCACACAATTCCTTAATATCATCAGTCATATGTACAATCATCTTTCGATCATGTAAGAACCAAACTAAACTCGAACTTAGACAATTCGAAGAGAATGCACGTATTACATCACTCGCAGCACTTGCAATATGTACCCCACTAAGTGGATAGCTTGCACCACTTAATGCGAGTAACCCAAAAAGATGCGGTCGCAGTTGCTCTCCGACACTTGGGTCTGCACACAATAGACAGAGGAGCGTGCTGACCTTCGATGCGGCATGGCGTGATACTGGACCAGGTGTAAGTATGACCTTCTTTTTTCCATCATCGACTCCTTCCACTACAATCCTCTCTTCAACGTTGTCAACTGAGTTGCCCCCATCCATCTCCTCCTCCTCTACTGCCACCACCTGCTGTCGTTGCTGATTCGCATATGCAGCATCATGCTGTAATTCCAACACTCTCAACAACCGAAGACAGTGTATAAGATTCGGTGGCAATTCATTCTCTACACATCGTAAAACGAAACGTTCGCATGTCGAGTTCTCTAATAGTATATCAATATTGCATACGTCCGGGATGGGTTCTTCGATTGCCGACCCTCCCATTGGTGCGAATGGTGAGGAGGGATCAAAATTGTAATTATTATCTTTTCCTGCGATTTCTTGGTCACCATCATCACTGTTTGTTGTGGAATTGACGGACCTGTTGGTTGTGGAATTGGCAATCGAGGATGTCGAAGAAACCCTTTTAACGCTCATAGTACCCTCCCCACCACTGCCAGGTAGTACATCATTATTGTTATTATCCTCCTCATCTCCACCCCCCAACAGTGCCAATAGTCGTTCCTTCCATTCACCCCCGGATCCCATACGAGCGGCTAATACAATTTTACCAACCCCATCCCCTAATTTACGTGCGGCTATGGCCACATTCCGTTCCATTTCGGCATCTGCCATGGCTGCCGCGTGTGACCGATGTCCTGCCATCATTGCCGCAAAGACACCACCTCCCCCACCAGTAGACGACGATTGACGATTTATTTGTTGTGGAGGTGGCGAACGGTGGTGCATATTAGATGATGGTGATGACGACGATGGTGGTGGTGGAGGCTGCTCTGCTCCAATGCTACCGCTACGACTAAGTCCATGTAAAATGTCAAGATCTTGTGGTGCGTTGGTATTATTGCTATTGTTGTTGCCATCGCCACGTCTCGAATTTAACCACGCTCTCATGGTTATAATCAATACTCTCTTCCTGCATCCGCTCCGGTTGAAGAATAATGATTGAGGGAGGGATGGATAGAGGCGCAGCAAGGAACACAAAAGAACCCTAAAACTTGGGGATAATTCATTTGTGAATGTACATAAAATAGACACACGAGTACGGATCGGGGCAGGAGGAGGAGACAACATGACAAACGGATCTCCGGGCTTCAGGGAGGGAACCTCCAGAAAAATAAGATTATATTAGTTGATGGCTGCTATGATCTTACAGATCTCGTGAGATGTTGATTATCCGACGTGACCTCCAAAGCCGCGAGTGATAAACCCAAATTTGGATTATGAATCTCAATATAAAAACACGAGATTGATAATATACCTTACACATTGAGTAACTGTTCATCGAATATCGAATGAATAAGATGACGATGACTTCTTCGTTAGTGACCAAAAGGAATAAGTGAAAGGTCGGAGAAGTTGTTGACAATAGGATGTACGTCATTTCCAGATGTCTTGTTTGTCATAAAGTTTTGTGCACACGATGACTTGAGGAGATCTTTAGGCCTTTGGCTTCTTCCTTGAAGTAGATACAGTGGTGAATGCACTGCTGTGACGTTTCTTGATATTGTTGAGCTCCAAAGATATGTCACGAATAGTTCCACGGTTGTTGTGCTCATCATTATCAATAATGCTTCCAATGCACAAATCATTAGAAGCGGTAATGGTATGCTTAATTGGATTAGGACGAGCGATTGGGAGATGGGAGGATGAACCACTACTTGGA
>Ga0247834_1006130_pt1 | contig 13739 bp, 3 predicted proteins | sample LaCruzMarch2015__8_FD_187118 | JGI IMG/M metagenome (GOLD analysis project Ga0247834, IMG submission 187118) | Freshwater microbial communities from meromictic Lake La Cruz, Castile-La Mancha, Spain - LaCruzMarch2015_12m | ecosystem: Environmental > Aquatic > Freshwater > Lake | place: Spain... | reverse complement strand
CCCATGCAAGGCTGGAACCTTTGGCTCAAGCCCAGGCATATGTCTTGATTGTCCTTCTCTGTTGCAATACAAAACATGGACTGTGTTTGAGGGGGCAACCTTATGCACGCCATCATCATCATCATCATCTTCTTCTTCTTCTTCTTCTTCAGCCTTGGCTGAGGCTGATTCATGCCTAACAAATATCATCATTGTGTCTAATAATAATAATAATAATAATAATAATAATAATAATAATAATAACAACAGCAATAGCAGCAGCAATGAAAGTAATACTAATAATAACAATGGCAGCTGGATCTACAACCTAAACCAAAACAAGAGTGGTGGTAATTGTGCTATGGATGGCCCACAGCCTGTGATTGAAAAAAAGCGTTATAATAATAATAATAATAATAATAATAATAATAATAATAATAATAATAATAATCAAAGAGGAGGAGAGGCTATAAAAACACTGACTTCAACATCAGATGGTGCTGTTTATGTGGGTACAGGATCCTGTCTCTTTTTAATAGAGCCCATCACAAAACAAACCTTTTTGCTGGCTAATGCTACCTCTGCTAATTTTTCATCCTCATTATTATTTGAGTTGGTGGAGGTTGTAGAGCAGGATGATGACTCCCTGCTCTCGTTTTTTTATGCAAGGAGGGGGGATGCATGTATATGGCGATTGGACATCAACAACACTGCATTACAAGCATCTATCACAGCAGCATTCAATCATGACAACAACAACCACAGCACAGCTGCTAGTGCATCCTATATTCAACAAAATTCAGTATGGGTTGGCAATTGTGATAGAGCTGGAAACATGGATGGTGCTTCAGCCTCTGCATTATTAGGGCCTGTCTATTCCTTGGCTCTGATGCAAGTGGAGGGTTATTCACCAGTTCTTTTCATTTCGTCAGTGTATGGGGGGTGTGCCTCTATCAGGGCGGTCTCTCTTTATGATGCTAGCGTCACCACCTTGATTGGCTCTGACGCGCTGCATGTACCCAAAGTGCTCCTCAATGCCTGCCCTCCCATGCCTTTTATCATGTCTATAGCAAGAGGCACAGATGAGCTTTTTTATGCTGCAGGGGCAGCAGGAGGAGGCTGGGGGTCTTTGGGAAGGGGTAACATCTGGCTTGTCCAGGTGCTGAATCCAGCTGATCAGACACCAGCATCAATGACAAACAGCCCTGAATTCAGCCTGACGGGAGAGACTGAAGGAAATGAAGAGGTGATTGGGCTTTGCACCCGCGGACTCAGTGATGCCTCTGATAGCATGCTGATTGTCTTATCCAGCTACAACTACTACCCTAGCGCAAAAACAAGGGAGGTGCGAATGAGAGTTATAACCACCACTACCTCATCACCACCAAATGGCTCTCCTTTGCAGTATGTCAAAAATATGGCCCTTCAGTCACCATCATCCACTTTCATAGAGCAAGCTGGCATCACATGTGCAGGACGACGTGTGTGGTATGCAGATTCCGAAAGGGGGTTATTTGAGCAAGGCTTGCCATTTGCGTCTGGATGCATGGGTGGGTTTATATCAGTTAGTAGTAGCATAGCCTCAGACACTACAGTTTGTGCTCAGGTGGGAGTTGGTCAATATACTACAACCACCATTGTCAGCACCACATCCATTTCAGCTCCAAAAAGAAGTGCAGAGCAAGGTGTGAGAGTATGCAAGGCTGGAACATATGGGATGCGTGCAGGAGGAGCATCACATCAAGTGTGCAGAGATTGTCCACCTGGACAGATTTCAAAAGAATCTGCACAAATGTGCACACCTTGTCCCGCCAACAAGCCTATTTCATGGCTGGGTGTTTGTGTTGACCATTGCCCAGCTGGCTTCTATTACTACTACAACTACTATATCACCAGCAAATCTAATGGTCGGGATAAAGCAGGAGCAGCATGCAGGGCATGTCCATCTGGTTCTACATCCCCTGCCAATGCACTATCCATTGCAGAATGCTCAGCCTGCCCAGCAGGTTTTTATGTGAATGCATCCATCTCATCATCATCAGAAAAAAAAGAAGGAGGAGGTGGACTATGCCAGCGCTGTCCAACAGGGTGGACCTCTAATCCAGGAAGCTATAAATGTGTTCGAATATGCGAGTATGGAACCTGTGCTGCAGATGGCGAAAACTGCAAGCCACTTACTAAAGACTGGGAGGTGGTGACCTCCATCATGATCCGTGGGGGAAGTACAATGCGTGCAGTGGCAGTCAGTCCTGGTGGGGGTGTATTTTATTCAGAGGGGTCGTCCATCATGTACTTTTTGGACGACTGTCCTGCTCATGTGACACTTTCAGACGTGGACGCGTGTATGCGATATGGAGTGGATCTTTTGACTTTTGCCACACCATCTCCCCAGGCACAAAGAGATGGTGCACCAGCAGCAACCACACGGGGCTTCTCTGCTCTAGCCATCAGTGAGACCTTATTTTCACCAGATGGGCTTCAGCAAGGGGCTACTACAGGTATCAGGGTATTGTATGCCTCTTCAACTGTCACCCACTGTGTATATCGCTTACCCATACTCTACACCAACAGTGGAGTGGTGGATGTGGATAGCACACAAAAATTACTAGGCAGCTCTGCATCAGGCGTGTCCCTGACATTGCAGGGGCAATATGCATTGGCTACCTACAGCATCCATGCGCCCTCAATTCTTCTAACGGCCACTCTCTTGCCAATAATATCAATTGACATGTTAAAGACAACCCTCTCTATTTTACCCCTATCATGGACAGTAGCAGATACAGACAGCAGTGGCATAGAAACATGGCGGCTGTTTGGCAGCAGCAGAAGCAAGCCTGGTTTTGCAGATGGTGGATTTGAAATGGTTCGTCTCAACACGCCTTCAGAGCTTGAATTATCACGTGATGGATCCTTTCTGGTTTTTAGTGACTACATGAACCAGCGCATCAGGGTCGCTAACCTCACACAAAAGACTGTATCTACATTGATAGGCACAGGGGCTGCATGCTGGAGATATGGTGCTACCAACACGCCACTAGAGTGCAGCAAAACTAGCAGCTGTGGTGCCACAAATATGCATGGGGAAACATGCGCCTCTGCCTATCAGCCATTGGGTGTGGGTTTGTCTCGTCAGGCAGACATGCTCTATGTGGCCATGTATGCTCAAAACAGTGTGGGTGCAGTTGCACAGCCTCTTTTTCAACCAACAAGCGGTGATTTTATGCATTTTTGCTCACTGCTCTATAGCAATGCGGCCAATCAAGAACTGCCAGAAAGCTGCTTGCTCACAGCGCAGAGCCGCACCTGCATGCTGAACAGGCCCTATGATGCCCTTGTTTCAGACAACAGTGATATTTTTGTGGCTGTTTCTAATGGGGTCACTCGTATTAACCCTAATACCCAACAATGCCAACAGATTGTTGGATACTGGTGGAGCTTCTCTAGCAGCAGCAGTCATGGATTTCAGGATGGTAGCATAGATCAGAACAGCAATAAGCCCACCTCACTGGTCAATCAACCATTCAAGCTGGCGGCTGACCATGCCAGAGGCATCCTCTACATTGCAGATCTTAATAATGCAGCGCTTAGGCGAATATTCATTGATGGAAAATGTAGATGCCCTGAAGGCAGCATCTTTATAACCTCTGCACAGGCATGCTATAATCCCACGCAGGTGTGGGACACTGGACTCTTGTTAATGACTTGTCCTCCTGGACAATTTGCTCTTGAAGGTGATATTGCCTGCAGACTATGCACAGATGCTAATATATATGGACTCAATGCAGCAGCATGCATGCTCTGGGCTGCACAGCAGCAGCAGTCATTTGCAGTTGCTACACCCAGTGGATTCACATTTGCTCGTATCTTGGCTGTGCCACAGCCGCTGGGAGGAATTGCTGCTGATTGGTATGGCGCTTGGCCCCCCCCTCCTTCTCCAAGCTGGGATGATGTATTCAGAATAGATTCCCCTGTGCATTATACAATTGGCTCAACACCTGGACGTGCCCCGTGGGGGGCTGAGTATGCAACCTACACACTTGATGCCATCACTGAAAGGTGGTCGCTGGAAATGGACCCAATGCTACAACCAGTCCTCTTGTTGCCTGGGCTGTGGTACCCCTGCTCTTCCTCAAGTGTGTCGCCAGATGCTGCAGTGACTGTTGCATCAAGTACCACCACTCTAACTCGTGATGAAGCAGGTGCCAACACCATTACAACAAGAACTATAACAAGCTGCCAATGCACCACTGTAGTGACTGTATTTTCAGGGAATGGGGGGGATTTAATCAGATGGCAAGAACTGAGACAGGCTGCAGTTGGAGGCAAGGCACAAATACTAGGCAATGGGGAGAGTATCCAGCTCCGTGATTTTGCAGGTGCTGTGCCATTGCAAGGGTTTGACAATTCAGCCACAGGTGAATCCACCAAGGTTAGGCCATGGAGCCGTTTTATGATTTTGGGTACAGATGTTAGTGTACCCTCCATCTGCAGCGGTAAAACACAGGGGCCTTGCTTTCCTGTAATTAGGCATGTGCAGGATCCACCCCCTGCCTACAATGATGCAGCAGCATACACATCACAAATGCTTGCATATACCACAGTCAGTAGTGTGGAGGAGAATGGCAGCGGCAATGCAGACAAAACACACATGGAGTGGTGGTGGGGTTCTGATGTGGCTGCCAAAGATTTAATCTGTGCCACTGGATGGCCAGCCCACTATGCCTGTCCAAATGGGTATGTGTGGGTAGGTCCAAATACTTCCTCCATAGCTGATCAGTCACAATTTGCATCTAATGTTGATTTTTCCACTCGTCAGATTGCATGTCTGTCGTGTATTCCAGGCTCTTCGTCTTTCATAAGCGCAGAAGAAAGAAATAAGTTTGGTGGTCCATACCAATGTGAACCTTGTGTCTTGGGTACCTACACTAGTCGCGTGGCGAGCACATCATGCCAGCCTTGCCCATCTGGCACTTATGCTGATACTCCAGGCTCAACCGCCTGTCTTGATTGCCCTCTAAACCATTGGACATCTGAAGGCGCCCAGACGGCCACCGCCTGCAGTCCATGTGCTCCAGGTAGCCCTCCCTCCCTCCTCCTCTTTCCTTCTTATTCTCCTCCATTTTTTTTTCTTTTTTTTTGCCATCATCATGCTGCTGCTAGCTAACATTTATTTTTATTTATTTATTTGCAATTGAAAAATAAAGGAACAGGCAGCTGCAAGGACTGCGTGACAGGTCAATGGCAGGACCAGGCTGCCCAAAATGAATGCAAGACATGTCCCGCGGGCACGTTTTCAAATGAATACAATCAAACAACATGCATTCCTTGTCCAGCGCAAACATATCAGCCATTGGCTGGAATGGCCTCATGTATCCCATGCCCACAGCCTTTTCACTTCACTGTGACAGCAGGAATAGGTGCAGCCACTGCATGTAGCCTATGCACAGCTGCAACCTGCAATATAGCCATCAATGGAATCTGTGGGCAGGGATGTGGACTGAATCATTACTTGGATACTAGCTTCAAATGCGCTAGGTGTCCAGCAGGCACGCTCAATGCATATGACACATGTGCTATGGATATTTCAGCATGCTGGAATCCACCTCCAGGCCTCATATACAGCAGCAGGGGTTCATCATCAGCAGCAGCATTGCAGCAGGCAGAAGGAGACCTCATCAAGGCCTGTCCTGATGGGTCTGGTCCCAATGCAACGCGAAATGGATGTGCCAACTGCCCAGCTGGCTTTTTCTCAGTCAATGCAAGCGGCTGCATCCCATGTGCTGGGGGCACCTTTTCTATGCAGTATAACAGCACAGCATGCTCTGTTTGTCAGCCAGGCAGCTATACGCCGCCTCTGACCTCTGCTGCCAGATGTCTTTTGCCATCTTCCATAGCACAGGGGCTATGCAACAACCAGGCCAACACATTCTGCATGCTATGCAATGGAGGATATTTTGCAGCATCTAGTGGTGCTATTGGCTGTGATATATGCAGCCCTGGTACCTATTCACCTCATCTCTCTGCTGATCAGCTCACTACTACTGCAGAAGGAGTGATTGCATGCACTCTATGCACTGCTGGAACCTATTCCATTGCCAATGGAAGCAGCATGCCCTGTCAGCAGCAGTGCATCAGCGCACAAGGCTACTACAGCAACACTGGCGCTACAGCTTGCGTGCTCTGCATAGGGGGGCTAGCCAACAATAATATGTGCATTGGATGTGGCTTGGGTATGTATGAGTCCACAGATGCTCAGAGCGGCGACAGAGTGTGCAGGTATTGTGATGGAGGCAGGGTGAACCTCTACAACAACTTTGGCGCAGATTATCAGAGCGCATGCCTGCCATGCCCCCCCAGCCCCACCATCTATTATGCCCCGCAGACAACAGAGTTGGCATTAAAAGGAAGACATTGTGTAGCAGCACAATTGGGCTATGTGGCAGGCAATGATAGCATGTCAGAGGTGGCCTGCCCACCTGGCACATATAGAGGCGAATCGCAATTAGAATGCACGCCATGCCCACCAGGCACTTGGTCTGCAGAAAAAAGTGCAGTTTGTAATTCATGTGCCCCTGGATCATACCGCAGCGCCCTGCTGCAAGATGCCTCCAAGTGCTACCCTTGTGGCAATGGGTATATTACCAATACATCAGGGAGCATTGGGTGTACAAGCTGTCCTGCTGGAAGTATTTCTTCTGGAGGCAGCACCTCATGCAAGCCTTGCACTGCAAACACGCGCTGGCTGTCCTCTTTTTTTGGATGTGTTCCTTGCCCACCACAGCAGGTTTCACCTCCAGGCTCTGTAGAATGTGCAGCATGTCCTGCATGGACTACCACTACCACTTCTACTACCAATACTCTATTTGGCTCTGCTGGTCTAGAAAAAGAGCTACAAACAACAATGACATGCACAGTGTGCCCTGCTGGATACTTTATGATATCTTATATGGACCCAGAGTCCCCCCACCAACAGCCAAACATGCCACTTTATCAATGCATGCAGTGTCCTGAGGGCACTCAGAATCCATTACAGGGGGCCAACTCTTCGTCAGCATGTGTGGTTTGCCAAGCGGGCTATATTCCCAACAGCGCCCGAACTGCGTGTGTGACTTGCCCTGCTGGAACTATGGCTCCACTTGATGGCAGTAGCAGCTCGTGTGTCCCATGCCCGCCAGGCTCCTACAGCCCAGACGGCATTGCATCATGCATCCAGTGCCCACTAGGGTCATTTGCTGCAGTACAGCGCTCAACAGCATGCTCCAACTGCAGCCAGGGTCACATTGCAAACTCCTTTGGGCTGTCTCATTGTGCACCATGCATACAAGGAACATATGCAAATGAGACAGGGCAAACAGCATGCAAGAAATGTGATCTTTCTTTTTTTACTCCTGTGGAAGCCACGATAGAGTGCTTGCCACGCAAAATGAAATGTAGAGAAGGAGAGTATATTCAAGTTGAGCTAGACAAGCCTGATCAGGATAACAGGTGCATCATCTGCCAGGCATGTCTTTCCAGTCAGTATACTGTGACCACATCCACTAATACATGGACAAGCATAACATTTATCCAGCAGGAGGATACTGCAGCAGCTACTACAACAACAAGTGCAGATGGGGGGATTCTTGCTACTACTACTACAACTAGCGCATGCCCTGGAAACACCACATCTCCTGGATACCGCTGCTTGGATAACACATGGAGTGCAGGGCAGTACATTTCATCTCAGGCGCTGGCAGGCATGAGCCTTTATCCAGGGAGCGATGGCATCGGCACCTTTCGGCCGCTGCCTTGCACTGACCTTACTTTTCCACCAGATGCCCCCCCCACCATTAGCATTGCAGCTTCGCTCATGGATTATGTGGTGGGTCCTGTATTCCAGTGTTTTATAGGATGCAAGTATGGACTGGATTATGCTGCTGTAGAAGCCTACATCAATGCATCGCCAGATTGGAGGAATCTGGAGGTTCCTTATTCCAACATTTTCTACCCAAATGCCAAGAGTTTTGCACAGCAGCTATGTGCACCATGCCCCACAACGACATGCAGATGGAACAGATATAGACCCAGAGCGGCAGCAGCAGCCAGTAATAACAACAATGACAATGATGCATGTGGAGCACCGTGCATGCTGATCCATGGGCTGTGCATAGATGCAGATGGAGTCAATAATCAGGGCTGCACTGGTGTCTGTCAGCCCCCACCAGCAAATGCAGTCACTATAGGAGGCTCATCTGTCCTAAATGATAATGTATGCCCATGGAGCTGCAAAGGAGGTGGCTCACAGCAAGAGCCAGGGTGGCATATCAATGAGGATGCAACAGGGTGTGAACCATGCATTGCAGGACCTTCATACTGTGACTTGAACCATGTTTTGGTGCCCCCCTCCCAGTGCTTTCCACACAGCCGCAAAGCAGATCTCTGCATGTACTGTGGACATATTGAAGGAGGCACTCCCTTGATATGGCAGCAGGCCTCTGCAACCTGCCTCTACAGCTGCAAGTGGGGGTATTATTCTGTAGATGGAGGCAGCGGCTGCAAATCATGTGCATTTTTGAATGATGTGAGCTGCCCTGTGGGCACCTTTAGAAATGTGTCACATTGCAATCTCTATGGACAAGAGCCCCCATGCAGCCCATGCACAGCTGCAAATGCGGTCTTGGATAGCAATGGCCAAATGCTGGTTTCTTTTACCACACATGGCATCCCTGCAGATGAGGACAACTGCTCAGCAGCATGCAATGCTGGCTACCACACAGTGCTCAGGCTACATTCAAGTGGCAATGATCAACTGGACCTGGTTTATGCAGCAACCACAGTCAATAATAACAGCGTCAATGATATCGCCTGTGTTCCTTGCAAATTTACTGATAGTGTGCCCTGTCATGGCATGTGCCCGTTTGGGCACTACAGGAATCTGAATGTTAGCATGGATACCACACCTGGAGCATGCATACCCTGCATCACCAGCACATCATGCAACACTGGGTTCTACGCGCCTCTGTGCTCTGGCAATGGAACCTCAGATTCAGCCTGTCTAAAATGCTCTCTAGGTCTGCTTATGCAAACTGATCATGGCAATAAAAATAGCATCCAGGCTCGCGAATTTGTGCCCTATGCTGCACTGCAATCTACAGCACCAACACCACCACTAGGATTGATGATCAGGGCTTCTAGCAGCAATGGCTATGCTTGCCCCACAGCTTGTGTAGCCAATAGAATACTCAACCCTGATGATGATGGCGCAACCTGTGTTTCTTGTGCTGATTGGATCTCATCAAAAGGGTGTGAGTCCGAGACCACTGCCAACATGCCTATATCAGAATATGAAGCACAGCAACCTAAACCTTGTGATTTTATATACAGCCACTGGAATGCCACTGCAGGCACTATATGGTGGAAGCCTCAATATACACCTTCATTCCTACAGGGTTTAAACACACACAATAACAACAGGGCTGGTAGATGCTGGGCGTGTCCTTTGGGTACAGGAATGCCAGCAGATGCCTTTGATTTATGCATGCTGCTGCCTGGTTTTGGCGCTACTGATGTGGGGACCATTGTGCAGCGCATGCCCATCCCCACAACAGGAACTGAAATTGCAGCCGTCATGCATGAGCCCAGGCCTTCTGTTCCGTTTTTTTTCATGGGGGGTGGGCGACGGCTTGTATCACTGTCATCTTTGTCCTCCTCCACCTCTACATCTTTTTCCTCTGCTGTAGTGGCACCCTCTTCTTCCCTTCCTATAGAAAAAAGAAGAACTTTTTCTCAACAGAGTGCATTTTCCAAGTGTCCTCCTGGATACTACAATGATGGCACGCAGGACCAGTGTGCAGCTTGTCCCTCTGGGACTTCTACATATGGATCAAGTGCATCAGGAATAGAGCAGTGCATCTGTATACATGGCTACTATTTTCGTTATAATAAAAATAAAACAGCTGGAGGAGGAGGCGGCAGCAGCAGCAGTGGGGGAGGAGCATGTGAGCCTTGTCCAGTGGATACATTCCGTGGCTTAAGCGTGTCTCCATATCCAGCTACAACAAACAATGCTGCATGCCAACAGTGTCCATCAAATGAGACCACATTTGGAAGTACTGGCAATGTGGTGTGCGCATGCAAGGCTGGCATGAAGCGTCAGCAGCAGCAGCAGCAGCAGCAGCAGCAGCAGCAGCAGCAGCAGCAGCAAGGAGGAGGCTCATCATCGTCATGCGCACCATGTGCAGCTGGAAAGTATTGTCTCCCATGCTGTGCAGGAGATAAAGCTTGTCCTCAGGAGGGGGTCTATGAGCTTCCATGCTTTGCAGGGGCTACATCACAACCTGGAAGCACCAACATTGAAAACTGCACCTGTGTCAGTGGGCAGGTAACCATGCAGCGTCCTGGTGGCTCTGGCTATGCATCCCAATCCTTATCCTTTTTTGTTGACTTATGTGGATCCATTACCAGCACATCCTACTACTGCTCCAAGGTACCTCCTAATGCAGTCTATGATACAACTCTGAAGCGCGTGACCTGCAAGAGAGGCTGGAATGCCTCATGGTCTAGAGATGGCACCAAAGTGCTTGTGGACTGCACTCTCTGTGGACTGGGACGTTATGCCATAGCAGACCCCGCATTGCCTACCTCAAGTGGCGTTGCACAATGCCTTCCATGCCCAAAAGGGACATATAGTGGAATTTTAGATGCAATAGGCGCATGCACACAGTGCCCTTTTGGTTTAACCACATCCACTACCCAAAACATAAACATATCTGCATGTGGCTGTTCACTGCCTTCAGTATGGGACCCAGTGGACAAAAAGTGCAAAGGATGTCCAGTAGATCAATACCCAAGCATCACCAAAGGCTGCACTGCATGCCCTGCCAACTCCATGCTGGCTAATATAGGAGCCACATCAGCAGCAGGCTGCCAATGCAATCCAGGATTTGAGAAGGTGGCCACTGATGCAGCAGCAGCAGCAGCAGCAGGAGGAGGCGGTGGTGGAGACTGCATGGAATGCCCAAGAGGCACCTACTCACCCCACGCAAGCAATGGGCCATGCAAGCCTTGCCCTCATGGTAGCACTACAGCCTCTTCTGGCTCAATGTCTGTGCGAAAATGTGGTGAGTCAGCAGCGCTGTGTCTGGATGGATATACTTTTGTGGGAAATGGAGGGTGCAGAATGAGCACTATTTTGGTGGTTTAACTTTTTTTATTGTTTGGCCTCTCTTTTCCTATTTAAATACACCAATGTTTTTTTTTTGTTATATAAAAAATAGTGAAAGAGTGTTGCAGCAGAAGTCTGTATTTATACCACTACTAATATACTACAGATTTTGCCTTTCCTAAATAAAAAACAAACATGAGTGTTAGACATGCAGTAACTGAGGCCAACCCCACACAAAACAGAAAGCCTTCCACCAGACACCAGAGGCCTAGTGTTGAACTGCCAGCTACACCACATACAGTTGCTCCATGTCAACAGCAACCACACCCACAAAAACCAACAAAAGACCTGTTATTATTATCACAGGGACTAAATCAGCTGTCCATTGGGAGACAACAACAACAACAATCATTGCTATCATTTGCTTCAACTTCTTCATTTAATCTGAATTCTGGGATTGATGGTTTTGTTACGCTAGTGGGAGCTAGGAGTCAAAATGAAGATAGAGTCCAGACTGTCATTTCATGTGAGCCCCATGATCCAAAGGTATACTGTGTGCACGATGGCCACGGCGGCGACGATGCTGTGAAAAGGTTGTGTACATTTATGGAGAATCATCAAATCTGGGTTGACTGCACAAAAGCACAAGACAAAATGCATTTTTTGGGCGACACCTACATGCGAGCCATCAAGCATCTACATAAGCATGAATCTGGAGTTGTATCCATAACTGCTTTCTGCGATAAAGAAGATGTGTATCTTGGGTAAGCTAAATTTTTTTGAATATTCATCATATTTTTTGTACTTTTTATATTTTTTTATTTAAAAAATGTAGGTGGGTTGGAGATTGCGAGGGTGCTATTTTCGTTGGTGATCATACCCTGCAAGAAAGCGCAATATGTCAGACCACAGACAGTCAATATATAGATTTTGCAGAATTGGAATTCATAAACAAAACACATGATGGCAATAAAATACCATCATTTTTATCAGTGGGTAATAATAATAATCATTTTAACAGGCATGCTGCAGCAGATGCATGCAGCATGCCACATACGCTCATGGAGTCAAAGCCCATACTAGCCTTGGAAAAAACACAGGTGTCTCAGCTGCAGAAAGAGCAAAAAAATACATTGGATAGAGCAGCAGAACGTGAGTCAGAAAAAAAGCCTCTCATGTATGTGGTGCAGCTCAGCGCCAAGCCACATAGCCTAGGTGACCAAAATGCCCAGAGGGAGTATGAGCTTGCGCAGATTGAATCCCAGAATGCATTACTGGAAATAGAGGTTGCTTTTCTTAATATAAGAGGCTCCCCATGGAAGCACCTCATGGATATTAGGTTTAAGAATTCAATTCAACCTACACGTGCACTTGGCGACATTGGTATAACTGCAGGTTTTGGTACACTGAGATATCCGTCTATTATGAAGATACCACTGCAGTCGCTGATTGCTGGAGGAAAAAGGGCTACTGGCAAAAAATTTCTTGCCCTGTGTAGCGATGGGGCCTTTAGCAACTGGGCGTTTGCAAATATGGGGGCATTGACACATTTCTTAGCCAGCCCTCTGCATTTTTTTCGCACCCACTTTTATCATGCAAAGCAGGAAATGGTTATTCGGTTGATAAACAGCGAGAAATTTCACTTTAGTGATTTCTTTAATGTGGAGTATGATGCCACTACTTCAACCACCCCTAGAGGAGAGGAGGGGTTGATGGCCAGATGGAGGGCTTGCAAAAGCTGGAATGAGGCTATTACCTTTATAAAAACTCATCATTGGGAAGCTGTCTGTAGTCATGCATATCAAAAAACTTTTTTGCAGTCTGAAGAAGCCCCCCCACCCCCTCCACTGCAGACTTCCACCACTACTGCCACTGCTACAAAAAATACCACTAACCAAACAAACAACACCCCATTTGCCATGCAGCTTCTTTCTATGGGACCTCATGTTCCCCCATTTTTTATGCCTCATTCATTGTTTCATCAGCCTGCCCCTGCTCAGCCTGAAAAAATGACAGTAGCTGCTGCTGCTGCATCCACTGATATCATCATCACTGATGACCCTGTGTATTTGGCATGGAGAGAAGCGCTGCGGATTTCCATCGCCTGGCTAGTTGAAAATGTGAGTGTGGATGAACCAAACGTGCTGACCATGCCGTTGAGCACCCTAGCCCAAGTTGCAGCCCATATGGCTGTGGTCATGGGGAGCTTTGACAATGTCACCATTTTAGTGGCCAAACTTTAATTGCTGTTTTTTTGTTTTTATCTTGGTTGTCGCATGATGACAATCCATATGCTAGTCACTGTCACTTTTTCTGTTGTTTTTATCAGGGGCTTGTGCACTTTTTTCTTTGTCTGCTATGTATGGCAAATATTTAACATTGACTATTCACTACCACTACTGCTGTCACTACTGCTGTCACTCCTTTCAGTTGCTTCAGTAGGGGCACGTTTAATCAAGTCAGCCAGTTCCATATCTAGTTCGTCAATTTTTTTAAAAATAGAAGAGGAGGGTCTTCCTGTGGGTTCAAATGGTGTTTTCTTAAATTTAGAAGCTATCCACTCTATATGCTCAGGTGTGAGTGAGCTATTACTACCAAGCATTGCCTTACAATTGCG
>Ga0247834_1006125_pt1 | contig 13744 bp, 11 predicted proteins | sample LaCruzMarch2015__8_FD_187118 | JGI IMG/M metagenome (GOLD analysis project Ga0247834, IMG submission 187118) | Freshwater microbial communities from meromictic Lake La Cruz, Castile-La Mancha, Spain - LaCruzMarch2015_12m | ecosystem: Environmental > Aquatic > Freshwater > Lake | place: Spain... | reverse complement strand
CACCAAATCCACCAGTGGCAAATTCACGATCTAGATCCCACAGAGTTAAACCATGTGTCACAACATCAAGATCTGGATGTGAACGTTGTACATATTCAAGTGGATCAACATCTGCCATCAAGTGACCAAATGTGCGGTACGCCTGAATCAGCTGCTGAACGCGGGCTGTCTTGTTGATCTCTTCATCGCGTGTAAATGCAAAATCATTGGCCCAACGAATTGGCTCGTAAGGAATTCGAAGTGCGGAGAAGATCTCATCGTAGAAACCTTCAGCGCCTAACAAGTACTCGTGCATGCGGCGCAGGAAATCTCCAGATTGTGCACCTTGAATAATGCGGTGGTCGTAAGTGCTTGTGAGGGTAATTACCTTGCTGATGGCCATGTTTACGAGGGTTTCCTCGCTTGCGCCCTGGAATTCAGCTGGGTAATCCATCGCACCAACACCCAAGATCAATCCCTGTCCTTGAACAAGTCGTGGAACTGAGTGAACAGTTCCGATTGTTCCTGGGTTGGTGATCGACATTGTTGTGCCAGCAAAATCTTCAACGGTTAATGCACCAGAACGAGCCTTCTTAATGATCGCTTCATATGCCGCCCAGAACTGACCAAAATCTAAATCCTCGCAGCCCTTTACAGATGGAACAAGAAGTTGACGTGAACCATCTGGCTTTGCCAAGTCGATCGCAACGCCAAGGTTGATATGTTCTGGCTTTCCAATTGCAGGCTTGCCATCGAGGTCACCAAAGAATGCATTCATCTCTGGCATTGCACGAACAGCCTTGATCATCGCAAAGGCAATGATGTGCGTAAATGAAACCTTTCCACCGCGACCGCGCGCAAGGTGGTTGTTAATCACAATTCGATTATCAATCATTAACTTCGCAGGAATTGCGCGAACAGATGTCGCAGTTGGAACTGTTAATGATGCTTCCATCGCTTGAACAACGCGAGCGCTTACTCCGCGAATTGGTTCAAGTGAAGATGCACCTGGTGTGATCAAAACTGGAGCAGGTTTTACAACTGGATCTGCTGGAGTTGGTTGCGCCGAAGTAGATTCGCGAACAATTGGTTGAGAAACTGGCGCAACAGGTGCTGCTTGTGCAACTGGCGCGGCAACAGGTGCAGGAGTTACAACTGGCGCTGCTGCAACTGGAGCAACAGGTGCTGGTGCTGCAGTTTTTTGCTGCGCCTTAGGAACTGGCGGAACACCTTTGTTTGCTGAAGAGTTTTGCGTTGCTGAAGAGGTTTGGGTTGCAGATGCAGGAGTTCCTGGCTTATTACTTTTGAAGTACTCGACCCATTCAGGGTCTACGGAAGAAGGATCCTGTAGATAATGCTCGTACATCTCATCGACGAGCCAATCATTTGCACCAAAATCCTGTGCCGACACTGGCAAACTCCTTCTGCATTGGTTACGCCGCCTAGCCTATCGGCCAATGCCCGCATGAATAAACCTGATTAGGCGCAGATTAGGCGAGATTGGCCACATCACCGAAGGCGATCTAGCCCCTACATCTCTTCCAGAGTTCGCCCTGCAAATCCATCGCACTTAGTCCACCCTTAACCCATGCCAACAGCGATAGTGACAGGTGCCAGCCGCGGTCTGGGCTTTGAAAATGCCAAGGGGTTAGCAGCACGTGGATATGACATCGTCATGGTGGCAAAGGATCAGAGCCGGCTTTCGACGGCGCAACAATCTTTGCTCAGTGATTTTCCAGATCAAAAGTTCTGGAGCTACGCCATTGATCTGGAGAATTTATCAGCTACCCGAGCAACGGTCTCTGAGATTGCAGCGGCGCACCCAAATCCAGATCTTCTCATTCTTGCTCATGGCGTTATGAGCGAAAAGATGTCAAAGACTTTGCGAACTACAGATCAAGAGTGGCGCAGAGTTATGGCGATCAACTGTGATTCTGTTTTTATCCTTCTTAATGGTTTGGTTCCTTCCATGACGGAAGCCCGTAAGGGTCGAGTAATTGTCTATTCAGCATGCCTTGGAAGAATGTCGGGAGCTGGAAACACTGGAGGTCTTGCACCGTATCGAATTAGCAAAGCTGGTGTTAATGCAATGGTTCGCAACCTTGCACATGAAACAGGTTTGGGTGCACGAGGAGTGTTAGTCGATGCGGTCTGTCCTAATCATTCACAAACAGATATGGGTGGTCCTGATGCACCTCGCACCGCTGAAGAGGGCGCTGCATGTGCCTTGTGGCTTGCAACCCGTGAATTTAATCCTGGAGATACAACTGGAGTTTTGTGGGAAGATAATCAGATTGTCGATTGGTAATTAAGATCTAAAATAACTGGTAATTGAGTTCTAAAATAATTGGTAATTGAGTTCTAAAATAACTGTGACAGGTTAGTAAGTTCTAATTCACAATTACGTGGGTTACAAATCAGTTGGGATGGCGCGCAAAGCAGCGACAAGAGTTGCACCGGCCAACGCCGCCAAGGGACCGGCAACAAACCACAAATGTGCTTCTACTTGGTATGACACAACACCAAGTGCAATTAAGTTAGCCAAAACCGCAGGTGATCTGCCGTAATACTTACCCCGTCGATAGCCAATTGCTGAGGCGGCAAGGCCTCCTGCACCTAGGAATGCAAACAGGAGAACCCCCAAAAGTGGAAGCACCTCAACATTCTCATGGGTAAAGGTCATCACAATCAGCCATAACGCCAAACCAACTATGACCGCCGACTCAATAAAGAGTAGGGATGCCACTAGTGCACGAGCTTTGGCCGCCTTGGCAGAATCCTGATTCATAGAGGCAAGATTAACTCAAAGAAGGTAACAATGCTCTTTTCTCATGATGGAATCCATGACTCACAAACTCATTTAGCCTCGCCCTCATATTTTTACGAGCAGTTGCGTCGTGAGATTTCATTGTCAGCCAGAACCCACAAAGCTCTAGCGCTGGTGAAAATACTCTTTGTCAATCCAGAATCTGAGCAGGTTAGAGCCAATGACATTTTGCATTTCTCGTATGAGCTTTCACAACTAACTCGACAAGAAGAGTGCATCGGCCGGTTAGGTGTTAACGAGGTAGTCATAATCATCAGGGATGGCAGAAGCCATGCCGAACAATTAGTACAACGACTTCTTGATTCAACATCACTGACAGTAGATCACTCATTACAGATAAAGATTTCTAAGATCTATTCCGAAGAGAGTGAGGATTCGGTTCACCTGCTCAACAGACTTGATCAGGCGGAACTTGTCTCTCGCTAAACAAAGTATCCACAGGGTAATTCTCTTTGTCAGTGGTCAATCTACCTTTCCCACATGGAACTTGATGTAGAGGTGACATTTGGTGCGATTGCACCATTTATGAATGATTCAACTATTGAGGAAATCTGGATTAACTCACCTGAACGAGTTTTTATCGCTCGCAATGGTCGCAGCGAGTTAACCAATCTTCTGCTCACTCCTGATGAGGTTCGAAATATTGTTGAACGGGCGCTGATGTGGAGCGGTCGCAGATTAGACCTGTCGCATCCATTTGTGGATGCTCGCCTACCGGATGGAAGCCGATTGCATGTGGCCATTCCGGAAATCACTGCCGCTCATTGGGCGGTAAATATCCGCAAACATTTGATGAAAAGCTTGTCACTCAATGACTTGGTTGATCGCAAGGTAATGAGCCAAGAAATAGCCACCGCCCTTATATATAGCGTGCAGGCTGGATTAAACATCTTGGTATGCGGTGGAACGCAGGCGGGAAAGACCACAGTCCTTAACGCTTTAGCCGGGGCTGTTCCTCGCAACGAAAGAGTAATCACTATTGAAGAGGTTTTTGAACTTACTCCTCAATTACCTGATGTCGTTCAGATGCAGACTAGAAGTGCCAACTTGCAAGGAGAAGGCGAGATACCGTTACGGAGATTGATTAAGGAATCTCTTCGAATGCGGCCATCCAGAATAATTGTCGGAGAAGTTCGCGAGGCTGAAGCACTTGATCTATTGATCGCTTTAAATTCAGGATTACCAGGCATGGGAACACTTCACGCTAATTCACCTAGAGATGCGATAGTTAAGTTGCAGACCTTGCCATTGCTGGCGGGTGAAAATATCTCACATAAGTTCATCGCACCAACTGTTGCCTCCGCCATTGATTTAATCGTGCATGCAACTTTAGATTCAACTGGTGTGCGCCGAATTAAAGAGATAGCTGCTGTTACAGGTCGCTATGAAAATGATCGCGCAGAAATAGAAATGCTGTGGAAATGGGATGGCGCGCAATATATCCGCGGCGTGGGATCACTTCCTCATCCTGAAAAGTTTGCAAGTATCGGTGCCCCTTTATCTTCTTGGTGGCATGCATGAAGTTATCGATACGCATAGGGGTTTCTGCATCTGTTGCTACAGCGGTGGTACTGCTGATGACTCGATCTGTAATCATTGCTGGAGCCTTCGGAGCGTTAGCCGCAGGTATTGCATTTGTAACGGTGAAGGCTAAAACTTCAATCAATGAGGCCGCTCTTGTTGCTGCGTGGCCCGAGGTTATTGACCACCTGATGTCAGGAATTCAATCGGGGTTATCTTTGTCGGAATCCCTTGCAGGACTAGCTACACGTGGACCTGAGGTTCTAAGGCCCTCTTTTGTGCGGTTCAAAGCCACTTTGTTCAGTAGCGGTGACTTATCAGAAGCGATTGAGGAGTTAAGGGCGGGCTTCGCACACCACGGAAGTGATCAAATCTTTGAGGCGTTGTTAATCGCAAAAACATTGGGGGGTGGTGAACTTCTGCAGATTCTTCGGACGCTTGGAGATTTCCTGCGACAAGATTTAGCACTTCGACGTGAGATTGATGTTAAACATGGCTGGATTAAAAACTCTGCACACATTTCGGCGGCAGCCCCGTGGATCCTCTTGCTTCTTCTTTCTACTCAACCAAGTACCGCCGCTGCGTATTCAACTCCAGCTGGCGCATTGATCTTGATCGCAGGTCTAGGTATGACCGCTGTTGCCTATCTTTGGATGAACCGTTTAGGACGATTGCCACAATCACCTCGGATATTTATAGGAGGTGTTCGTTGATAGCAACATTATTGGTGACCGCATTGCTGATTATTCCTGCGGCAATTTTGATTGTTGTTGGAGATCAGGTTGATCCACTAACAGAGGCAAAGAGATTTTCACGCAAGACCGCAGGTGCAAGAGATGATAGATCCGCGCTTCGAATCAGACTTGAGGAGTTAGGCAAGGGAAGCCACGAAGATTATGAAGAGTTTCGAATAAAGCAGTACGGGTACTGTGCTGGATCTGCAGCGATTGGATTCGCAATATTGTTGACTCTCTCTGGCAGTTTATTTCTAGTAACCTTAGGTTCGACGATTGTTTCAGCCACAATCTATGTACTCATTGACCGCCAGCTCACACAGGATGTTAAGAAGCGACGCGATTTAATTGAGGCGGAGTTTCCAGCAGTTGTTGAGATGTTAACCCTTGCAATTGCAGCGGGTGAAACGCCAACAACTGCAATGCTTCGAATCGCCAATAGCGCCGATGGGGCGATCGCTAGAGAGTTTCAGATTGTTGTGACCGGCGTACGTTCAGGTGCACCGCTCCATGAATCTTTAGATGCAATGGGCCGTAGAGTTAAATCGGTAATGATTCGCAGATTTATTGATGCACTTGTGACAGCAACATTGCGCGGTGCCCCGTTAGTTGAGGTGCTTTCTCGCCATGCAGTTGAGGCTCGCGGAAATCAAAGAAATCGAGTTATGGGAGCGGCGGGAAAGGCTGAAATATCAATGATGATTCCAGTTGTATTCCTTATCCTGCCGATCTCCATTCTCTTTGCGCTGTGGCCTTCACTAGCAAACTTGAATCTCTTTGCATCTTAGGCAGCGCTTTCTTCGCGCTCATCCTTTGCAACATTGAGTTCAATCAATTCGCCTTGCGCATCACGTGCAGCGACCTCTTTTAATGAAGGTCGTCCAGCTTTGCGCTTCTTTGCGATGATGCGACCATCCTCAAATAGCTCGCCTCCCCACACACCTGCTGGCTCTTGGCGTGATAACGCACCTTCTAAACACTGCGCACGCACGGGACATCCACCGCAGAGCGACTTCGCTTCTGCAACCTGAATCTCATCCTCAGAAAAGTAGAGCTCAGGATCTGCTGTGTGGCATGGCAAATTAAATGATGACCCATCGCTGTATGTGCCCGTTACGGCATCCAAACCGATCTTCTCATCTGCCCAGCCTGGTACTAGTAGTTCGCTGAAGAGAACGCTCATGTTCTCACCTCTTCTTTCTGTTAGTTCATTCATCCGGCGATTTCATTCGCCGGTCTGTTTGGCTAGTGGTCTCTTTTGGTTGTCGTTGGTTTTCTGGAGTGAAGTTTGTTTGGGACTTCTTTTCCGGAGAATGGAAAAAGGGCTCCGAATCCTTGTGGATTCGAGGCCCTTGGCTTCAGTTCTAAATCGATTTATTCGATTGAACCACCATTGGCCTCGTATCCGGCATAAAAAGCTGCGTAAAACGCTGGCTTTGCGGTATGCCAAGTAGAAGGCTTATTGGTTGTATGAGCAGAAGGAATCACAGCAGAACGCATTGCGTTTGCTGATACGAATGATGCGTTAGACATATTCGTTCCTTCCGTCATTTCATTACCCGCCCTGGGAATGAAGTCCTAAGGATAAAGCATGGGTTGAGGTACTGGCAAGGTAATTAATTCCCCGCATAAATGAGCGTAGATAGGGTATTTGTGAGGGGGTGAGTCAAGCTATTTCAAATCAACGGTCAGCGACCGGACTCGATCAATTGGCCAGGCCAGCTTCGGCCAGGAATCGTGAGGCTTTTCCGCGATAGCTCAGGCGTAGATCTGTTTTGGCACGGGTAATTCCAACATAGAACAAGCGGCGCTCCTCATCAATAGATGCTTGATCACCTGTTGTGCTGTTGTTTTCAAGAGGAAGAACTCCATCGCTTACGCCCATCAAGAAAACGCGTTCCCATTCAAGACCCTTTGCTGCATGCAATGTTGCCAGGGTTGTTACCGGCATTGTTGGTGGATTGTTTTGCTGAACGCGATCTTCAACTTCACGTAAGTAGGCACGTAAATTCTTGGGAGTAAAACCGTTGTCTGCATCTAATTCACGAGCAAGGTGAAGCAGCGCTGCGATTCCATCGATTGCTCCCCCAGTTAAAAAGGGTTGTGCAAGTGTGCGAAGTTCATCGAGCCACACAACACCTTCAGTTGGAATAACAGATGCGGTACGAACCTGCTTGAGGAACTCACGCACCTCTCTGCGTTCAAAGAATCGTTCAGTATTGCGAACTTGATACGGCAACCCAGCAGCGATCAAGGCTTTCTCTAAACCATTTAATTGATTGTTGGTGCGAGCTAGAACTGCGATCTCTTGCGCTGGAGTTCCTTCAGATATCAAAGCAGAGATATCGCGGACAATCCCGGCAATCTCTGCCTGCTCATCCTTGTAGGCAGTAATAGTTGGTTTGCCGCCATGATCATTGATTGCAACTAGTTCACTGCCCATCGCACCTTTGCGCAAAATACTGTTGGCGGTAAAGATGATTTCAGGTGTTGACCGGTAACCAGTGGTTAGTCGAACAACTTCGGCTTCAGGAAAGCGTTGGGTAAATGAGTTGAGGAAAACAGGAGTTGCGCCAGCAAATGAGTAAATAGTCTGTGCAGGATCTCCAACAACACATAGCTCTTCTCTAGAACCAAGCCAGGCGTTGATTAATCGCTGCTGTAGTGGAGAAATATCCTGGTACTCATCCACGGTAAAGAATCGGTATTGATCTTGAACTCTTTCGCGAACTTCGCGCTCTTCTTCAATCATCGCTGTGGTTAGCAGCAGTACATCCTCAAAATCGATGGCGCGCTCTTGGTGCTTCACACTTTCATAGGCGGTGTAGACCTTGGCTAGCTGCTCTGGATTAATTCGGGGCTTAACGGTGCGCTTCAATGATTCGCTCAAATAATCAGACGGAGCGATCTGTGAAACCTTGGCCCATTCGATCTCTGTTGCGATATCGCGCAGCAGATCTCGTGAAGTAATGGAAAGCTCGCCCTGTAATTGAGCGCGCTTAATCGCTTCTGTCAGAAATCCGCTCTTGGTTGTCAGCAGATCAGGCGTGCGACCACCGAAAACTTGTGGCCAGAAGAAGGTCAACTGCTTCAGCGCTGCGGCGTGAATGGTGCGGGCGGCAACTGATGGAACGCCTAGTGAGCGCAAGCGGGTGCGCATTTCTCCGGCAGCACGTGCGGTAAATGTAAGCGCTAAAACCTTGTGGGGATCCATTGTTCCGATCGCTGCGGCATAAGCGATGCGGTGGGTAATAGCACGGGTCTTTCCAGTTCCAGCACCTGCAATAACGCAAACTGGGCCGCGTGTAGCAAGTGCTACTGCACGTTGTTCATTATCTAACGCTTCCAAAATCTCTTCTGCGCGAAGGTTTCCTACGGTCTCCATGACTCACCACCGTGTAACTGCTCACGGGTGTATCCATCAACGGCTGTGTACCAACTTTGAATCATGCGACGTGCAACTGACATTGTTGGCGGCAACAACAATTCTTGTGCTGCGACCGCTTTTTTCATATCCTCACGCGAAAACCAGCGTACTTCAGTAATTTCTGTACCATCGGGGCGTGCTTCTTCTGGGCGATGAGTAATCGCTTCAAATGCGATCATGATCGATGCCGGAAATGGCCAAGGCTGTGAAGTTAAGTATCTGATCTCAGTTGCATAGACACCTGCTTCTTCAAATACTTCACGTGATACACACTCTTCAAAGGATTCACCGGTTTCAACAAATCCTGCAAAGGTTGAAAAACGTTTATCTGGCCAGATAGGTTGATGCCCTAAAAGAATTCGATCATCTTTATCTTTGACCAAAACAATTACTGCAGGATCGGTACGAGGATGATGCTGTGTTGCATCATCGACACAAACACGAACACTTCCGCCAAGATCGCTTACAGTCTTTGCTCCGCAACGTGCACAATGTGTATGGGTTGCATGCCAGTTAGCTAAACCAACTGCGTGCATCGCAAGAGCTAACTCGTCAGCATCTAAAGTGCCACCAAGTTCGCGCAAAGATTTGAAACCTTCATACTTGCGCTTTTCAAACTCTTCGGTGCCATCATCTTGTGGTGGATTGATCCAAGTTGTGCGCCAGGCAAAGTAAGGCTGATCATCATCGCGCCCAATACCTAGAAAAAATCGATCGCCTGCGACAAATACATCTGACAGTTCGGTGACAGCCGCGGCGTCGATGAAGGTGAGAGAACCATCCCCTGCGCTTAAGCGGTTATCTACCATGTGAATAATCTGGGCTGATTTCCATAGGTGCGCCAACTTGGCAGGATCGGTGCGCAGCTCGCTTTCGCGATTTATCGGAGAGAGTGCGCTCATAGGGGTGAACGCTACTAGCCTTAGCCAATGCGCGTAACCTCATGGAATCTCTTGCACGGAATGGCAATGCCCCCTGACTCTGCTGTCGATGCCGAAGCCCTACTTGCCTCTGAGATCCAGGAGTTGGGCAGTGATGTCATTGGTCTGCAAGAGGTTGACTACTTTCTAGGTCGATCAAATAACCATAATCAAACCGGAAATGTTGCAACTGTCATGAAGGCAAGCGATTGGGCTTTTGCTCCCTCGCTTATGGGATCTCCGGATGATGATTGGCGAAATCCAAACTCAGAGGATGCAAAGATTGTTACAAATAAGGATCCTGAAGCATTGCCAGGTTATGGAATTGGAATGGTCTCGACAATTCCGGTTACATCGTGGCACCGTTTAGATCTAACAGGATCTCCGGTTGGTGTCTTCATGGCTTTTCCTGTTGATGGAAAGATGAAGAAGTTTTATGTAAGAGATCATCCACGTAGTGCACTGGCTGCACATTTGGAGAATGGTTGGCTAATCATCAACACGCATCTATCTTTTGTACCTGGCTTTAATCTGCTGCAACTGATCAAGATCAAGAGATGGGCCAATAAGTTAGGCGTGAAAGATAAGAGCAAGATTTTAATTATGGGAGATATGAATATTCCATTTAGAAAGATTGCCACTGGCTTTACATGGAATTCTCTAGTAACCGGCAAAACCTTTCCTAGCTGGCAGCCAAAGGTTCAGATTGATTACTTCTTGTCACAATCCTTATCAAGTACAGATATTCAATCAACTATTCACGCCCATGCAGGAATGAGCGATCACTTAGCGGTTCAAATTGAGGTAGCTACTTCTAGATCGCGTGATTAATCCGCTTGTGTCTGAACATTACTGATTAAAGCGATAAGGGCAGTCTCGTCCAACAGATCAGATGGTGAATCAGTGATGCCCGTTGGGACGTAATGGAATGCGGCAGAGATCTTGGAGATATCGCATCCAGATAGCTTCGCCCAGGCCAAGCGATACATAGCCAACTGAACCTGTGCAGATTTTCCTAACTGCTTGGATCCGGTCTTCCAATCGACTACTTGGAATCCATCTCCATCGGCATAAACGGCGTCGATTCGGCCTCTAATCAGTACGCCGGCGATGGTTGTTTCAAAGGGAACTTCTACGCGGGCTGGTGTGCGATTAGCAAAGGTGCTCTTGAGCCATGCAGCTTTGAGATTCTCCAACTTTGAATCATCATCCAGCGGATCTAAGTAATCCAAGTACTCATCACCAAACAAGGTGGCAGCATCGGTAAATTGGCGTTCAACCCACAAGTGGAAGGCGGTTCCGCGACGTGAATACTGATCTTGTCCTCGTGGCATCGGGCGGCGAATATTTAATGCAAGCTCTTGAGGGTTTTCATGTAATGCAACCATGGTTGATGTAGACATTCGTGATGGCAATGAAACTTCTAATACATCAGCGGCACGGTTGCGGACTTCGGTAATCAGACTGTGTGCATCCATAATCCAGGAATTAACTTCGGGATCCTGAGAATCAATCAGCGGATGCACATCGGATGCATTTACTAATTCAATCGCTGCATCAAACTGCGCACGCTTGTCGCCTAGGTAATCTCGTGGCCATATAGCGGTGAGTGGATTTTCCAATGTTGGATTATCAGCATCATCATCAGGTGCCGACACATCAGAGATCAAACGACCACCATGTGCCGATGCTGCAGATGCGATCAGGGTAAAGATCTGTGAAGGAGAAACTGAGTTAGCACCGTCTCGCCACCATGAAGTTGTACAGATCAAATGTGTGCGCGCACGTGTCACAGCGACATAGGCCAGGCGCATTTCCTCGCGCATCTTGATTTGATCCACACATTGAGTTGCAAAAGCTTTGATCGCTTTTGATGCTTCACTATTTTTGGTGATTCCATCCAAAGAGAAGTATGGGAGCTCGTGCGCATCTCCACGCAGTGCGAAGGGAACATGCTTTTCATTCTTCAACCAGTTATCTGGATCGCTTTTATTCACTCCTGGGAAGGTGCCTTCCGATAAGCCAGGCACTGCAACAACATCCCATTCAGCACCCTTTGCCATGTGAACTGTAAGGATTTGGACCACATCTGTGCGTACTTCAGGTGCTCCAACCTTTAATCCACCCTCTTCATCTGATGCAACATCTAGCCAATCCAAGAAGGCTGAAACCGATCCACCACTGCGTTCAAACTTTGAAGCCTCATCCAAGAAACGATCTAGGTGGCGACGGCCTGTCTGTGAACCTTCGCGTAAAGTGATTTCAGACTCCAAGGTCAAGTAATTTTCAATCTCTGAAATCAAATCGGTGATCTGTCCACCTGCGCGTGAACGCAAACGACGAAGATCTTGTGCATAGGTAAGTAAACGTTGATATCCAAGATCGCTAAAACCGCTCTTCTTGGCAGATACGATTTCATCTAGGGCATCGATGATTGAACCTGCAAATTGATCATCGGCTTCTAACTGTTCTGGGTTACCCGCTGCAATCTTCTTGATAAAGCTCTTGGAATCTGCATGCATCGCTTTAGCACGTTCACGACTAAATGCGCCAAGGGCGGCGATATCGCGCGGACCTAGGTTAATGCGCGGACCAGTTAAGTGACGCATCAATGAGGATCCAGCATCTGGGTCGGTAATTATTTTCATCAAGGTAACAACATCAGCAACTTCAGGGATATGAATCAAACCACCGATACCAATGACTTCAACTGGCAAGCCTTGTTCACGTAACGCATTTTCTATGGAAGCAATCTGACTACGCTTTCGGACCAATACTGCAAATGATTTACCTTCTGCTGGATTCCATAAAGCCTTGAAGTATTCAGCAATCGCTTGGGATTCTGTTTCTACGGTTTCATAAATACCGTAGCAAAGTTCGCCTGCACCTGCTCCATCACGGGCTTCAAGCTCTACAACCTGTTGACCGCCATCAGCTTTAATCTGCGCGCTAATACTGTTTGCCGCAGCCAAGATAATCGCATCATTTCGAAATGTTGTTGGAAGTGAGAACTGTTCGATTCCGGTTTGTCCAGGGGCCTTTGGAAAGTACTTATGGAATGAGGCCATCGTGCCGGCTGATGCCCCGCGCCAGGTATAAATAGCCTGCGATGGGTCTCCCACAGCCATTACTGGGTGGCCTGCCCCATAGAGTGATGAGAGCATGCGCACCTGAGATTGAGAAGTATCTTGATACTCATCCAGCAAAACGACCTTGTACTTACCGCGCTCTAAGACACCGACATCTTCAAAGTTCTGCGCAATGTCTGCAGCAAGTGACATCTGATCATCAAAGGATAATTCACCGGCAGCTTTGCGGCGTTCCATAAAGGCTTCAACCATTGGTAATAATGAATTGCGTTGACGCATCGCACGAGCAACCTTGCGTGTTTCATCATTGGTGTCTCCGCCAAGAGCTTCCAATCGTTCAAGCATCTCATTGCCGATGCTTTCGATATCTGCAGCTTTAACCTGATGCTCCAGCATCAACTTTGAAAGTCCCAACAAATCTTTAATGACGGTACTGACTGCACTGTCATTGCGATAAGAATCATCAGACCAGTTGCGCACAACATCAGATGCGATCTGCCAGATAGCAGCTTCACCTAACGGTTCGGCATCTGCATCAATTCCGTAACGGATCGCATGTTCGCTGAGCAACTTGCCTGCATATGAATGGTAAGTCGTCACCGCGGTGCTGGTTGATGTTATGTGCTTGAACTCTGGTAACTGCGACAACTGACGCAAACGCTTGCGAATACGAACCGACAGTTCGCCAGCAGCTTTACGGGTAAAGGTAAGACCCAAGATTTGATCAGGTGTAGCAAAACCATTGGCAACCAAGTAAAGAACACGGTTGCTCATCGTTTCAGTCTTGCCAGAGCCCGCACCTGCGATAACAACCGCTGGTTCTAACCCGCTACTGATGATCGCTGATTGATGCTTAGTTATCGGCTTGATCTGTGAACCAAACTTTGGATGAGCCTGAAGCTTGGCGATGATTTGCTCAGGTGTGTACTGAGGCTGGATTGATTCAGGTGTCATTGCTCAATCACCGCCCGGCCATCACTTTGAACAGGGCAGGATTTCCTTACTGGGCAGGCTTTACAGCGCTTATTGACGGTAGCAAAGAAGGATGCAGCTCCCATACCCTCGCCAATAGTTTCAATAGTTGCCTTGGTCTCTTCAAGATTGATTGCAAACTGTTGCTTGACCGCAGGGCCAGCTGAGTCTGTACCGAGGTAGACAAGCTCTGCACCGGCGGAGCTATCACCATCGGGAAATCCTCCTTCAGCAACACCTAGTTGATAGCTCGCTAGCTGCAGATTTTTCTTTGC
>Ga0247834_1006119_pt1 | contig 13750 bp, 18 predicted proteins | sample LaCruzMarch2015__8_FD_187118 | JGI IMG/M metagenome (GOLD analysis project Ga0247834, IMG submission 187118) | Freshwater microbial communities from meromictic Lake La Cruz, Castile-La Mancha, Spain - LaCruzMarch2015_12m | ecosystem: Environmental > Aquatic > Freshwater > Lake | place: Spain... | reverse complement strand
CTCCACGACCTTAATGTTATGGCTCGCAGCCAGTCGCATGATAGCATCCATCTCGCACCCGACGCCTGCGTAATGCACTGGAACAAGCGCCTTGGTCCGGGGCGTGATGAGCTCTTCGACCCGCGACTCGTCAATGTTCAGTGTGTCCCGGCGGATGTCGCAGAAAACCGGTGTCGCGCCGCGCAACACAAAAGCGTTTGCGGTCGATACAAAGGTGAAATCCGGCACGATCACCTCGTCCCCATCACGCAGGTCCAAAAGCAGCGCAGCCATCTCCAGCGCGTGCGTGCACGAGGTTGTCAGCAGGGCGCGGCGAGTTTCGAGAACATTCTCCAGAAGCCGCTGGCATCTTTTGGAAAAAGTCTGGTCCCCCGCCACCTGCCCGGAGGCCACGGCAGCCTTTATGTAATCAAGTTCACACCCCTGTATCGAGGAGGAATTGAACGGGATTTCGCTTACCCCCATATGAACTTGTGCGCCCCCGGCCCGACATTGAAAAGCAGGTCGAGCACACTGACATCCGGTAGAAAAGGGTCATGAGTTTGCGGGTATTCCGGGTAATCATAAACCATGAATTCCAATGAAATGCCAGCCTCGTCAAATTTCTCCCGCTCGATATAATTTGCCGCCGAGGGACCCGAGATATAGTGGGTGGCGCCGAGTTTCCCCAGTATGCCGATGAGGCGGTCCGTCTTGCAGCCTTGGGCCTCCAGACCCGAGGATCTGATAAAGCGGGTTTCATTTATGCCCAGGGTCTTGGCAATCATTTGGGTGGTATGGCAGGTGAAATCAGCCAATTTTTGGTCTCTCCTGCTGTAAATCTCTTCGAGCAATGGCAAATGTTTGCGGAAGTAGGGCGCCTTTGCGTAGTTCACGCATAAAGCCTTCAGGTGCTTTTTCGGCCACTCCGTCTCCCACGCGACGGGAATTTCGAAGATCGGCGTCTTGTCGGTCTGGCAACCCTTGGACCTCACGGGAACAGTCAACCACTGGTTGCCTCCGGGCGTTTTGATTTTGTTCCGGTTCCGCCAACCGCGGTCGTCATATTGCACGCAGTCGTAAAAAACAAAGACGTCGGCCTTCTCAATCTGATGAAAATACCCCCGCCAAGGGATGTAGCTGGGCTGCAAGATGGCGCACTTCATCAGCTTTGTCTGCTACCGGGAGCCGACCCAGAGCGCCAGCGCAATCAGACAAATGCAAAGGAGCTTGTTCCAAGTTATGGTCTCTCCGAGGAACAACCAACCAGCGACCAAAACCACTGCGAAAGTTGCCGCCATGAATGGATAAGCGAATGTCAGCTCAAAGCGGGTCATGGCCGCCATCCAGGCGAGGCCGGCGGCAAAAGCCGCGGCAAACGTCGACAACACATAAACGTCGAGTAGTGCTTTGAGCAGATACAGGAAGCCTTGGGCCGGGCCATCGGGCATAGGCCCCATCAGATTCATTCGCCACTTCAGCATCACCTGTCCGTAGGCCGTCAGCAAAACGGCAAGGGCAATCCAGAGAAATCCCATGAAAACCTACTTTCTTACTATGATCGTGAAATCAAACTCCTCGTAGTCATGCAGAAGCGCGACGTTTCTTGAGAAGTGTTTTTTGCAATAGTCGAATAAAGTCAATGGATCTGCATAATACAGATCCGGCTTCATGTGAGGCGGGTCCGAGTATTTGGTCAGGCAGTTGAAAGCAAATCCCAATCGGCTTTTTGTGTTCATATGATGTATAGTCTCGATTATATATTCGAACCATGCGTCATCCCGAAGATTGGAGCGTAAGTTGAATATGCCGCTGGCCACCGTGAAATCCGCAACGTTCATTTCCGGCGCCGCGCACAGCAGGGTAAAGTTCCGCCCTTGGCCTCGGTGTTTTCTCCTGGCAGCGTCAACCATTTCTTCCATCACATCGTAACCCGTGTAATCGACCGCGGAATAGCCGTGCTCCGTCAAAAAATCCAGCAGGTCGCCCTGACCGCACCCAAGGTCGTTGATGGTGAAGGGCTCGGGCTTGGGAAGCAATGTCGTCAGGGCGGCAAAACGGCGCCTTTGCGCCACCGGGTCCCGCCATCCGACTTGCATGGCTGCGCTCTGCTTCTCGGAAGCTTCCGCGTAGTAATTTTCAAGATCGGAAGTGATCCGGGTGAGAATCTGTTCCATCAGGCGACCTTTTACTCAGTCTCAGCTATTGCGAAATCGGGCTGGCAGACGCGTCGGATATGAAAACGAGGCCTCCCCTTCACCTCAAGAAAAACCTTGGAGAGATACAGACCGATCACTCCTAACGACATAAGAATAAGACCGCCCAGGAACCAAATCGACAAGACTATGCTGGCCCACCCTATGGGTGCATCGGCCACCAGTAAGCGAAACGCAACCAAAAATATCACCATCAGCAAAGCAAACGCGGTTATTGTCAACCCAAGAAGAAAAATCAAAACCAGAGGCCGGGCGCTGAAGGAGGTTATCATATCGTAAGCCACGGCCATCTTGCGGCGAAGCGTGTAGGTTGAAAATCCCTTGCTTCCCTTTATCGCAGGAAAAGCCTGTTGATTAAATCCCGTGAGGCTGAAGAGGCCCCACAGGTCAAATTCTCTCTCCGCATACCGCAATACCTCTTGCACATAGGCTTTACGCATGAGACGCGCCGTGAGTTGGTTGGCGTCGTATTTGATGGGACAAAGCCAGTGAAACAAGCGGTAAAAGATGCTTCCGAGAGTGCGCTCGGCAAAAGAACCCTTGCGCCGCCCGGCTTGGACCGCATAAACGACATCAACCGACGGTCTGCCTATCATCAGGTTCCACAGATCACCCAATAACTCGGGTGGCTCCTCGAGATCGGAATCGATGAGAAAAACGGCGTCGCCTTTGGCTTGGGCCAAGCCGGCGACCAAAGCCTTGTGATGCCCGAAGTTCCGAGAGAATTCCACAACGGAAAGTCGGGGGGTTTGCGCCTGGATCTCCAAAGCTTTGCGCAGACTGCCGTCCGGTGAACCGTCGTCAACCAGAATGATTTCGTAGTTTTCGCAGCACTTCGCGGCAACGGCGGACACCCTGCGTATAAACTCCACGACAAACCGTTCCGAGCAATAAAGCGTGCTCACAATGGAAAGACTCCGCGGCGCCGCATTAACGAAGTCGAACGGGGTGATGAAATTTGCGCTCATGTTTTGCCGAAAACCATAAAGAGACTGCCACCAAAAGGCATATGCACGCCCTTGTTAATAGCATAGCGCTCGGCGACAAGCAAACGTCCGAAAATCCAGTTGACGGCGACCGGCAAACGAAACTCAAAGGTAGCTTGCCCAGCAGTTTCGGTGTTTGTTTTGCCACGCATCTTTCGCAAAAGCATCAAGGGAGACAACGAGCAGACAAAAGACGTGTGCCACAGGCAATTGAGTCCGCCGAGTGCGGCTTTCTGCTGCAACTCTTTCCGCGTGTAGCGCCTCTGGTGGCAGGCCGAATCATCTTCCGCGCTCCACAACCACCGGTGCTGGGGCACGGAAACGAAGAGACGGCCGCCGACGGTCAGGGCACGGCTCAGATTGCGAAGAGCCAATACATCGTCGGGAATGTGCTCAAGAACATCGAAGCACCCGATGGCATCGAACTGCTGATCAAATGACAGGTCCAAAAGGTTCGCCCGCTCGATCTGGGCCCCAGGGCATCGCTTTCGGGCAAAAGGAATCGCCTCTTCGAAATACTCCAAACCTGTGATGCGGGTTTCCGGGAATTCATCTAAGACACGCGAAAGAACGAAACCGGTGCCGCAACCGGCCTCGAGAAAACGATCGGGACGGGGGACGAAACGGCGCATCAGATCAACAATAAGTTGGTTGCGCTGCTCGAACCAAAAATGGCCCTCTTCAACGGCTGCCAACCACGCAAAACTATCGGTTGGAAACATTAGAGAAATGCCGGTCTGGCATACCACACCCGCTTAAGAGCGGCTTTACATCGCTTTTCCGCGACAAAAAAACAGCCTTCTTATGGATTCTTTCACGGGCGAGCCAACGGTCCAATCTTCCAGATCTCATACCGCTCGTTCGAGAGTGTTTTTTCCGCCATGGATTGCGATTCAAGGTGCGCAATCGTTTGGTGGAGCATCTTCATCGCATGATGGATCTGGGTTCCGGCAACTCCCGGATTTTCGCCAAGGTGCAAACCGACGTCCCTCGTAACAAAGCCGGCGGGAAGAACTACGAAATCAACCCTCCCCGCTCGGAGAAATTGCTTCAGACTGTCAAGTGTGGCGAAAACTTCCGGTCGCGACCAACCGATAGTCTCGACCGGCTCATAACGAATCGGCAGCGCCCAGCCGAGCATGAGGCTCTTGTCTTTCGGATGTCTCTCATCGAGCGGATCATAGAGTCCGATGACTCGTGTTTTTTCGGGGAGCCTCTCAAAAAAATCGTAAAGATCTCTTCTTGGTGGGTGCCAGAAAATTCGCCGTGACCGGTCTTTCAACTCATAGGGTAGCCGATCGAAGTCTAAATCCCAACCACGCGTCCCACCTGCAAAATTGCTGGTGACAAAAGCGATGGCCGAGCCGGAAATTATTCCCAGCCATGCTACCAAACTAATCACCAAGCGCTGTCGGTTCCAGACGCCGGACATCATGGCACTGCCGGCAAGGAACAGGCAGGCTAGAGAGACGATATAGTAATTGCCATCGCCGCCCCAGGAAGGGGTCACGCTCATCGTGCTCAAGATAAGCGGGAAAAGGAGGCCGAGCCCGGTCAAGGTAACCAACGTCCACTTCAACCCCAGGTCTGGGTGCTTGCGCCACAGAAAGCCCATGAGTAGCCAGACCAGCCATAGGTTTCCTGTCCACATAATCATGCCTGCCCTGATGCTTCCTGGCTGGAGAAGTATCGCCACAAATACACTCGACCAATGCAACGCATCCGCGGGATCCGACGCGTCGCCGCCCACTGGATAAGCTAGCTTCATTCCGACCATCTCTGCCAGTTGCACCAGCTGAGCCGGGGCAACGAAAGGCACACCGGCAAGCGAAATGGTGCGGAACAAAACCGCCATGGAAACAAAGAAAGCTCCGCCTAGCAACACCACGGCGAAATCGGTATGGCTCAACTTGATCACCCGCAGTCGATAGTTCCGGACCACGACTGCCGCAAGCCACAACAGAACAAGCGGGGAGTAAGCGATGGCGGTCAGTCTTCCCAACGGAGCCAATATCAGACAAGCGAAGGCGGAAAATGCGAGAATGACCTGGCCGGACTTTCGGAATTCGTTGACGAAATAGATAGCTGTCATGATCAGCAAGGCTGCGAAAAGATCACCTTTCGCCGTCAACGCCGAACCGGCTATTGCCGGAACAGTCCCGATCAAAGCCACTGTGAGGAGGGCGAGAGTACGCGGCACTTCGAGCTTCCGAAGGATGAGAAAACACACCAAGACCAGACCAAGCCAATTGAAAACGGAAAACCCGACCGGCAACGACTGGCTGTGCAGGCCCGAAAAGGGTATGAGCAGGGACTCGTAAAGCTTGGGGTAGTAGTGGACCAAAGCGACCAGCCCCAGTCCGGAAAAAAGACCGTCCTGACCAAGCAGCGACTTCTCGGCTTGGAGCCCATACCACATCGAGTCGTAGTTGACGGCGGCCGTGGAATTCAGCATCGCGAAAAGCACAAAGAAGAGCGTGGCAAGAAACGCGACCACCATGGCGTCCATGCCGCGGCAGTTCCCCAGCCAGCGGTAACCTTGGAGAGCAAGGACCGGAGCCGTGCGGTTGAGAAGAAGAAAGCCGAGTGCGCAAACGGAAAATAATCGAAGCGTCTCCAGCGAACCCAGCCCGATGAATGAAAGCCCCCAAATCGTCGCCGCCCATGAGCAAATCCCAGCCAAGATTGCGATCACCATCCGGTCGCACAAGCTTATTACCCCTTCTAGTCTCTTGGCAGATACCAACCACCCGAGGTTGAATACCGCTTGAACGTAAAGATAGTTGATCAGTATCGATGCGTCCACGGCATGTCTGCGACAATAAATGGCCGCCGGGAAAATAATCAGGAAACCCCTGATCGGCCAACTTCGGGCATAAAAGGAAGCATATAGGCAAAGGAACAGGATAAGCGCCTCGACGAATCCCTGCCGTATTCGCGGTTGTTGAAGAGTCCATGTGAAAACACCGCTTGCCAACAAAGACCCCAGTGCCGATGCAATTAAGACCACCGCGATCAGAAGCATCAAGATGGCGACCGTGGCGCTTCCTATGCGGGAGGGCATTTTTGAAGAGTCCTGTTCCGAAGGTTCAAGACCGACTCTCGCAACTGGAGGAGTAGCTGGCGTCGTCGTAAGCCGATTCGATATTTTTCACCTTTTGCATTACCGAAATAATGCGATACATGCCGTCAGGTCAAGGGTGCGTCCATCGGAACACCTCCTGCAGCCCCGAGAATCCGCAGAAGTCCAAAATACTCCGCAATGCACCGTCTTCCACGGCCCACCAATTGCTCGGGTCGTTGTTGAAGCCTCGGACGTAGCGGGCATGCATCGAGCCCGGAGGCCCGTCACACACTGTTTCCAAGGCTAAAAATCCACCGACCCTCAGGTTGGAACTGGAGGTCTCAAGAGCGCGGATGACGTTCCGCAGATGACACAAAGTGCCGAAATGAACCACCAAGTCGCACAAATCCTTTTCCACGTATGTTTCAGCATTGGCCAGCTTGAATTCGACGTTGGGCACGCTGCCAAGTTCAGCAAACGTCCTGCTCACGCTCATGTGGCCCCTTGGTTACGTCGATTCCCATGACGGACATCGAGTAGCGACTGGCCAAATAAAGGCTGTTGTAGCCGATGTTTGATCCCACGTCCATAGCACGGCCACCTTCCTTGGCGAAATCGGGGACGGCCTTCTCCACCATCTTGATCTTGTTCAAGGGGCGATCCGACCAGGGCTTCCCGGTCCCAAATTTGTCCGTTGAGAGTCCGTTGGAGAAGTCGATCTTGTGCCTCCAACCACCCTCCGGGCGCACCTACGCCAGCACCGAAGCCAATTTATCGGGTGCTAAAGTGGTATGAATCAACAACGTTTCATCTTTTTCTTCGATCATAAGTTAACGGGAGTAATCCGAGCCATCGACGGAATTTTCGCGCGTTCGAGGTCATCGGCTAAAAGCAGATTGGATCAGTCTCGTCGCTTTACTCTGGATCGCGTCTGCGGGAGAAGCGTTCAATTCGTCGGTATATTTTTGGTAGGTAATCCCCAGTTGCTTAAGAGCATCGTCGTCCGCGCCATCTACGGGCAGGGCGATGATCTCGCGGTAAAGGGAGATGCGGCACCGATCCGCACCATTCCGCCGTCCCGTCGTTCGAACCATCATCGGCCACGATAATCTCGTAAGGAACATTCCCGGTGCACTGCGTCACTGCCTCCACACAGGCTGCGGTGTAGGAAAGGTTGTTGAAGACTGGAATGATCATGCTGACTAACGGTTCGGCGTGCATCGGCACAGCAGGATATTTAAGAGGCTGACCAGCCGGATCATCAAACGAGTTAACCCACGTAGATGATGCATTGTGCACAGAACAACCGGCATACATGGACTTCGAGGCCTCCAGCCTTTCCTGCAAAGCTTGTCGCCCCTCATGGCGCAGCACTTGCCAGGCGATTCGGAGAGTCCGCAGGCTGCGGCTGGGACTGGAGAGCTTAACTCGAAGAAGTGCAAGATAATGAGCGCTTTGCTTCATATTTTAGACTTGGACAACCCGCAATCGAGTTGGTTGTCAGGTCAGCCGGTCCAACTAATTCCTATTGACACCCCCACTGCTTACGAAACCCACGCTCTTCTTCCGGAGAGTAAAATGCATTGAACCATTTATTGTTGTAAACAATATCGAGCACGTCGGCAGGAAATTTAATCTCCCTCTTTTTGCGCGCATAATCCCCCGAAACGTGAGCTTTGTCGGCAGCTGCGTTGTAATGGGTTTTTGTAACCCGCCATTGGGGGCGGCCAAGAAACGCTTCCATCGCTGTCGGTAGCGAAGAGAAGCTTTCTTGACGTATGGTTAAGAGACGAAATCGTTCCGTTTCGCAAACATACCAACCAATTTGCTTCGGGAATTTCTGATCAAGAATGTCCACCCCAATGCCAACCGAAATCTGCTCTCGCCACCAATGGAGTTGATTGACTGGCGCGGATCGTCGAATCATCTTGATAATGTCGTCTGCTATTTTCTCGGCTGGCACGTCCCGAAATCCCACATCTCCCATTATCTGGAAGTAGCCACTCACATAACATCCAATGGGTTCACGCACCGCGGAAAGGATATTGATCTTTCGGCATATTTTGGCTGGCGGTGGCACCCGGTCAATTTCCCGGGCAATAGCTGCTGCGCGCATCATCGTAAATCTGACGTTTTGGGTCAGTTTAGTGCGCTCCGAAGCTTCAGTAACCTGCAACGAGGGAAGGATGGATGCAAGTCGCACACTAACGGCCTCCTCAGACGCCGGTCGTACCCTGTGCCCGAACAACACTTTGCTGTAAGGGCGCCAACGACTAACCAAGGCCTCCAACGTGTTGCCACCGGTCTTCGGGTGGGTCAAGACTATGTTTACTTCCGTAGACAATAAATGAACGCACCGCCTCCAACATTGTCGTCTTTTCCGGCGAATAAGGTGGAAAAGCTTGGTCGTCACCTCGTTTAGAAAGCTGTAATTAAATTGCCTGAGCTTATGTTGCTTTGGTGGCTCGGTGATGCGGAACCTACTCACATGCGCGACGAGCGCTCTTACTCAAGCAACGACTGTTGGATACCTGACAACAGGCGGTTACAATAACAATTGATGTTGACTGCAGTTTTGATGAGTGATTGAACTGCGGCTACGCTCCCAGTTTTTTCCGCATGGGCGCACAGGCTTTTTATAACGCATCATCTGCGGTAATATCTCCTCCAACAACAGACACTAACTGCTCAGGTCATTGTTCTTAGGAAACGACATGACACATTTAGCGAACTGAGTTTTGCTGAGTGTAAGCATGCCCATCACGCGGTAGTCTCCATACCAACAATGGAGATTTTGGAACATGTTCTAGACCATCCGAACGCAAGTTGCGGGGTTAACGCCTTGATAATAGCGAGGTTCCGCGGGCTTTCCGTTGCACATCACCGCCAGAAGATGCGTAGGTTTGACCGAACCATCCTTGAGCAATCTCTCATCAACCTCCGCAACCATGTCGATGAAGGCCGTGTCATCAGGGTTGTCGATATCGAAATTGTGACCAAAAGCGCGATCCACAAAGATGTCTATGATGTTCCCGAAAGCTAAAAACATATCAAACTCGAAACTCTCCACGAGCAGCGCAAGTATATCTTCTGCCCGAACTCCCTCAAATCCCTCGGTCGAACAATCCCAGTTCTCGTAAAGTTTCTCATGCCTTTGCAGCGCATGATTAAATTTGTATCTGTCCGGCATGGTTCTCCAGATCTCGTGGACAACTTTCAGGGCTTCTGGCCAGCGTTTGTGACCATTGCATCCAATAATGTCCGAAACAATGAACAGGCCATGCTCGCCGATCGATTTTCCAACGGCGGCGAACAGCCGCTCGAGGTCTGTGATGTGATGCAAGGACTGGTTGGCCATCACCGCTTGATACTCGCCGACGGCAGGATTCCATTCGGAACACTCGAGGGTGCAAAAGGAACAGTGTTCAGCCAAACCCATGCTTGCTGCGCCGGCTCTTCCAACATCCAGCATTCCCTCGTTTATATCACTGCATACCATTTGGAAGTTGTGATGCCCCTCTTTGACAAGCAACTGGCAAACTTGCAGCTCTGTCTCGCAATGACCTGCGCCGATGCTGAAAATTCTCACGGCACCCTCCTGCTTTCTGCATAGCATCGCGATGTTATCCGCGAAAAACTCAGCTATCCCGCGGATACCCATCTCATCAAACTTCGGCTTTAGATACTTATGACTCCAATAATGGAAAATGGCAGGCAAATCATGCACGTTTTTCTTCTTGGTAAAGACTTCCAGCTCTTTCTCAAGTTTTTGCTTGAAGGTTAACATAACTGATATTGGCTCGGCGCTTTGGCTAATTACGTCCTCAATTCTTGGTGTAACCGAACATTTCAAGTGCTGAACCTGCGACCGCCCATGCCCTTGCCTTGGAGGCGCCATCAAGAACTTCACGCCACTCGCCTGTTATACCTCGACGAATATTGCTGGCAAGGTCTTCCTCCCCCTTGTTGCGCCCGCCAGACATTTTGGCGAAACTGGTGTTGCGACGTATATCTGCGAGTATCTGTTCCGATACACTCAAGCCGCACCTTTGCAGTAGCTGACCGAGGGTGTGCTCGAAGGCTGCATGCAGGTCCTCGTAGCGTAACAAGATAATACGGCCATCAGCCTCTGCATTTTTGATGACGGTGGCCACGTGTGCCCATTGTTCCAAGCGAGTCCAGAAATCTACAGCTGCCATATTCCATACGTCCGCGAAGTGGGTCTTTTTCTTGATATACGTTTCGAACTTGGAGGCGGATATTGCCATATCTCTTCCGTCTCGGATGATTACAACGCGCTGCGCGTCTGGCAGAATGCGTTCTGTGTGATGCAGAAAATTTATTTGGTCAGCACTCTTGAAAATAACACGCTTTCCAGAGAAACCGGCATGCAGTGCAGCAAAGCGACGGATAGCTTCGTCTGCTGGGTTCGCGTCGCAGCAGAGGTTACAGAGTTGCTGAGCAGAAGCTTCGTCTAGGTCCCAATAAGTACAATAACGCTGCAGCCGGCCACTGCTGCCTCCCGACGGATTACTTTTTAGCCTGACATACTCTGTCCCGGTGAAGGCATTTTTAATGAATATTCTTTTGGAGGAATTTGTTTCCAGATAATCGTACAAATCATGAGACGATGGTGTTTTGTCGAGGGCTGTCACGACTGCCGGCAATCTACCGTAATTGCTGGCGGTAAGAAGATAGCGTATGCGCTCCTGAGGAGTGCGCGGTCTCAAAGGGGTTTCATACTCGTGTCCAAAAGCCCTCACGATGTCTAGCTCCGGGAGCGCAAGAGCATCAGGGTGGCTACCCAGCGCCAAAGACAGCCAGCTGGTCCCACACTTGTATAGACCACTGATGCAGATGACGCCCTGACCAGTGAATTGCTGGGCAGGGGGCAAATCTGCCGTGCTTCGTGCTTTCGACTTGAAAAACATAATGAGGATAATCGCGGTCTTTAAGAGGGATATCTGAAAACAAAGTGCGGATAAACCTGCTCGGAATTCAGACCGTCGCGTTTGATGACGAGATCTTCCACCACCTCCATGGCGCCAAGGCAGGAGGAAAAAAGCGAGTCGTCGAAGGCGATATAAGATCCCGCCATCATGCGCGGCTTGCAGACATCGTAGGCATAGGCACAGGCCGAATAGATGTCGGCATCGACATGCAGCAGGGCGATGGGGCGGCACTTCTCCAAGACGGCCGGCGTGGTGTCTTCGAACAGTCCGCGCACCAAGTGCAAATTTCCCAATCCCGTCTTGTCCGCAAATCTGCGGATTTCATCGAAATTGGCATCACCAAAGTCCCCGGCCGAGTGCAAGTCGATGGCCTTGTCGGTTTCCGGCATGCCGGCAAAGGTATCGAAGGCATAGATCTGCATCCCGGGGTAAAGTTTCGCTGCCAGACAGGCCATAAAGACAGCATTGCCGCAACGGTAACTGCCGAACTCAAGAATATCGCCGCCTGCCAGCGGTTGGAGATAGCGGGTGATCAGGAGATAGAGGTTCAGGCAATTACCCTCGGACATTACCGAGCGCCCGCCCGCCACCCGCCGAGCTTCCTTGAAAAGCGTTTCGCCGAGAATCTGGTCGCGCAGTTTGCCGAATTGCAAACCCCAACCGCGCTCGTAGCCTTCCTTGACATTGCGGCCCGCACGCCAGCTCGAATCTGTCCCGAGTCTCTCTTTAACTGGATCCATAAATTTTGATTATTTAACTGCAACAAAAACAAATTGCTCCACGCCCAAGTATCCGAAGATGTCGGACCAGTAAGCCAGCGCGTAGGCGTCGTTGAACCCGGCCTCTTTGACCTGCGCGAGCATTTCCCAGCCGAAGTGAGTGAAACAGAGGCAGCCGGCAGCATTGATCGGATCTCCGTGGTATTCTGGCGGTTCGTGATGCACTAATTCCCCATCGGCACTGAGGCTGGCCCGCACCAGGTTACGCTCCAAATCTGCCCGGAAGGGTACGGTCCACATCATGCGTCCGCCCCGCTTGAGCACACGCGTCACCTCGCACATTCCCGCCACAAAATCCGGCATGTGTTCGAAGCAGTCGAAGGAAAGAAGACCGTCGAACGACTCGTCCGGAAAAGTCAGGCGGGTCAAATCTTCATTCCGCACGCCACGGGAGTCGGTCTCTCCATGCGACACTTTCTCACCGAGATACTCGCTGCCAACAAGATTCGCGAAGCGTTGCCCCAGGTAGCGGTAAAGTGGAGTCACTTGTTCCGTGAGATAAACTGAATCAGAGGGCAACAAACCGAGCTCGCTGTCGGCCAGATGCACCGCAGCACGCAGGCGGTTGTTGAGCCCGGTGACCGGGCAAACCAGCCATTCGCGCCAATTCACATCTGTTCCATTAGAGTAGGCAAAGTCGGCACGGAACTTGACAGGTTTTCCTGCGGCGTAGGAAAAGCCCGGAACATCGAAAGCCCTAGAATGATTCTTCTGCACGTCGCGTTCGAGCCGCCGCCGCTCAGAGTAAATACTCTCCATGCGTGCGACGTGGAGCCGGTAATCATCGAAGTTGCGCAATCGGTGGATGATCATGGAAATGTTCAGTTCAAGGCGACCGCCATCTCGCCGGCCAACGCGAGATTTTCGGGCGTGCCGATATCAAGGAAGCGGCCACTCGTAACGTGAGCTGCGGGCGCGAGTCCAACACGGGTAAGGATATCGCGCTCAAGCGACAAGGGGCCGGACGGCCAACTCAGAGCAAAAGCTTTATCGATCACGTAAGCACCACCGTTGATCAATCCAGGTCCGGCAAGTCCTTTCTCATGAAACTCGACCACATGACCATCCTCCACCTTGATTCTTCCGAAAGCCGCTGTATCGGGAACTTGGACTGCGGCCAAGGTTACAGGCGAATGCTTCGCGTTGTGGCAGGAAATCAAGTCAGCACAGGAGACTTCGAGAAATGTGTCGCCGTTAAACGCGAGAAATTTCTCGTCGGGGATCATTTGCGCAGCCAGGCGCAGTGCCCCTCCCGTCCCCAAAGGCTCCGGCTCCACGCTTGTCTTCCATGTCCAAGGACGCGACGAGATTTTGAGCCAGTCTTCCACCTGCGCATGACGATATCCGGTGGCGAAGACAAAGTGACCGACGCCTTGCTTGTGGAGGTAGTCGGTCAAGAAGTCAAAATAAGTCCGGCCGGCGACCGGGGCGAGGCATTTGGGCCGGCCGTCCAAAACGCCACGCAGTCTGGTTCCAAGACCTCCGCAAAGTATCACGGCGACGCTCATCGGCCTACCGCGGGTCGAGGGAACATGCGTGCCTCAATGCCCTCACAAAGCAGATGTCCCAGAAGAAGCTGCACTTCCTGAATCCGCGGAGTGGAGTCGGAAGGCACCCGCAATTCGATCTCGCAGAGAGCGGGCATTTCACCTCCGTCGCGGCCCGTCAGACCGATGGTGTGGATACCCGAGTCGGCGGCGGAGCGCAGGGCGGCCAGCACGTTGACCGAGCGGCCCGAGGTGGACAAAGCCACCAATACATCTCCGGGACGGCC
>Ga0247834_1006113_pt1 | contig 13757 bp, 5 predicted proteins | sample LaCruzMarch2015__8_FD_187118 | JGI IMG/M metagenome (GOLD analysis project Ga0247834, IMG submission 187118) | Freshwater microbial communities from meromictic Lake La Cruz, Castile-La Mancha, Spain - LaCruzMarch2015_12m | ecosystem: Environmental > Aquatic > Freshwater > Lake | place: Spain... | reverse complement strand
TCGTGATTGTCGGACGGGGTCTCGACCCACTTGTCGCCGTTTTCCATTTCGTAGCCCTTGTGGATGAGAAGGGTGACGTCGCCACCATCATCGACGATGAGTTGTGGTCCGAGTTCACCTGGGAAGATGATGGCCTTCCAGGTGCACCACCAGTATTCTTCCAGGGTCTCGCCTTTCCATGCGAAGACGGGTGTGCCGGTAGCCGCAATGCCTGCGGCGGCGTGGTCCTGGGTGGAGAAGATGTTGCACGAAGCCCAGCGCACGTCGGCACCGAGTTCCTTCAGCGTCTCGATGAGCACGCCGGTCTGAATAGTCATGTGCAGGGAGCCGGTGATGCGGACGCCTGCGAGGGGCTTGCTAGGGCCGTATTTTTCGCGCGTGGCCATCAGGCCGGGCATTTCGCTTTCCGCAATGTCGAGTTCCTTACGGCCGAAGTCGGCGAGGGCGATGTCTTTAACTTTGTAGTCGCTCATGGTGTGGTTTAGTTAGATACAAATCAACGTATCAGGATGCGTTGATATGTGTCTACACACAGGTTTCTGTCAAGGGCGGCCTCATTGAGGAGTTGAGCAGGGGTCAAGGTCGGGTTTAGCATGGCCCCATGTCCCGCCGCCCCATCCGTGAGCAAGTGCCGCAGCACGAGAATGCCTCGTTTGATTGCGAGGTGATCTGCGGGCCGGACTACGATTCCCGCTGGCACTTTCACCCCGAAGTGCAGATCACACTGGCGCTCAAGAGTGCTGGCTATCGCATTGTCGGGGACAACATCTCACCACTGCAGGACGGCGACTGCGTGCTGGTCGGTGCCGATGTGCCGCATGTCTGGCACCAAGACACGGTGAACAAGCCCGATGCAGTGCAGGCAATCGTCGTCCGGTTCCGTGAGGACATGCCATGGCTGGCACAGCCTGAGATGAATGAGGTGCGCCGATTGCTTCAGCGCGCCCGGCGCGGTCTGGTGATCAGCGGCAAGACCCGCACGGAGGCGACCGTTCGCCTGGAGAAGCTAAGCGAGGCCACGGGGCTGGGACGAATGATCGAACTGCTCTGCGTTCTGCACTTACTCTCGCAATCCAACGAGGTGAAGCCCTTGGCCAGTGCCAGCTTTCGTCCTGCCTTGGATGACACGGACCAGGAGCGTATGGGCCGCATCTTGCGCTTCATTCAGGATCGACTCGAAGATGAAATCGCCCGTGACGACTTGGCCCGTGTGGCGGCGCTGAGCCCTGGGGCGTTTAGCCGCTACTTCAAGAGCAGGACTGGCAAAACGCTACCCGAATACGTGAACGAACTGCGTATTGGCCGGGCGTGCCGGATGCTGGCAGAAACCGACGCGTCAGTGACGGATGTCGCTTTTGACTGCGGCTTCCGGAACTTGGCCAACTTCAACCGCTGGTTCCTGAAGCTGACGCACTTAGTGCCGCGTGCCTACCGCCAGAAAGTCCTGCAAGCGGGGCGATAAACTTCTGCGCCACAGGGCAAATATTTTTCTCGCACTGCGGATTTCTTTTCTGTCTAATCCGTCGGTTAGCGCATCCCGTTTGATGCGCTGGCATTCATAACATCATAACAAAAGCAAACGCACTCATACCTATGAAAACTCGTTCCATTCAAGGGTCACGCTCCTTCAAGGGCTTCACCCTGATCGAACTGCTGGTGGTGATCACGATCATCGCCATTCTCGCCGGCTTGGCAGTGCCCGCCTTCAACGGCGTGCAAGAACGCGCTCGCATGCTCCAAGGCAGCAACAACTGCCGCCAGATCATGATCGCGCTCAAGTCCTATGCTGGTGACAACAACGGCAACTACCCTGACGCAGACAAGAACAATCCACCGCAGACCTCCAACGACGCCTTCCGCTTGCTGATCAAGCGCTCGCTGCTGGAAGACGAGCGCGTGTTCGGTTCCCCTGCCAGCCCGTTCACGGGTGACAACAACATCGGTGAAGCCCCCGACTACCAGGAAGCCCTGGAAGCTGGCGAAAACCATTGGGTGATGACGAAAGGCCTGACGGACTCCGCGTCCGGCAATGCGCCGTTCATCTTCGAAAACCCAGTCGGTGAAGGCTGGCCTCCGATGTGGAACTGCGACGCCGCAGGTCAACCCAAGGAAGGTCGCGCCTGGAAGGGTGGAAAGATCCTGATCGGTCGTAACGACGGCAGCGTGAACCCAGAGCGTCTGGAATCCGCCAAGGGCGACAACGTGCCCCTGGAGCCGAACGCCAATGGCAAGGACCTCTTCACCAACTTCTCCGAAGAAGGTGAGTTCCTGGACATTCAGCGCTAGTCTGAGACCCATTTGTTAGCCAATCAACGCCGCAGAGGTTCACCCTCTGCGGCGTTTTTATTGGTGCTGCAGGAGTGAATCCACTTGCCGACAGCGTAGTAGACCTTCGCCATGATCACCCGCCGCCGCTTCCTTGCACAGACATCCGTCGCTGCCTCCGCCCTGGGCTTTCCCGCCATCGTCAGTTGCCAGTCGCCAAACAAGAAGATCAACCTCGCCTTCATCGGCACTGGTGGGCGCGGCGGATCCAACTTGAAGGAGCTGACCAAGGATGCCGCCGCCAACGTGGTCGCCCTTTGCGACGTGAACGAGCAGAACCTCTACCGAGCAGCTGAACAATTTTCTGGCGCAGCCAAGTTCAAGGACTACCGCCGCCTCTACGATGAGCAGAAGGACATTGATGCCGTGGTCGTCTCTACCACCGAGCACACCCACGCCTTCGCCGTGCTGCCTGCCCTGCGCATGAAGAAGCCGGTGTATTGTGAGAAGCCGCTGACGCACAATGTCCACGAAGCAGCACTAATCATGGAGGCAACCCAGGCCGCAGGTGTTCCCACGCAAATGGGCACGCAGATCCATGGGCTGCCGAACTACCGCCGGGTAGTCGAATTGATCCAGACGGGTGCCATCGGCAAAGTGACCGAGTGCCACGTCTGCGTCTCCCGCGCCTGGGGCTTGCAAAGCCAAGAGGACGCCGAAAAGAACAAGGACATCGTCTTCGTCACCGAGCGCCCCAAAGTGGAGATGAAAGCCCCTGACCACCTGGATTGGGACCTGTGGATCGGTCCTGCGCCCTACCGCCCCTTCAACGAGGTCTATTTCCCCGGGCCCAAGTGGTATCGCTGGTGGGACTTTGGCAATGGCACTATGTCCGATTTGGGCAGCCACTGGAACGACCTCCCCTGGTGGGCGCTCAAGCTGGATGCACCGGTCAGCATCGAATCCACCTCGCCCATGGGTGCCGCACACCCCGAGATCGCCCCCGCGACCCTAACCGCCCGTTACGAATACGGTCCACGCGGCGACATGCCCGCCTGCACCCTGTATTGGCACCAGGGTGCCACCAAGCCCGCCGTGTGGACCGAGGACACCGTGGTCAGCCAATGGAGCAATGGCGTGCTCTTCATCGGCGAAAAAGGCATGCTCATCGCCGACTACAGCAAGCACAAGCTGCTGCCAGAGACGAGCTTCAAGGACTTCACACCGCCCAAGCCCTTCATTCCAGACTCCCCTGGCCAGCATCAGCAGTGGCTGAATGCCATCCTGAATGGCACCCCCACGGATAGCCCATTCGACACGTATGCAGGCCCGCTGACCATTGCCAACCACCTGGGTAACGTGGCCTACCGCACGGGCAAAAAGCTACTTTGGAATGCCAAAACCCTGAAAGCAACCAACGCGCCTGAAGCCAGTGCCTTCCTTGGCCGTCAACCACGCACGGGCTGGAGTCTCGCCTAGCGATCGATGCCCTGTATTGGCCAAATCCGTCACACTTGCCAGGATGAATACCGGTTGCGCAAAGGCCGGTTGTCCTGGATATGACAGCCTCCCACTGAACCCATACTACTACGATCCCAGCGATGCCCGATTCAGCTACCGCCACTGTTCAGCCACCACGCTCCGCCATTAGCCGCGCCGTTAACGCCACCCTCGTCATGTTCCGACAGTGGTGGGACTCCGACTTCCACCCCGAGGGTGCTGAAGTCGTCATGCAGAAAGAAGATAAAATGGATGTCAAACGCACCATGCCTTTCATCATTTTGCATGGTTTCTGTCTCCTGGTCTTCTTTGTCGGCTGGAGTTGGTTTGCCTTCTTTGCCGCTATCGCGTTTTACTACGTGCGTATGTTCGCGATCACGGCGTTTTATCACCGCTACTTCTCCCATCGCGCCTACAAGACCTCCCGCCTCGGCCAATTCATCTTTGCCGTTATTGGCAATACAGCCTGTCAGCGTGGGGCACTCTGGTGGGCCTCGACGCATCGCCATCATCACAAGCACAGCGATGACGAGCATGATATTCACTCGCCCCGCCACAAAGGCTTCTGGTGGTCGCACATCGGCTGGATCACCAGCCATCGCAACTTCCCCACCGACTACACCCGCATCAAGGACTTGGCCAAGTTCCCTGAGCTAGTCTTCCTCAATCGCCACGATTTCTTCATTCCCATCATCCTCGGTGCCTCCATTTACGGAGTGGGTTGGTTGCTGGAGACCTACGCTCCCTTCCTTCACGTGACCGCGATGCAGCTCTTTGTCTGGTGTTTCTTCGTGAGCACCGTGGCTCTGATGCACGGCACCTTCTTCATCAACTCGCTCGCCCACGTCTTCGGTAAGAAGCGTTTCAAGACAACAGACGACAGCCGCAACAGCCTGACGCTGGCCCTTATCACCCTGGGCGAAGGCTGGCACAACAACCATCACCGCTACCAGCACAGCGCCCGTCAGGGCTTCTACTGGTGGGAACTCGATGTGTCCTACTACATCCTGAAGGCCCTCTCAATGGTCGGCATCGTCTGGGACTTGAAGCCGGTGCCAGCCTCGATCTATCAAGAAGCGGAACTAAGCCAGCAAGCCAGCCACTAAGCGCTCTCCCTTGCTTTAACATTCAGCAGCTCTGACCTCGGTCAGAGCTGCTTTTTTATGCGATCAAGCCACCTTCTCCAGCTTGATTGGGTAGGTTTGGAAGGCGTTCCATTGGCAAACGATTAGATCGCCCGTGTCGAGCACGCAGACGTCGTGCCCATGCTCAAACACGCCGCCCTCCACCATCAGCGGCTTCAGCTTACCTTCGTCATAGACCGGTGCTTGTCCGCCTGGCGCAGCAATCACGCGATCCTGGTCATCCAGAACGAGGAGAAAACCTGAGCCCATGCTCTGCATCTTGCCCGCCGCATCCTTGGACCAGCACACGCCCGCAAACACCTCACGCCCCGCGACCACGGGTCGGCAAACATAAGCCCCTGGCGTGGCGATCGACGATAAATACTTCCCCTCCAGAGTGAAACGGCGGAAGCAGTTGTCCGCCCGCGAGGTCACCAGCAGCGATGGCTGCTCACCCCGCAGGTCAACAGCGATACCGTGGGCATTGCTCAGCCGTTCCTCCACAGGCACGCCCTCCTTGCCACCGAAACGGCTGATGAACTTCCCATGGTGATCATAGCGCAGCACGTAGTTCGATCCGTAACCATCCACCACGTAGATGTCGCCATTCGGAGCTACCGCCGTCTCCGTGGGATTGAAGACCCACTCAGGCTCATAGGCCCCCACACTAGCGGGATGGCTGATGCTGAAAATCTCACGCCCCATCAGATCCGTCTTCACCACCCGGCCTGTCTGGCGAAAGCCACCTGAGCCCGACTTCCACAACCCAGAGTCCGTCACCAGCAGGAACTCCGCGCCATTCTCACTAGCCAGCGTCAGGCCATGGCCACCGGGCCACATTCCACCCCAGGAATCCAAGATCGTGCCGTCCGGCTTAAACACCAGCATCTGGTTCTGCCAGTGGTCGCCCACCATGAACAGACGCCCATCCTTCACCTGAACCATCTCATGGCAGTTCAGGATCGGATGATGCCTCCCCTGCCCTGGCGGCACCCAATCCTTGAGCACCTTGTAACGATGCTGCCCCTGGCCAATGATCACATCCTTGGGCCCCGGCGCAGCGCGCAGATGTTGCATCCAACTGGCCGCCGCCGCTGTGCTCAGTCCCGCGAGAAAATGACGTCGTGTCTTCATGAGGTGCACCACAACGTCAAAAGCAGCCAAGCTCTTCCCGAAACCACTCAATTGCCCGCTTTCAAAGGCTCAAACGAAGAAAAGGGGCCCCCTTGCGGAAGCCCCTTTTCCAAATGAATCGATGCCCGGTTGGGAGGCGCTCGATTCAAAGTCGAAAATCAAACCGATCAACCAACCCGGCTGCGACGACGGCGGAAGAACAGCCCCATCAAGCCCAGCATGAGAAGCAGCATACGGCTCGGTTCGGGAGTGACGGCGGCGGCACCCGTAGCAAGGAATCGAGTCGTGTCCCAGGTCAGACCGGAGGACAGGGCAGGCAAGTCAAAGTTACTCGCATTCGTCGGATCGAAAGTGCTGCCGGTGGTGCTGAGGCTGGTCCAATCGAGCAGATTGATCACATCCCCCAGCATCCATGTGTAAGGCGTGACACCGAGTTGGTTCAAGACCACCCTGCCACCCGTATCCCAGTCGAGGTTGGTGGTCGCAGCGGTGAAGCTCACCAAGTCATTGGCCTTGCCATTGGTGCCCGTCAGCAAAGAACCGTTGTAGCTGCTCCACCAGGACTCACCACCCAAAAGCACACTTGCACCGACATTGCCGGTCGCTTCGGTGAAGTCGAAGGCCAACCGCGTCTCCGCGACACCACTACCCGCCAGGGTGATATTGGCACCGGCCAGAGTGAGGGTTCCCGCCGTGTTAGCAGCGGAGCCTGGAGCTAGGATACCGCCCGCGTTGACCGACACATTGCCGCTGATGGCTCCGTTGCCTCCCAAAGTGGCCGCGCTATTCACCGCTACCGCCGATGTGCCCGTGCCTGAACCCGTCGTATTGTTCACCAGAAGTGTACCGCCAGAGACGGTCGTAGTGCCAGTGTAAGTGTTTGCTCCACTAAAGGTCTGAGTATTCGTCCCATCCTTCACGATGCTTCCACCCGTTCCAGTAATGGATCCAGCAAAAACACTCGAACCTGAGCCGGATTCTCCAACCGTCAGCTGGCTGGCGCCTAATAGGATCTGTGAAGTAGCCGCACCAGTTAGGGAAGCTACACTTTGATTGGCAGCGAGTCCCAAGGTGGAACTACCAGAACCACTGTCATCCATAATAATCGCCGTGCGGCCATTGGTGGTGGGCAGCGCGTTGTTCACATTGGCGTTCAGCACGCCGGCATTTTGAATGAAGGTTGGGCCGTTATAGGTGTTGGCGCTGTTGAGGTTCACCGTAGTAGCGTCGACGAGAAGATCTGAGTTGGGCGAAGTGCCACCAATGGAACCGGTGATGTTGAAGGTTCCGCCACCTCCCAAGGTGAGGACGGTGCCATCCTTGGTGATCGGTCCACTGAGGGTGAAGGTGCCGCCCGCTGTGATCCCGATCGTGGCATTGCCATCGAGGGTGATGGGACCTGCGAAGCTGCTGGTACCACTGGCGAGCAGAGCAGCACCACCTGCTCCGGTGCCGGCACCGGTGATATTGAGAGGCTCAGGGTCTGTGTAGTTGACACCGAAGAGCTGGATCGACGCACCGGGAACGACCACGGTGCCGCTGGAGGTATCTCCCAAGCTGCCATTGACACCCACGCCGAGGGTGGAGCCAGTCTGCACATTGGTGGTGCCGGTGTAGTTGCTCGCTCCGTTGAGAAGAAGAATCCCAGGACCCGTGCCGGAGAGACCAAAAGCACCCGTGATGCTACCGCCGATGGTCAAGACACCTCCATTGAGCGTGATGATGCGGTTAGCGTTCAGTGTCACCGCACCATTGCCAAGATTGAGGTCATGGGTTCCAGCAAAGGTAAAGTCCCCGTTAATGATCAGCGGGTTGTTAGGCAAGTTCATGGCTGCACCGCTGGTGTTGTCGAGCATGCCAGCATTGATGGTGAGAAGACCGGTGCCAATGGCGTTTGCGTTACCGATGTTCAGCGTGCCGGCATTCAGCGTGGTGCCACCGGTGTAGGTGTTGCTCGTTCCGGTCAACGTGAGGGTGCCCGAACCACTTTTGACCAAGTTCACACCGCTGCCGGTGATCGTGCTGGAGATGGTGGTCGTGTTCGCGTTGATGTAGGCGAAGAGTTCTGAGCCCCCCGATGTCAGACTGCCGCCGCTGATGGCTAGGGTCTGGTTGGAAGCCATGATGAGACCACCGCTGGCGAGAGTGAGTGTGTTGCCTGTTTCGATGTCGATCGTGGTGGCTGCCGCTGTGTTGACCCTCAGGGAGTTGATGGTGCGAGTGCCAACCCCTGTGGTGCTAGCCGCCGTGAGGTTGATGTTATCGGTGGCGGTGCCGTCAGTCAGTGCGTTAGCGGAATAGGCGGGATAACCGGCCGTGCCCAACGCTCCAACGCCCAGCGAGGTGCCGCTCGGGGTCACATAGCTAGCGAAATCGGTGCCGCCAACCGTGGCCCAACCACCGATGATGCCATTGGTGACCGTCGGGGCGGGCGAAAGGATGATCTGGCTGTTGTTGGTCGCACCACCAGCGCCGAGGTTGTTCCCGGTGAAGTTCAAAGTGGCACCGCTGCTGCGGGCAAGATTGGCGACGGTGAGCGTGCTCGGTGCAACGGATCCCGTTGGCGTGACCGTGATCGTGCTGCCTCCGGGGGCGAGAGAGACTGGGCTGACGGTGGCGCTGCTCTGGATACCGATGTAGTTGAGCGTACCCCCTTGCAGCGTGAGGGCGCTGGCGAGGCGGTTCACGCCGAGAGCGGTGGAGGTGAAGAGACCCGTGTCGTCGAGGGTGAGGGTACTCGAGAGGCCCGAGACCGTGACAGCACCGGAGAGACGGCCACCATCACGTAGGGTGAGGCCACCGCCGCGGATGACCGTGCTTCCAATGTGCGTGTTCACATTGGTGAGGGTGAGCGTGTGGCTGCCCATCTTGGTCAGGGCGATGTTGTTCTGGATGACGCCACCGTAGGAGAAGTTGGCGGTGGAACCTGCGCCGACCGTGAGCAAGGACTGCACGGTGGAGCTGTTCGTGATGAAACCACCGTTGCTGACGAAGGCACTCGACGTGGAGTAATTCACCGCGCTGAGCTGCCTCACGCTGACGTTGTAACCGCCCAGGTCGAGAACGCCACGGCTGGAGGTGGTGACGTTGGTTCCGGTGGGCAGGGCGTTGGCGGAGCCAAGCCGGAGGGTGCCGTTGGCGATGTTGGTGCTGCCGCCGTAGGTGTTGGTGCCGGAGAGGATGACGGTGTCGGTGCTCTGCTTGGTGAGGCCGCCCACTCCGGAGATGTTGCCCTTGATCTCCAGGATGGCGCCGCGGGCGTTGGCTGTGAGTTCGCTGCTGTCGTTGGTGCCAGGGCCGACACCGGTGGTGAGGTCCTGAGTCCGCCCGTTGTCGGTGCCGTTCGGGCCATCCGTGAAGGCGTTCTGGCCGACGAAGGAATTGCCGAGCAGGCTGATGCTCACGCCGGTGCCGAGGGTGCGGAAGACGACACCGTTGGTGGCGCTGGCGGCATCATCCGTGCGGAGGAAGCCTTCGATGGCGCCGCCGTTGACCTGGACGGTCACGCCGGTGGCCGTGAGCTGATCCGCATTCACCTGGAGTGTGCCTGCGCCCAAGTTGAGGGTCTGGCCATTGCGGGCGTTGTCCACGCTCCAACGTTCGATCGCTCCGGCCTCGTAAGTGACGGTCTTGTTGAATCCGGTGGTCAGGATGTCGAGGATCCCGTAGCGGCGGGCCGTGATGCTGGCGGCGTTGACGAGGGCGTTGGCGTTGGTGATTCCCAGTGCGCCTTGCTCAATGCTCACGTTGCCCGTGAAGCTGGTGTTATTACCGCCGACCCAGAGGTTGCCGTTGCCCCACTTGATGAGGTCGCGGCTGCCGTTGAGACCGGTGACGTTCAGGCCGGAACCGGTGGCACCGGAGGTGATCTGGTTGTTCACGGCTGCTGCGTTGATATCGATGATGGAATTGCCCGTGCCGGTGAGGAAGAGGGTGCCTGCATTGAGCACGGACCGGGTGTTCCCCGTCTGCACGCGGAGGCGGGCCGGAGAGAGACCGGTCGTGTCGGTCGAGAAGGACTCCAGATCACCGATGCCGACGGCACTGTCCGTGAGGTTCGGCGTCGAAACGATGACTGCATTGTCCACCGAGATGATGCGGCCCATGGTGTATTGGCCATTGAGCGAGTTGCCGGGCTGGGCGAGCAGATTCAACGTGGTGCCGGCTCCGGTCGCGGTGCCGCTGGCGTTCAGGGTGATCGTTCCGCCGTCGCCGGAGGCACCGAAGGTGTTCAGGGTCAGTGCACCGCCGTTGACGGTCCAGTTGCCGGAGAAGCCGGTGCCGTTGGCAGCAGCGGTCTGGTCTTTGCCGATGATGAGGGCACCTGCGCCGAACTTCGTCATGCTGCCGGCGTAAAGGTCACCGCTCAGTGTCGTGTTACCGGTATTGAAGATGATACCTTCCTTGGTGCCCGTGGTGCCGAATCTCAGGTTGGTCGCGATCGTTGGCGTGCCGGTGGTGATGAGACCGCCGCGCTCGGCGTCGTTTGGACCATCCGCGAAGGTGAGGGTGTTGTATTGGCCGACGCCGCTGCTGATGTTCTGGTTGGTGCGCAGGGCATACACGGTCTGGTCTTGGGTAAGGACCATGGCGGCGGTGGTGACGTCCACCACGCTGGTGCCGGTGGTGGCGGCCGTGAAGGTGCCTGCGTTGAAGGTGTTGCTGTAGGCTGCGTTGACGAATCCATTAGCACCATAGGTCACGAAGGTGTTATCGGTGGCGTTGACGTAGTAGGCTGGCTTGATGCCGCCCACGATGGCTCCGGTGCTGGCTCCGGTAACGACCACGCGCTCCGAGTCATTGTTACCCGCCACACCCAGGTTTCCGGTGGTGGAGATGAGGGACAGCGTGCTGCCAGCACCCGAGCGGATGAGGTTGGACGTCGTCAACTGCATGTCGCCGGCGGCAACGCCCTTCTGAACGCGGATTGAGGCACCGCGGCCAAAGGTGATGTCTCCGACGACTTCCGTCGAGGTCAGAGATGCATTGTTTATCGAGCGCAGGTAAAGTTGCGCACCGTCCAGATTGACGGGGGTGGTGTCAAACCAACGGTTCTGGGTTGAGGATTCATTGTCGAGCCAGAGCACACCACCGGGGTGGAGGTTGACGGCATATTGATTGGCCGTGCCCGCGAAGTTGAGCAGCGTCGCGCCGCTGTAGAGGCGGACTTGACCGAAGATGTCCACCGCACCGCCGTTGCCGAGCGGGCCGTTGGCACCGGAGGTCGCGGTGCGGGTCAGGAGGCTGGAGGAGCGGCTGATGATGGTGCCGCCGGTATAGGTGTGAATGTCATTGAGATCGGTTTCACCACTATTGCCGTTGCCAGCCTGGTTGCCGAAGAGCACGCGCGTGCCGGGGGTGGCACCTTCCACGAAGACACCCATGTTCCCTGCGGCTGTGGAATTGAAGTCCACCCGGGCACCACCACCGCCGATGCGATAGATATTGTCAGCACCCACACCCAGCGTCTCGGCGGTGTAGGCGGAGTTGGCGGTGGCACCGAAGAAGGAGCGACCGTTGCCGATGGTGGCGAGATTCAGCGGATTGGCGATGGAGGCATTCAGGGCGAGGACGCCGTTGGAGTTGCTGCTCAGGGCATTCTGGAGATAGGCCTGATTCAAGGTGGCGTTCTGCACGCGGAAGAGGGACAACTGTGAGCCGGAGCTGAGCAATTCGACCTGACCCGTGCCGAAGTTGACGTTGGCCGGGTTGGTGAGGAAGATGCCGCCCGTCGGGTTGATCCGGAGGGTGCTGCCGCGCAGCATGGTGTCGAGGTTCATCGCCGTGGCGTTCTCGCTGTTCACATCACCGAAGCGGAGCAGGCCGCCGTTGACGACGATGCCGAGGCCGTTGGCGCTGGTGGAGCCGGCATAGAGGCCGCCGAAGGTGCTGTTGGGGCTGTTGAGCCAGAGGTCAGAGCCGCCGCCCTTGATGATGGCCTGGCCGATGGCGCCGGCCGTCGAGCCCGCGCCGTCGTTGACCGCGCCCTGAAGGAGCATGGAACCGCCGGTGACGTTCAGTGTCGGGGTGCCGGTCAGGTTTGTCGCCCCGTTGATTTCAAGAACGTAGGTGTTTCCGGTAGAGGCATTGAGCGTGGTCGTGCCAATGGTCAGGTCCTTGAAGGTCAAGTGCTTGTTGGCCGCAGTGGTGGCCACGTTCCGGGCCACGTTGATGGTGGAGGCACCATTCACGATCAAGCTGTTGCCGGTGGCGCTGTTGCCTACCCAGAGCTTTTGCCGCGTCGCGTCGTTGGTGGGCGAGTCGTGGAGCAGGTTCAACGTGCCGCCATACAGGGTCACTACACCCGAGCCGATGCCGCCATTGGTGGCGATGCCGCTGTAGCCTTGGAAAGTGCCTCCGGTAGATGCCGCTGTAGCGGGGCTACTGATCGTCAACTGGGTGCCGCTGACCACGGTAACAATAGTTGAACCCAGCGGGATATTCGGGCCGGAGATGAACATCCCCGCCGAGAGGCCCGCCGTACTAACCAGATTAACGGTCGGGCTGTTAAGGGTGGTAGCGGCGGCAACCGCACCCGGCTGGGGGGTAGAGGTGGCCGTGGCGCGGACCACGGTCGTGCCCTGGACGAGGGTCAGGCCACCGGTGAAGTCGTTGATCCCGTTGGACACGTTGCCGAGGTCGAGTTGGCTGCCGCCCCGGCGAACGAGGGTCCCACCGCCGGTGATCTTGCCGAGGAAGGTGGCGTTCACATCCGTGCTGACGATGGCATAGGTCGGCGAGCCTTCGAGGAGGCTGGGGCCGAGGTCGATGGGGCCGTTCACCTGGAGGGTGTAGCTGTTGCCGGCCGTCAGGTGGAGCGTCTGGCCCTGTTCGCCCGGAGAACCGCCGAAGCGGACGCCGCCAGCAAGCTGGGCGAGCAAGCTGGAAGCAGTGCCTGCAGCGCGGTCCGCGGTCAGTTGGGCCTGGGGATTTCCGTCGCCGATCGCCAGCCCCACATTGAAGATCGTGTTGGTCGCGTCGGCGCGCAGACTGAGGATGCCATTGAAGGCGTTCAGAACGACCACCCCATTGGTGCCAGCAGCCATCTGGCCGGTGGTGGCGGCACCACCGATATTCGACTGTACCGTGGCGGAACGAAGGAAGAGGTTCCCCTGGTTGATGATCCAGTTGCCGGTGAAGCTTGGCTGGATGGCGTCGATGGTCAGCTGACCGGCACCCTGCTTGATGATGTTGGTGGCGTTGGTGATCTGACCGGTCGTGCTGCCCGCAGTGCCGACGACCCCAATCGTGAAGGTGCCGCTGTTGAAGATGTTTGCTTCTTGTGAGCTGGAGCCAAAGGAAATGCCCGAGGCAACCGTCCGTGTGCCGTTGGCGATAAGACCGCCGCTGCGGGTGCGGATGATGTCGGTCGCGGCTGCGGTGATGCCGGTGCCGAAGGTGACGTTGGCGTCGAGCCGGATGGCGTAAGCGTCCAGAGCCGTTCCTTGAGCGGCAGCGTTGAAGACGAGGCCGCTGCTGATCAACGTGCGTTCTGTCGGGACGTTGAGGATGGCCGAACCGCCCGTGCCGCCGACGTTTCCGCCGCGGGATCCGTCAAAGCCGGCATTCACGAAGCCATTGTCGGCGGTGTAGGTGAGGAACTGGAGGTCCGTGCCATTGACGATCCAGGGAGCGACCATGCCGTTGGTGATGCCACCAAGGGCGGTCAGGCCGTTGGCTCCGGTGCCGCCGAACAGCTTGACGCGTTCGTCGCTGCCCAGTTGTGCTCCGTTT
>Ga0247834_1006108_pt1 | contig 13762 bp, 15 predicted proteins | sample LaCruzMarch2015__8_FD_187118 | JGI IMG/M metagenome (GOLD analysis project Ga0247834, IMG submission 187118) | Freshwater microbial communities from meromictic Lake La Cruz, Castile-La Mancha, Spain - LaCruzMarch2015_12m | ecosystem: Environmental > Aquatic > Freshwater > Lake | place: Spain... | reverse complement strand
ACCGGGCGCCAATGCCACTTTATTGAATCTTCTTCGAATCAAGCCACGCGCACACGCGATCCGAAGTGAGAAAGGCCCTGTTGAGCGCGAAATCCTCCAGTTTAATCACGCCGTCGGCGAGCAAATCATCCGTGTAGATGGTGGGATCGTCCGCGCGCCTGAACTCGGGAACACGATAGTCCTTGGGCCGCCCCTCTTCTTCAAACTCATTACGCACCTTGGTACGCGACTCAAACAGAACAGCCCCCGTCTCAAGGCACACGGCATCGTCATTAATCCACTCGGCATAGGGCTCGCCGGTGTCCTTGTCGAATAGGTAGCGACGGGGCTTCACGCGCGGCTGAAATGCATCAGAAACCTTCACCATCTGAGGCGCAGCGGTGACGGAACTGTCTTCGAACACCTGCTGGTCCTTGGGCAAGAAAAAATGAGCCTTGACCACCTTGGGTTTGAGCACCACCGCCTTCTTCGCCTTCGGCATGGTTTCTGGTTCTGTTTCTTTTTATCAAGACTCAAACCCGACGTACTGTACAACGACAGGTGTCTTTTTTTTGGGGACAGCCTCGATGCCACTGAGCTCATGCAGCATCTGCACGCGCTGCGTCGCTGATAGTATAACCATATTCAGTTGATAAATGTACTGGATAAGCTCGTCTCTGGACATGTTTTCTACACCGTCTTCCATCATCGCATGCCGACACAATGCGTCCATTCGAACCTGAACACTCTCTCATTTAACTAAAAAAAAACTGAAATTTCACCAGGAAACTACATGGCAGATGATCCACTCGGAATGGGAATGGCTTTCGCCAAACACAAGCGCCGCATTGAGGATGCATTCCAGCAAAAACTAGACGCCGCTGCAAAAGCGCACAATCTCGAAGTCAGCAAGCTCAAGGCACAGCTGGCGTCCATGGAGACATCCGCCGATACGACACCAATGGAATACGCGCGGTTGAAAGAAGAGAACGAGACACTGAAACAGAAATTGGCGCCAACCTGCGGAGAATCACGTGCTCGTGAGGTGCTCGAGCTCCTGTACGCCACCAGGGAGCGCAACGAACTCGACCAGGCACTGCGACACAACAAACAGAAGAGTAGCCTGCACGACCCTCCGCCAACCCCGGAGCATCCGTCTGAGCGCAACGCACGCAGCCGAAGATTCGTGTCACACCACACCATAAATCGCATTCGGAAACAAGAGACAATGCAAAAAGAACTTGCCGACATGGAGAAGAGGATGTTGCAAAAGAACGACGAGAACGAGCACCTCCGAGGCAAGATATCCAAGCTCGAAGCCCAGCTCTGCAACGACACGCTGATTGAACCAAACGTGGAACCAAAATGGGTCAAGTACCAAAAGCTTTACTATAGCCTGCTCGTGTGCGATCCATCTGGCAACCCTGTCACCGACTCCAACGGAGACTTCATTCCCACTCACGGCAAGCGCTCACTTCACGGTGCCTGTACGCCATGCTCACTTACAAGTCCTTCCTCTTGCAGGTGCCGCGGCATCGACTCAGTCGTCACAGCGCACATAGACTGGAACGCGCTCTTGATGGAATCTAGCAGCCCATACGAATCCATGAACCCGACCGCGTGGGGCAGAGGCTGTATAAAGCGGCAATCAAACAAGTACGCGCTCACGGTGCAGGAGCCGCGCCCTTCAATAAAATCTGAAAAGCCCAGTCTCCAGCTCGCATTAGACAGCTCCAACCGCAGCCTGCAAGTGTACAGGCCCGTTCTCAAATTCAACCCCGACGTGCGCTTAAATCGCAACACAAGATCGGGGATGGGCTGGCCGTCCAGGTCCTTGTCGCTGTCATCGTACATGGCCATGCGAACCATGGACGGCATGATCATGGTATACTTCCCCCTCTTCGGCTGGCTCTCCGGACTCTGCTGAAGGGACATTACCAAACTACACAGCTCTCGCGTTCTCACACACGACGCGTCGGTGGTTCCTGGCCTATGCATGCACATACACACCCATTTCATCATGGTCCAGAACTCATCAGACGACGTTGATTCATTCCGAGTGAGATGCACGCGAGCAGGAGCCTGCATTCCACAATCCATACCGCAACCCACACTTTTATTCAAAACGGCATCATTATGCCGGCGAGCAGCCCTCCTGAGAGAGCCTGCCCAACTGAAAAATCACCTCCCGCAAGTGACAGTTCTCCGCGTTCTGCTTCATAATCGTCGCCGCCATCGTTCGGATATCGCCCTGCAAAGATGCAATGGCCGCCTCGTAGCGCTTGTTCTCGTGCTCCGATTGCTTTTGAACATCCCCGAGCTTCGCCTTCAGCTTCTTGATCTCGGTGTCGCTTGATTTGAACCCTTTGATCAACATGTTCGCGTTCTCCACATCCTCATGCAGGATCTCGTTCTCCCGCTGGAGCTCCATCACGATCCGATTCGACCCTTCCGCCTTCTTGATCTCCCTGCCCAGCTTGCTCAGTTTCTTATCCACCTCCTTGATCCTAGGGTCTCCCAGCGTCGCGTTCACGTCCTTCTGCACCGCATCGAGCCGCGTCTGCAACCCACCCACATGCGACTTGAAGGCCGATCGCAGCGCCATCACCTCCTCCAGGGCGCACTCAACCAAAACCTTATTCTTTAGCGTCGCAACCTCCTTCGCATGCTCTTCCCGCTCCCTGTCCAGCTTGCTCTGCAACAGCTCGTTCTCCAGCTCCAGCTTCTCCAAGCGCTTGGCGGTATCCACGAGATGCTGCACCAAAGACTCCGGCGTCGGCAAATACACGTAGCACATATCCTGCGTAATCATGCGGGGCGGAACCATGTAGTACGGAGGCGTGGGCGTCGTGAACTGCATGCTCATTCTGCGTGTTTTGAAAATTTTTTGCGCTGGTTTCCCAAAATCTTACACCTATATCTCAAAACACCCTGTCCCATCGCCGCAAATAGTTTAAAACTCATAAACTCAGGTTCGAAATATCCGGGATACGGGCCGACCGTGCCGCCTTCCATGTACACCAGAATCGACAGTAGGGTTCCCGAAAAAAAACTTCGCTCTCTTAGAAACAGCAGGCTCACGTTCTTTCGCCAGGTGTCAGTCCCACGCATTGCTCTCAAGAATGACGCGCGCATAAACGCCCCACCGGATTTCACACTCGGCACCCCTTTTTGCGGAAAGTTTTTACGCCGGTGGCTTATCTCCACACACACAGACGGCGACAATGCGAGACCACACCCCCCGCACATGTCGTGCCGCAGCTGAGTGAGCACCACCTGATCATAAATCCACACATCATCCTCCAAAAGCAAAACCCAGCCGTCATGATCAGGAACGGCGGCCAACAGCCTTTCCACGTATTTAATAGCGTCATACGCAGTGCCAAGCTCGACACACGATGGATTACACGAAACATTGCTACACGGGGCATACTCACAGTGAAACATCTTTGCGTACGATTCCATCACCTTATCCCCGCCATCGTTTATCATCACCACAGCACACGCTGGATATTTCTCCCGAAACCGAGAAAGCACCTCCGCCGGCGCGGCATCCGTCTGCCTCCCGCAGTGATAAATGGCAACCAAGTCCATTCCTCGCGTGCATCATTGACGGCTGCTTTTAAATTCAGGAGCAATCAATGGGGACGCCATACATCCGAGCCATGACCACGATCGACGTGCTGCACGACGAACTCACCAAGGAGCGGGAAGCCCGCAAGGCCATGGAGCTATGCTACGACAAGGTCCAATCCATCCTAGACAACCGCTTTCAGGGACACCTCGTCGACCGCATCCGCTTCCACCTCCGCCGCCACCGCGAGGTCTACCTGCGCAAAGTCAGGCGTCTGAAGCTCGCTGAGAAACAAGCGGAAAAGGACACGGAGGCCCAGCGCAGATCCTTGCGCGTCAAGAAGGCGGACGAGCTGGAGCGAGAAGTGCTGACGCTGAAGCGGCTGCTGGGCCAGCGCGAGGAAGAAATCGAACGCCTCTGCAAGCTCGTCGACAGGGTGATCCCGGATAATTAATAAACGCGATTGCCTCAGACGTCAAGTCATATAAAAGCATTGCGTTCACTCTTGTCAGACATGGTTGCTGCGCCACTCCTCGCACTCGCATTCATGCTTGCAGCCATCCCCATTACACACCAGCAAGTGGCTGTTGACCTGAACATCATCAGCGACAACCCCGTGTCCACCATCCAGCTCTCTGCTGAACTCACACAGGCGGGCTTGCAACAACAAGTCACCATCACCCAGTCGATCAACGAAGAAATCCTCGTCGACATCTGCACGCCCGGGACATACTCGTACGCAGGCGCCAGCGCGTGCACGTTGTGCCCCTCGGGAACGTCTTCCCCGGTCGAAGGGGCGATAAACGCCATGACCTGCCACGCGTGCTCCGCCGGAACGTGGGCGACCGACGGCTCCTCTGCCTGCGCCAACTGCCTGGCCAACACCTTTTCGACCATTTACATGGCGTCCAACTACACCCAGTGCACCACCTGCCCCCCGCACTCCACCTCGCCGACGGGCTCCTCCCAGGTGCAAGCCTGCGTGTGCGACAACGGCTACTTCATGTCCAACAACCTGCTCACGGCCTTCGACGGCATCCTCGCCACACTGGGGTTCGAGAGCGCGAGCGGTATCAACGTTCCCCACATCGTTTGCTAAATAAAGAAAGAAGCAACCCATGCTGTGCGAATGGGGTCCCTCGAGCACGACGGCTACACCATATCGTTCAACGCGGCGCGGACCATCACACTGCGCGCAGACACGGTGCACCACGAGTTTGTTGGCATGAACATGGACATCGAAAAGACAGTGGACAAGCACAAAATCAGGATCTGCAACACGTACGAAGAGGACAAAACGGAGGAGTGCTACCGGACCATCCAAGAAAACGACGTCACACACTGCAGCATACACGGAATCTACTTTCACAAGCACATGATCATCGTGCGAATGCACACGCCGTGGAAGTACACCAACCCGCGCACCAAAATCATCAGCGTGCGACACGTTTTTTACTTTGTCTTCAAGCGCGAGCCCGACCCCAGAGCGACGTTTCTGGCCATCTTGGAGGAGCTGGATACGCTGAGCAGGCAGTAGCTATACCCACTCGTCGCTTCTTCTCTTTGGACACTTGGTTTCCGCCCACTCTTCACTCCTTCTCTTCGGCTCTTTGTGTTCCACCCACTCGTCACTTCTCCTTTTTGGCTCCTTGTGTTCCGCCCACTCTTCACTCCTTCTCTTCGGCTCCTTGTGTTCCGCCCACTCTTCACTCCTTCTCTTCGGCCCCGTGTGTTCCGTCCACTCTTCACTCCTTCTCTTCGGCCCCGTGTGCACCGGCGGCGGCGGCAACTCTTCCTCTTCGCTTTCCTCTTCGTCGCAGCAGTCCAACTTAAACTTTATGTGGTACTTGGCATACTGCATTGGCGCCACGACACCATTCTTGCCCCAAGACTCCACGATCACGTCCATGCACGAAGTCTCCACCACTGCGATGATCTTTTTCGAACCGGTATCGGCTCCCAACGCCGCAGTGCACGGACCCAGCATCGCCATAATAAACTCCGTCCCCGGAGACACAGAGAATGCGCCGTCGGCAACAAAGCTGCCATAGGCACGGTACATGTTTATGAAATCCACAGCATAGTATGCAGTCTGCTTGCTCGCATCGCGCGTCCTGCGCCGGAAGGTGATGCGCGGCCCGTCAGGATGTATCGTCATCTTGTACTTAAAATCGTCGTCCTTGTGGCAAAGAGTGGTGCACCCCTTTCGATAATCGGACACGCGGCGAATGAACCGGCGCATCACACCGTGGCGGCAGAACACTTAAAAACATATTCAATAAATCATTACACTATTTTTATGTGATTTCGCGTGTCGATTCTGGGCCAAGTCATTTTCGTTCTCACGAGGTTAGCAGGATCAACTGTGCCATCTGAAATTGAATCCAATACGCTTCCAGCATTCGTATTCGTTGAGTCAGAACGCGGTAACTTCCCTTTCTCCACATCTGGTGGTTTTTTACCCGGACCGCAGCACTTGATGCACATCACTCCACAACACCAGTATATGTCCTTTTTGCACACCACATAGAAGCACAGCGCCACGGCCACCACGACGCAGGCCACCGCCACCACGGCCGACGTCGTCAGCGTGGCCACCTGCTCGGCGGTTATAGGGTACACAACGGGCGGTGCCGTGGGCTGGGGCGGGGGCGCCAAGAGCAACTCCATAATCCGCAGTATCAGCGCCTTGGTGTCGCCAAACGCGGTGTTGTTCACAGGAACGTTAAACGATATCGTGCACGTCATTATGTCATTGCCGATCCTAACGCTGAAGGTGATGTTCACCGACACGGGGGTCACGCTGATGAGGGCCACGGTCACTCGCGGATTTATGCTGGGCACGGGCGTAAACCCACCGGCCTGCAGCAGCCGCCTGCCACTCGAGTTTGTATCACGGCCAGTTGTGGACACCGTATTAAAATCAAATGCATCGGGCGCCGTAGTAAAATCCAATTCATCGGCCGACGTCGAAACATCATCTGCCACATCGGTTGTACTTGTAAAACGCACACTGGCCGTTTCTGTCGTGTTAGGCAGCTCATTCCCGTCCTCGTCGTACCCAGGACAATGCCCGCGATCACAGTACACCATTGTGCCATCGCGTCGCAGAATCGACATCACCATTGCCTTACACTCTGTGGTGACGCCACATCCGCCTTGAATTTCCACCTGCCCGGTCAAATTCTTGAGGAAAAGCCGATCGACCGTAACATTACCCGTGCCGTAATCCAGAACGGTCGCGAACGAGGTCCCATTCTGCGCAATGCAGTCCGTCGCGTCCGCGTTGACGGTGTAGCCGCTGGAACAGTTCCACCCGCAAAACCTGGTCAAATTTTCCGAACGGGCGGGCACCCCAAAGCACGGCTCCACCGTTGTTGCTGGGCATATGGCCCCGTCAGGGCAGGGCGCGAACATTCCCACACGCTCCGCGCAATAGTAATCCTCTGGGCATCCCTGCGCCTCCAACGAACCCGCCGGGCAATAGGTGCCGGCCTGGCAGATGAATGGTGTCGACGAGCCCTCCAAGCAAATCTCGCCATCCAAGCAAGCCGTCTGATTGCCACCCTGGCAGTAATTGGTCGCAGGACACGGTCCCACCACGCTCCCTCCGTCGCACACCAAGCCATCAGGGCAAAGCTGGTCAATACCAAACGACCCCTGCAAACATATGCGGCCATGAGGACAGGCGATCGGGGCCGACGACCCTGCTGGACAGTAGAAATGCGCAGGGCATATGATGGGCGCCGGTGAGTTGGTTGGACAATACGACCCGGCAGTGCAGTGCATCGGCTCGCTCACGCCGGCGGGACAGTACCTTGCTGCAGGGCACGACAACGGGCTCGCAGACCCTGCTGGACAATATTCGGCTGCTGGGCAGGGCACCCCGGCGTACGAACCCAGCGGGCAGTACAAACTAGCAGGGCATGGATACGCCTTACCATTCACGCAGTGCATTCCAGGAGGGCAAGGGGTTCTGTCATCGACGGAGCCTGCAGGGCAGATAATTCCTCTGTCGCATGAAATCGGAGCTGACAGCCCAGCGCTGCAAAAAAAACCATCAGGGCACGTGACTCCTGCCGAGGACCCCTCCACACAGTACTCTCCCGCCGAGCATTGCGTGATAATATTGCCCCCGACGCATGTCATCCCGCCGGGACATGGCTCCGTGTTGCCCGACGACCCTTCCAGACACAGCCTGCCGCCCGAACACATCACAGGACGCGACGATCCGGCAGCACAGTAAAACCCTGGGGGGCACCTAGTGCTTTCGCTGACTCCTTCCAGGCAATAGCTCCCGGCCGAGCACGCAATCGGGTCTGCCACCCCAGCAGGACACATCGAAGCGGCTGGACAGCTGATCGGAGTCGCCGAGCCGGCAGGGCAGTACGAACCGGCAGAGCATTGCATCAGCACGCTGGCGTTCTCGCCGCAAAAAAAGGCTTCGGGGCACGTCTGCGGCAATGAGCTTCCGACGCCGCAATACGTCCCGCTCGGGCACGGCAGCGAGTAGTCCATTCCCTCTGGGCAATACGATCCGGGCGCGCACACAACCGGGGGCGAGGTCCCGTCTCGAGAGCACGTGAAACCGGCCGGACACAACTGGAAGTCGGTGTGGTTCGCATCCCAATTTCCAGGCAGGGGCTCCGCCGTCGATGCATTGCACCTATACCCCACAGGGCAGATCACTGGCTCCACACTGTTCAGCGGACAATACTCGTCTCCAGCGCACGGCACACAGTCCGTTTGCATGCTCCCCCTGAACCCAGGCATGCAGACGCAGTCCCCAACGTCCACCGCGCCGACGCCGGGCAGGGTGGTAAATCGAGCAGGGCAGAGAACGTACTCCGTGGATACAAACTCACAGGGCTGCACTGCGCACGGGCAGGTATCGGGGCACGACGCCCAACACGACACAACAGACAGCAGGAAGAACAGTCCTTTTGACCACACCTCCATGAATACAAGCTGTTGACCTCGGTGCTCACAAGTCTTTAATATACAAGGATCTCGAGGACGTGAGGAATTTTGATGGACAAATTCAATCAGATCAAGACCCAGCTCGTGCACGAGTTCAGCACCGACATTCTTCACCACCAGACCGAAATGGCAACACTGCATAAGATTGTCTCCTACCTGAAGATGGCGCGCAAAGCAAACATCATCTCAAATGCCGAATACCACCGCACCCACGACATTATCTGCACCGACATGGAGGTGGCCATGGCCCAGATATCCAAATGCGAGTTCCTGATACAGTGGCTCGACCCTAAGGATTCGCACACTCCAGCGTCCGCCGCTTCGAGAGAAGTCTAGAGAGTCGCCTAGACAGCATCGACACGCAGCACTGCAGCCGTCTGCGAGGGCATCCAGATTGCAGCAGGTACGCCTTCAGAATGTGAATCTCGGACATGCAGTCGTAGCAATGGTCAATACCCTCTCCCTTGATGTCGTGGTTGTACAGCCCGATCCGAGCGACGGTGTTGAAGTGGAACATCTGCTGCTCATGCCGCGTGTGATCGTACGCCACCACGCCCGCGTTGCGGTCAGCAATCAGCCTGCACTCGGCGGTGCCGACAGGACCCCACACGGGCAGCATTATATCGCCGTCCAGGTAGACAGTGCTCCCACTCTCGAACGGCAGCCTGAACTTCAGCATACTTTTAACGGGCTTCATAATCGAATGCCACCGCATCTGGTCCTGCATGTCCTTCTGGATGGACTGCTCGTGCTTCTCGGCACCGTCCGCCACAAAGCCAGAACTCCGAATGTCCGAAATAAACAGCATGTCGCCGCCAAACATAGCAGCAAATTGCGCCGCGAGCTCATCTGTAAACGGCTCATTGATCAGACTGACAGTGTTCGAGTCGTCCACGCTGAACGGAGCCGGGTCCACAAGCACAAACACATGGTCCTCAAACAGCTCCTGCAGCGCACGCATGTGCACCCCCGGCGCCGCGCCCGCATACACAACTATCTGCGACCTGGAGCCATGCCTGGTCAAAAATTCAATCTCCGACATCAAGAGCTTGCGCTGCCCCCAGTGCGTGCCCTTCGCAGACTGATCGTCCCTGTACTCAACCCGTGCCGCATCCCAGTGCAGCCGCCGTGTAAAGGGAATATCAACACGTGAGGTCACGTCCCCATGTGGATTACAATTCGGGTTTGACCACCACATATGTGTGTATTATCACGGGCCGGGCCCTCTTAAGTAGCTGTAGTTCTAAATCAGGCACATGTCTGGTGTAAACGGCTACTGTAGAAGTTTCAGGAATTAAAAAAAACACCCCATATAACCCGAGTCAAACTCTCCACAGAAACCATCCCAAACCGAATGACACGCCCCACCATCCAGAACGACATGTCGATCGCCAAGAAAGGCTACCGCGGCGTCTCCGTGCCCGTGAACCAGGAAGGCATCCACCAGGTCGAGACCGCAGCGCTGGCTGGCTACCTCACGCTCATGCGCTTGAAATCCAACGACCCGTCGGTCACCCCGCTGATACACTCCCCAAGATTCAGAGCGTGCATGGAAAGCATGCAGAACCACGGCAAGATCACATTCCAAGAGCTGTACCCCGAGTTTGACGACGACAGCGACGAGGAGGACCCGGACCTCCTGGAGACCTTCCGCCACCACTACGCCGAATACACGCGCCAACTGTGCGGCATCGGATGCATCGCCGGCGGCTCCAAGTTCGAGAAGGACTACTGGCCATGCTCCGCACTCGTCAAGGAAGGCCAGGTCGTGCAGCGGGCCACGGAAGTCGCCGAGATGTATCGCACGTCCATGTGCCGCGAATGGCCCAGCACGCTCACGCAGCACGACTTCGATCAGATCGGCCGATGTGCGATCAAGATGGCGCTCGAGCAATGGGACTCGGACAACGTCGCCTTCATCCTCTGCACCAAGCTCTTCTCGAACGTGTGCGCGCGGATTCACGAATGGAACGACCTCGACCAGACCGACCGGCAGGATCCAAGGAATCAGACGGTGCTCAACCTCGTCTACGCGGCCGCGTTCCACAAGCAGGGGCTCACGTTCCTAATCGAGGCGCAGCCGCAGCGACAGAGGCGATCGGAGGCGTTCTTCGAGAAGATCAAAAACGTATCGATGGCCATCATGGACAACTATGCATACCACACTGACATGGCCGACGCCCCCCGCTTTCGCGCAGTTATTGAGCGCCGCCGGCAGCTGATCAGCATGCTTAGCCGGGCCGTCCCCTTCCTCGACGAGATCGACCTCCCCGCCGTGCAGGAGACCATCCACGACCTGAAGACCAAAATCCGGCCCCACGCGCTGGTTTCTTTCGACACCGTCATCGGCGAATGGGACAAGATCATCGCCGGCGCCAACATGCTCTGCACGATGTACTCGACGTACGGCTTCCCCGGGCACGAGGTGCAATTTCCCGAGGCATCGTCGTCGTCGGCATCGTCCGCTGAGAGCTCGCCCGAGAGCCAGCGCCGGAGGGAGCAGCGCCGACGGGACGCCGAGGAGAGGGAGAAGCAGCGCAGGATGGAACAGGAGGCGGCGGCACAGAAGCGGCGCGAGGAGGAGGAGCTGCAGGCCGCCAAGCAGAAAAGGGAGGACGAGCAGCGTGCCGAGCAGAAACGCATCGAGGACGAGCTCCGCGCCGCCAAGAAGAAGAAGGAGGAGGAGGAGTGGGAGGTGCAGCAAAAGAAACTGGAGGAGAAGCGCACGATGCAGCGCAAGCTGGAGCAGGAGGCCAAGGCCGCCAAGAAAAAACAGGAGCAGGAGCGCATCCAGAAGCTCATCGAGGAGCGCAACCGCGCCAAGCGCGCCGAGGACGAGAAGCGAGCCAAGGAGCGGGCGGAGCGCGAAGAGCGGGAGCGGGTCGAGCAGGAGAGAGCCCAGCGCGAGCGGGCGGAGCGCGAGGAGCAGGATCGCATCGGGCGCGAACGGATCCAGCGCGAGCGGGCGGAGCGTGAAGAGCAGCAGCGCATCCAGAACCAGAAGCTGAACGACGCGCAGAACGCCATCCTCGAGACCATCGCCCGCGACCCCACGAAGCTGGATCCCAAGTTCATCCTCAAGTTCATGCAGACGTACGCGCCGTCGCTGGTTCGCTTCGCCCGGATCGAAGAAGACGAGGAGACCATCGACCCGCTCATCGGCTCCTGCCAGATCTGCTTCGACGCCTTCAACACCACGCCGCAGAAGAAGCCCTTTTACCTCAAGTGCTGCGCCCAGTCGCTCTGCGCCGGATGCCTGCAGAGGGTCCTCAACAAGCCCCACCGCGTCCACCGCCTCGAGTTCGACGAGGATGACACGTTGGTCCACCAGTGGGTCGTAATGCGCCGCGCCCTCGGGCTGCAGGTGCCGGAGTACTGAGCGGATGTGATGTTGTCCCGCTGTGTTTGCAATAAACGTTTGTGTGTGTGATGATTTATTCTAAGAGAATCCGCGACAGTACTTTTGGCGGTGGCATGTAAAAATAAGCGTACGCCCCGGCAATAGCAAGCCCGCCCAGCTGACAAATCGCGACCTCAATCGCCCTGGTTGCATCACACTGATCCTCTGGAAGAATCTTGCAGTGGAGTCCATACACAAACGGATTAGCAGTTGCGCGAAACACCCGCTCCACCACAATCTGCATCAGGGCCAAGATGATGGCAGCAGAGAACAGCGACTTGTTCTTGGGCGGATCCACATCCTTTTTGGACGCAAACGTGTTATATTTAGTAGCATCGTCTGGGACAGTGGAATCCGACCTTGGGCGCGTGGCTGTGTCTGGCTTTAACAGCGGCAGGATGCAATAGGCAATGCCCAAACAGGTCGCCATGCTTGCGAATAATTCATAAACGAGCAGCACTTTCAATCCCATGGTCTGGTGGAACGGCGCGTCCTCCATTTCCCCCCTGTGTTCTGATACCACAACCCCAAACAGCACCACAAACGCAATAATCTGACCCATCAATCGCATAATCACATCCACCCACTGAGTTTTCTTCAACTGGTCCCACATACCGTCTCGATTCGGCCCAGTGTAGGCGCCAGCACACAGCAGCACCAACGTCACCATCGGCGTGCCATCTGGACAGAAGTAGTGCCGGTCCTTCAGCGCCATCATCACCAAGATAATCGCCGCACCGGGAATGAGCTGCGCCAGCATGTCCGGCGCGAAGTGGGGCTCGTAAATTGACGCAGCCAGGATAAGAAAGGCAGCAACGAACTCGATAAACATGTTGTTCAGTCCGCCTAGCAGTGTTTGCGTCCATGTTTCCTCTTCTGGTTTCTGATTTACAGTCTCACCGGGTTTTTCTGCATCTGGACCGTCGACTGATCTCTTGTCTTGTGTTAAACCATCCGCCATCAAAAAAGTATTTACCCTCAGCCGCAACGGCTCCACACTCCCTGGTCGCCTCATTCAACACGCACATCAATTCATTATTATATACTCGTTTCATTCACTCATCCGCGCTTTTGTTCGCCGTCCGCTGGAGCGCAGGCAGCACGATCGTCCGGCGTTTTTCCTCTGGCAGGATCAGCACCGGCTTCGTCCCGCGGTATCTCGCCACCCGGTGCGCGGTCAGGCCGTTCATAATGCCGAGCAGGATCATCGCGGCGACCATGAGTGCGACGACGGCCATGCAGCTGGACCTGTGCTCGAGCGGGGACATGGGGCGACCGCATTCTGTGCATTGCGGAATAAAGGAACAAAATTGTTTTTTTTATATAAAAGCCGGCATTGCTTCACGCCATAGAAACAGGAAACCCGCAGAAACCAACCCGCCACCACATGCGCTTCTACTCCCGCTTCGCCGAGCGTCCGTTCTGCGTGTGGGCCGACTACCAGGCGATCTGCCGCGACGGGCTCGAAAGCTTCCGCATGGAAACGATCATCGACACGTGCAATTACGTCGCCCCGCCCAAGATGGCCGCAATCGTCGCCATGGACCGCCTCAGAATTCAGCAGCTGCTCGGCGCAACCGACGACCGCGTCATGCACTACGAGCACCGCCACCCGATGATGGAGCAAGAGGCCGTCGCGGACATTCACTTCCACGAGATGACCCTCGCCGACGAGCTGCTGCAGTACGACGACGACGAGCCCGCGCGCCAGGAGATCGTCGCCGAGCAGCAGTACCTCTCCCACCTCACGTGGTTCGTCCTCGCCTGCGGGGACACAGACCCGTTCGCGGTCCACGGCGCGCAAATGCAGGACGTGCGGCGGCGGTGGG
>Ga0247834_1006093_pt1 | contig 13784 bp, 12 predicted proteins | sample LaCruzMarch2015__8_FD_187118 | JGI IMG/M metagenome (GOLD analysis project Ga0247834, IMG submission 187118) | Freshwater microbial communities from meromictic Lake La Cruz, Castile-La Mancha, Spain - LaCruzMarch2015_12m | ecosystem: Environmental > Aquatic > Freshwater > Lake | place: Spain... | reverse complement strand
TTTGAAAAAACCTTGTGCCTGGTGGGGTGTTAACACACAGATGATGACACCCAATATGCTAGAAAGCTGTGGACTAGAAGACAAAAATCTTTTTGGCGTGATTGTGAATGAAATTGATAGCAGCTCTCCTGCGAAAAGTGTTTTAAAACATGGAGATGTGATTGTAGAAGTTAATGGGCAAAAACTAAGTACTCCGGAAGAGCTAGATTTTTTTGAAAAAACTTCAAGTTTAGAGGAAGAGGTTACTTTAAAAATATGGAGAGAAAATAGTTTACAAGATGCGAGATTTATCCCTATTAAAGAGCCAAAATCTTCCACTCAAGAAGTAGACAATAAGCTTTTGGGGAATGTGCAATTTGAACAAACGCCAAACGGCGTGATAGTCAAGCAGGCAGGCAATAGTGGATTGTTTCAAGAAGGCGATAAAGTTATTGCACTAAATAAGAAAAAAATTAAAAAGCTTCGTGAAATTGAAAAAGCTTTAAAGTCCACGGATGGCACATTAAGTGTGACTGTTGATAGAAAAGGAATAAAAATTTCTCAATCATTTTCCAATAGAGACGGTGGAAGTTTTTTCAGTCAAAGCATAATTAGTGGCGGGTGATAACCGTTTAACCTTAGCAATAATTTCCGTATCAATCCATTGCACTCCAGCTTCGTATTGTCTATGCTACAAGGCAATGAATTAAACGAGAAAATCAATGTTAATGAAGGGCAAAAAAGGCTTGATAATGGGCCTTGCAAACAGTAGTTCTTTGGCGTGGGGCATTTCTAAAATGCTACATGAACAAGGTGCTGAACTTGCATTTAGTTACCAAGGTGAAGCTTTAGAAAAACGTGTCCGTCCGTTGGCTGAAAGCCTAGGCTCAACGTTTTTAGTGGAATGTGATGTTGGTAAAGACGATAGCATTGAAAATACTTTTAAAAAAATTGAACAGCAATGGGGTTCTTTAGACTTCGTTGTGCATGCAATTGGGTTTTCTGACAAAAATGAATTACAAGGGCGCTACTGCGATACGTCACTTACTAACTTCTTAAACACTATGCATATTTCTTGTTTTTCTTTCACAAAAATTTGTCGTGAAGCCGAGCGCTTAATGCCAAATGGTGGGTCTTTGATTACTCTGACTTATTATGGTGCCGAAAAAGTTATGCCAAACTATAACGTTATGGGTATTGCTAAAGCCGCTTTAGAATCAAGTGTTCAGTATTTAGCAATGGATTTAGGACCTAAAAACATTCGTGTAAATGGTTTGTCTGCTGGCCCAGTGAAAACATTGGCAGCTAGTGGAATTGGCGATTTCCGTTATATTTTGAAATGGAATCAATACAATTCACCATTGCGCCGTAACACGACATTAGATGATGTTGGTGGTACTGGTTTATATTTGCTAAGCGATTTGAGCTCTGGTGTTACTGGTGAAATTATTCACGTGGATTCTGGCTACCATGTGGTTGGTATGAAAGCCGTAGATGCGCCAGACATTAGCGTTGTTAAAGATTTAGACTAGGAGCTGTAATGATACTTTCCGATAAATGGATTCGCGAGCAAGCAAAAAAAGGAATGATTGATCCTTTTGTTGAAAGCCAAAAGCGTGATGGGATAATTTCTTATGGGTTATCGTCATATGGCTATGATGCAAGGTGCTCACCAGAGTTTAAGATTTTCACTAATGTGAACAATGCAATTGTTGACCCTAAAAATTTCTCTCCTTCAAGCTTTGTAGATAGAGAAACAGATGTGTGCATTATTCCACCAAACAGTTTTGTGCTAGCAAGAACTGTTGAATATTTTCGTATTCCGCGTGATGTACTTGTGATTTGCCTTGGAAAATCAACCTATGCGCGTTGTGGCATTATTGTGAACGTAACGCCGATTGAACCTGAATGGGAAGGCCATGTGACCTTAGAGTTTTCAAATACAACACCACTTCCTGCCAAGATTTATGCAAACGAAGGGGTTTGTCAGTTTTTGTTCTTTAAGGGCGACCAGCCTTGCGAGGTTTCTTACCGAGACCGCGCAGGTAAGTACATGAATCAAACCGGTGTTACGTTGCCAAAGATATAAACCATGCCAACGATTCTAAAAATTCAAGGGGGAGTACCCCTAAAAGGCACAATCGAAATTAGCGGAGCAAAAAACTCTGCTTTGCCTTTAATGGTAGCATGCCTACTAACCGACAAACCTTTGACATTAACGAACGTGCCAAATTTGGCAGATATTCGAACCATTACCCAGGTTTTAGAAGTTCTTGGCGTGACTGCAGAAGTTAATGGCAGCACACGAACCCTTAACGCCGCGAATATAACCTCAACAACCGCACCTTATGACTTGGTGAAAACTATGCGTGCATCGGTATTGGTATTGGGGCCTTTGGTGGCACGTTATGGTTTGGCAAAAGTATCATTACCAGGCGGGTGCGCTTTGGGGGCGCGTGCTGTTGATGTGCATCTAGAAGGTTTGCGCGCAATGGGTGCAATTTGTGAGTTAGAAGAAGGCTACATTGTAGCTAAAGCTCCAAATGGTTTGCATGGAGCTAGCTTTACTATGCGTGTTGTATCTGTTGGAGCAACTGAAAACCTTATGCTTGCAGCTTCCATTGCAAAAGGCCAAACGATTTTACGTAATGCCGCTCGGGAACCTGAAATTATTGATTTGGCTAATTGCTTAAATGCTATGGGTGCAAATGTTCAAGGGGCAGGGACGGACACCATTACTATTGAGGGTGTGCCATCTCTTCATGGTGCTACCTATAAGGTAATGCCAGACCGTCTTGAAACAGGTTCTTATGCGATTGCGTCTTTAATTACGGGTGGTGATGTTACCTTAACGAACACGTCATTAGAATATTTACCAATGGTGCGTGAGACTTTGGAAAAAGCCGGCGCTGTCTTTGCAGAACAAGCTGATGGTTTTCGTGTCTATCAAAGTGGCCCAGTTCATGGTGTTGATGTGATGACAGAGCCTTACCCTGGTTTTGCAACCGATTTGCAGGCTCCGTTCATGGCTTTGATGGGCATTTGTGAAGGTGCCAGCATGATTACGGAAACCATTTTTGAAAACCGCTTCATGCATGTACCAGAACTTGCCCGTATGGGAATGAACATACAAGTGCATGGTGCATCAGCCATGGTTCGCGGTGTTAAAAACTTAAGTGGAGCACCGGTTATGGCAACTGACATTCGCGGAGGCGTTGGGCTAGTAGTGGCGGCCCTTGCGGCTAAAGGCGAAACAACCATTAGCAGATTGTATCATCTGGACAGAGGGTATGAAAACTTAGAAGCGAAACTACAAGCGTGCGGTGCCACAGTTGAGCGTCTGAAGGTTGATGGGTAGACCTAACCTACTTATCGGTTCCCTGCACAACCACTTCGTTAGGATGGGCAAAGTTCAACGCTTGCCTAGCTTTTTCTTCTAATAAGTCTACATCTAGACTATCAGGACGAAGCAAATACGCTTCACGTTCAAGCTGTTCTTTTTCCTGCGTTAAAGCATTTAAAGTCGTTTCTTCTTCTTTAAGCTTTTTGTCTAAGCGAATCCATGCAAGAACGCCGCGTTGGCCTTGAAAAATATGGTACGTAAAGTACACCATCATGGCGACAATCACCACTGGGAAAACAATATGCCGAAGTCTGCCATTCATAATTAAACCTTATAATCTACAAAAAGAATTGCGCTTTTGAACCCAATTCTTCTTCAATGCGCAACAATTGATTATATTTAGCCAATCTGTCAGTTCTAGACAAGGACCCAGTTTTAATCTGCCCTGCATTTGTTGCAACGGCGATGTCTGCAATAGTTGTGTCATCAGTTTCGCCAGAACGATGAGATAACACCACTCCAAAACCAGAAAGCTGCGCCAATCCAATAGTGCTAAGTGTTTCAGTTAACGTTCCCACTTGGTTTGGCTTAATCAAAATAGCGTTAGCCGCACCACGTTGAATGCCTTCAGCTAAACGCATAGCATTTGTGACAAATAAATCATCTCCAACTATTTGTGTGCCAGAAAGGGTTGCTGTAGCTATTTCCCATGCATCCCAATCTTCTTCAGCAAAGCCATCTTCAATGGAATAAATTGGGTAGTTTTGGCATAAATCACTGTAGAATTCTATTAGTCCTGCTGTATCGAAACTTTCGCCTTCGCCTTTAAATACATATTTACCATTTTGGTAAAGCTCGTTCGCGGCTACATCTAACGCTAACATTACCTGTTCACCTGGCTTATAACCTGCTGCTTCAATGGCCCTTATAATAAGATTAAGCGCATCTTTAGTATTTTTTAGGTTTGGTGCAAAACCACCTTCATCACCCACGGCCGTGATATGACCTTCTTTTTTCAAAATCGCTTTAAGGTGATGAAAAATTTCTGCGCCCATCCGTAAGCCTTCGCTAAAAGTTGGTGCGCCATAAGGCACAATCATGAATTCTTGAATATCAAGCGGGTTATCGGCGTGTGCTCCGCCGTTAATAATATTCATTAAAGGCATTGGCATACGAAATGCTTGTAGGCCGCCCAGATAACGATATAAAGGTTGACCAAAGTGATCAGCAGAAGCTTTTGCGCAAGCCAAGCTCACGCCAAGCATTGCATTAGCTCCAAGTATACTTTTGTTTTCTGTGCCATCTAATCCCACAAGGGTAGTGTCAATTAGTTCCTGTTCGGTTGCATCAAGCCCCACTACAGCATCTGCAATTGTTGTATTTACAGTCTCTACTGCTTTTAATACCCCTTTGCCCAAATAACGCTTCGGGTCATTATCGCGAATTTCCACGGCTTCAAAGCTGCCTGTAGATGCACCACTTGGAACTGCAGCACGGCCAAAAGCTCCGCTTTCCAACATGATATCAACTTCTACGGTTGGGTTGCCCCTAGAATCTAAAATTTCACGGGCTTTAATATCTGCAATACAATTCATGTTTTTAGCTTTTTAAAAATTTTGTATAGTATGCCGAGTTTGAGCGATGCAAACAATCACAGAAATTCTACTGGATTATTTTTCTCCAATCGGCTACTCAAAATAAAATCTATTAAAAAGTTTCAATGTTCGGATTCAGTGATCGTAGTCGGTATTTAAGTATTGTAGGGTGCCTTAGCTTTGCCTCTGGGCTGTGCTTCGTTTTGTCAGGCAGCACATTGGTGGTGTTTCTAAACGATCAAAAGCTGACCCTTGCTCAAACAGGCTTGTTTCTTATTGCCCATTTGCCCCATGTGTTCAAATGGGCTGCTGTTCCTTTTATGGAAAAAATAAACCAACCTGATTACCGGCGTAGGTTATTACAAGCAGGGCTTATTTTAAAATGCCTAATTTTAATAGGTTTTGCATTCTCACCAAAACTGCCTTGGGCGTGGTTTGGATTGTTGCTAGCCCTTCACATGATAAGCGCAGCCTATGAATGCATATTGTATGTTTCCCAAGTTGTGGGTCTTAACCGGAGTAACTGGGGCTTTGGAGAAGCTGCCGGTGTTACCGGCTACCGCTGTGGAATTTTAGCAGGAGGGGCAGGGGCATTATCGCTTTCAATGATTTGCTCATGGAAAGAAGTTTATATTGTTTTTGCAATTGTCATGCTTATCCCCCTAATTCCATTGTACTTTACAAAAGTTGCATTTTCACCAAAAGAACGCCCCCTTGTTCTTAGCTACACCCATTACTTAAAACGTGCCTGGGTTAGCTTAAAAGAAACCCAATTAATCTGGTGGCTTTGTGGCATGATGTTTTTCTATCGCGCCCAAGACGCAATTCAAGGTCAATATACCACCATCTATTTTCTTGATTTAGGTTATGACCGCGGATTAATCTCTTTCGCCTACAAAACGTTTGGTATGGGTATGGCAACGCTGGGTGGGTTTTTGGCAGCGCTAATGATTCGCCGCAAAGGCCTTCACTTACCTTTGTGGATTGGTTTGATTACCCATGCATTATCAACAGTATTTTTATTAACTCTAGGCGCGTTTGAAACCTCTGCTGCTGGTCTGTATACCACTGCTATTTTTTATGAGTTTACCAAAGGGTTATCAATCACCCCAATTCTTTCCTTACAAATAATGAGCTGCACCCAAAACTACACCATGATGCAGCTTGCGGCGTTATCATCTGTTGTTGTGTTATCAACCATTATGTTCGGGTCTTTCGGAGGTCAGCTTATTGAACCATTAGGCTGGACCAATTTCTGGATGCTAACAATTTTAGCAAATATTCCAGCTTTGTTGCTGATGTTAAGGGCGCCGAAGTAACAAAATTAACTGAAAATTAACCTCTATAGATTACATTGAGATATATAATTATTCAATTCTAGGTATATATGATTAATTTATATAACTTAATATCTATTATGGCAATTTTTTTTGCCACATCTCACTCCAACGCTTCTGTCATAGATATTATTGATGCAGAGGAAGTAAGAAAAGAAAAGCCTGTATTATCTGATTCACTACTTTCGGTTGCTGAAAAACCAAAAACAGTTATTACTTTTGGTACATTTGATCTTTTTCACATTGGACATTTACGTATCTTAGAACGTGCAAAAAGCCTGGGCAATAAATTGGTTGTTGGGATAAGCTCTGACGCATTTAACATGGAAAAAAAAAGTAAGGTCACTATTTTTAGCCAAGAAGAAAGAAGAAGAATCATCGGTGCACTGAAATGTGTTGACGAGGTTTTTTTTGAGGAATCTTTTGAAAAAAAAGGGGAATACATTGACCAATACCACGCTGATATAGTTGTTATGGGCGACGACTGGCTTGGGCGTTTTGACGGAATAAGACCTCACGTGCAGACCGTTTATTTTCCGCGAACTCCAGATATTTCAACTACTCAGCTTATACATCACATTAAAGGTCCTGAGTTCTAAAGTACTTTAATTGAATGGAAAGGTCACAATATGCAATATATTAAATGTTTTTTTAGCATCTTTATTTTAGTTAATGTCACGGCTTATGGAAGTGCTTTATTGAGGATAAATAATGATATAGCAACAAGAGATGTAGTAGAGCCGGTCTCAGTAACGCATCCTAAATTTGTTACAAATTCTGAACATCCAGATTTACCGTTAGCAACATATCAACTTGTATCAGATTTTCAATCAGTAATGGATCATTATAGCATTCCGTTTTTTTTCTCATCTGGTACTCTTTTAGGCGCGGTGCGGCACGGAGGTATGATACCACATGATGATGATGCTGATTGCTGTCTTCTAGGAGAATATGTTGAGCAGTTTGTTAGGCGCGCATTGCCTCTATTAAATAAATTAGGATACGGCGCAACACCAACTAATAAGGGATGGAGAGGACTGCAGATCAAAAAAGAAGGAAGAGCGTTTATAGATTCTGCACAACTCGATGTTTTTATTATGGAGCGTGATAGAAAAGGTGTTTATGTGTATCCAACCGGATGGCCTTGGATGAAACTCACTGCATATCAAATATTTCCAATAAGAAAAATTCAATTTGGGCCTGTATTAATAAATGCGCCTAACGATACTAAAGATTTTTTGGACCAGAACTTTGGAGAAATGTGGGGAACACACAAGAAAATATACAATCACACCACTTTAGTAGGGACAACAAGTTTTCTAGAACCTCTTGGTTCGGAAGATTTTTTGCCCGCTGGGCCATTTGCTCCTCTTCATGAAAATTCTAGAGAAATAAAAGAATTTTCTGAGTCTTGTGTATCTGGTCTAGGATTTCATGATGAAATTATTTCTCATATGCATACAATTCCCGCAGCTCTTCCATCAGAAGTTCCGTATGGTAACGGATTTGTTATGACTTATGGTTATTCCTGGGCTGAGAAAACAGGAGAGAGATTTCTTTCAAACGTTGTAGAGTTTCTCTTCACTCCTCCGGTTTCGGAATCTGATAGGTTCAAAGTTAAATTGATAGGTTCCAAGTTCTACTCTACTGCAGAAGATAGCCTTTCACTTTTAGACAATGGAGCTAATATTAGTGTGCAACATGAAACAGAGGGATTTTCTTTTATTGTTAATGGAAAACATGAGCATAATTTGACTTTAACCATGAATTGGTGGGGCAGACCATGTGATAGAGCAAAATCCAGAAGTTCAGATGCACGACGGATTTCATTTCTTTTAAGAGAAGTTAAAATTGCTTCATATCATTAGAACTAAATTTAAGACTTTATAAATTTAAAGGTCTATCGTAAATCCACGGGGTAAGCCTCGTGGAATTTCATTAAATGAAATTCTAGCAAAAGGGCAAACCCTAAGTTATACAAATGTTCTCTGTGTTTATATACAGAAGGGTTGCAATAATTTGTGACACCCATATGTAGTTTGTATTCTTGTCAAAAAGATTATATTCTAGATATCAGTGACTATGAGCAGTTCTACAGAACTTCACATCATATTTTTCTGAAAATAAACATCATATCGTCGCCACGCTCACTTATGTCACCACCATAACTAGTAATTGCTTCAAGAAGCCTGGTTCTGCTTGCTTCAGGTTTTAAATTCCAGACATCTATTATTTGTGAGCTGACTTCTTCAAACCCTTTTTCACGTACTAAGTCCAAAACTTCTTTCTTGGTATATTCTCTTGGATGAGGATGATAATTATACGGTGGCTCCCTCATAAAAACACTGTGCAAAACTGCTAAGGAACTTGCATTTGGGGTTGTTAGTATTACAACTCCTCCTGGTTTTAGAAGCCTATGAATTTCCTTGAGTAAATGCTTTGGTCCCGTAAAGCATTGTGTAGCATTATGAGATGATGGTCCTTCAATATCTTTAAGATGTTCAAAAACCTCAAGCAGAAGTATTGCGTCAAATTGTTCGGAACCTAAAGCTATTGAGTCACGTAATTCAGCTGTATACTCACTTGTGTCAGCTCCTTGCGATTTAAAATAAGAAAGAATAGGTGATCCAGAACCAAGCTCAAGAATTTTTTTTCCAGAAACAATATCAAAAATTCCTGAAGATTTTACAAAACGATGTGTTTCTACATATCTTTTTTGGTGATCATAATAGTATGGACCTTTTTCCTGGTTTTCTAGGAACTCAGGAAAAGTTGTTGCATTTATAGTTAAAATACAAAAAAACATAATTGTTAGTTTAAAAATTTTCATAAAACGTTTCTCCTTATGTATTCATTAATGCACTGTAAAAATTTCCAGAGGAAATTTGGTGTTAATAATTTCGCAAAATCTCGCCATGTCCATGTCTGAGAAGTTAACGCTTCTCAATCTTCGAATACACAAATTCTTACGGTCAATTTCTTCATTGTGTTCGCTGAAGCACAGTAAAGTAAAGTTATCGTTTTTTCTGTAATTAGTAAGAGCGTTAACCAACTCTTCAGCTACCAACATTTCGATTGAATGAGTGACAATAACGTATAAAGATCTTCTCTCTTTAATTAAAGAAAAATTGTTAAGTAAATGCAGAATTTTACTACTTTTTTCTTCATATTCAGACTCAAATATTTCTTGAGTTGTGGTGTAAGTATCTGGTTTTGAAAACAGGTGATTCCACAACATTTGATTGGCTCTATCATAGACTGACTTGTAACTTTTACCTGCATAAGGATGATCTAAAAGCCCAAGCGTTGTTTTTGAAAAAAAACCTTCAAAATTATTAAGTAAATTTCTTGTGAGAGTTCTATAATTAAACACCGTCATCCAGTCAAATGGGCAACTAGGGGAAAGTTGTTTTTTGTCTTGCTCCGAAATCTCAATGTCTTGTGTTTTTTGATCTAAATATTGCTGGATTGCTGACTTCGCAGCACAATTTGGCCCTAAGCTAACAATTACGTCATAGGGTTTTTCTACTTCAATAGTTAATGAGTTTGAAGCACTGCTATATATGACTGAGGAAAACAACGCAAAAAATGCTAAAAATTTTTGAAGGTACAGCATAATGCCAGTAATTTAATGATATACTACATCATACTGTTTGAAAGTTAACTTTTTACTAATGCGGTTTTGGTTAGTGTTTCTACTGTTAAAAAGTTGCCATTTGATTTACTTAAAAAACGAATTTTTTTTATGAAAGTTTATATCATTTTTATAAAACTCATGACTTTATCAAGAGGAAGAATTCCAATTCCTGCTCGAGTATCATTTATGCCAATGCTCATTATCAGGTCATTACCTTTTAACAAGCAACCATAAGGAAGAATTGTATTGGCACCTAAAAAGCGTTTTTGATGCGGAGTAGAGACAAATAATGGTACATCGGTGTAACCTTTTATATCAAAATTAGTATCAAACAGCAGAGCTCCTAAAAAATAAACTCGTATACCATCTGAAGTGTGTAAATGTGAGTGAAAAAAAGTCAGCCATTGATTGCATCGCTCTATATAAATTGGTGTGGTTGAACTTCTTGGTTCTCCATAACTCCAGTCACTCAATACTCTACTCTTTTCAGCTATTTTTGTAGGGTGCTCTAAGTTTGCTGTTATATCCCATACTGACATTGGATCGATGTTATCTATCAAAATGAATTTTTCACTTTTTTCGAAAAAAAGCCAATTTTTTTGCAAACAATCCATGCTTTTATTGTCACTAATATTTGGCCTTACTGGAGAACTAACTTGCTCTCCTGGCATAAAGCTTGATGCCTCTATACATGTGCAATATTTTCCATGTTTGTAAGAAACATCGGACACATAAGATATGAATAGTGAATCCTTTCTTACACTTAAACGTGCATCTTCATGTGTTTTACTATCATCAGCAATCAATGGATAAGAACTGGTTATATTAAAGCTTTCGTCAATTTCTGCAAAAAAAGTTTCTGCATACCATTTCGACACCCCCTTGTGCCCCTGACACCTAAGGGTCATAAATAATTTATTCTGAAATGATATAAGTGATGGGTTATGAACATACGTAGCAGGTAAACGGCTTGTATCTAAATATTTGAAGCTGCCGCCTAATAATCTAAATTGTTCTTGCACGTCAGCAAATGTACTAGTAAAAGACTCTGCGAACGCTAATCTTCCGTCGGTATTATTAATTTTCAAGAGAATATTGCTTGGAATTATTGCCAGATTTCCATACGATTTTCCTGATTTGAAAAAGTCGTTTGGATAGACAACATCTCCTCTAAAAAATTGCTCTTCAACAGCTCCAGAAGACCAATCAATTTCAAGACCTCTTGTCATTTGTTTTCTGATAAACCATGGTAGCAAACGACCAGGGAACCTTTCTTCAGCAAGAGTAAGGATAACTCGATCAAGGCGTTCTATTTGACGAAGTGCTGATTCTATAGATATCGAAGATATTTGAATTTGTTCTGGGTAAGATTGCAGTCTAAAAATAACTTGTTTTCCACGCTTACTCTCTGTCACACCAGAAGTTTGTCTTGAAAAATCTTGAAGGATTTCCGTCTGAGTGTAACTTCTTTCAGGCATGAAATATTTTTTGTAGAGATTTAGCAAGGAAGAAAAATCATTTGCGAATTTAACACTAATTTTGTCTTCTATTGTTCCCCAGGAAACATTTGTATTCTGTGTCCGAACTCCCGATATAGAGCATGGCGAAGCAACAGTAACTTCATGCCGTTGTCCTGGTTGCACGACTACTGTTTTTTTTTTAGTTACAAGGGCTTGGCTTTGTTTGCTTGTTACATTTTTAACCTTAATTGAGCTGAAGCTTTCGTTCGTCGAGGCATTAAAAAAGAGAAAACCTTCTGATGCACTAATTGCTTTTCTTTCACCAACCTCTAATAGCTCTGAGTGTTGTGCTAAGACATCAATACTAATAGGTGCAGTTCCCATATTAAGTAGTTCAATTGTTTTCAATCTTGCAGATGCATAAATTTCGTTAAAATCTACATTGACTGTTGTTAAATCAAGTGCAGGAAACATGCACCTAACCATTAAAAATGCACATACTAATTTTTTCATTATAGTTACAAACCTTCTGCGTAATTAATTGCGTACATTCCTGGCGTTAAAGCTAAGCGTGGGTCTTCGTAAGACAAAATATCCGAACTTGTTCTTAGTGGAGAAAAAGTTAAGGGGCTAAAAATCATATCGCGACTAGCTTCTGCGTATTTTTGAAAAGCAATACTAAGTGCCCCACTGCCATATTTTACGTGGTACATAGCTAAAGCGCGATCTTCTGCGTCGTTAAACAGTCTACTTTTAGGAATACCAGATATATACGAAGGCGTTTTAATAGTATGGTAACGTGCTAAATCAAGGGCACGCATAATAACGGGGTGTTCAGGAGCAGCCGCCATTACTCCAGCGTCAATCACTCGTGCGGTACTCGCATCCAGCTCCGCATAAAAACTAAAAATTTTGTTAAATGGGGTTAGGTCTTGAATGATTTCGGTATTAACACTTCTTATTACTCCTCCGTGTACTGCAAGCAACACATATTGCAAAAAAGCATTTGCTGACCGAGTGTCTCCAGACCGAATAAGATTTACAGCTTCATACAAACCAGGGTAACTAACAGCAGCAATAGACCGAACCTCTACAGCGCCATATGCATCGCCTAAATCTTCCACTGTCACGGATGAAGGGTCTTCGAACACCCAAACAAAGTGCTTCCACCCTGCTAGACTTGAAAGTGTGTTTGTTGTGGTTTTTAGCCATTTTTTTTGATTTTCACTAACTAAAGGGGTGCTTCCGACGCGTTTTTTTGCAAAAATGGTATGGGTTATTTGGGGGACTTTAAGGTCTAATGCAGCTATTGTTGCTTCGGTTTTATCTTTAAGTATTTCAAATCCAGCTTGCTGAACCAGGCTGAATTTTTGCTGCAATTCTTCTTTGGTAAACCTATGTTCTTTGAATAAGGTTAAAGCCAGATACTGCAAAAAAGGCACTGTTATTGTTCTAGAAATACCTATTTTTAATAAGCTATTTGGCAAAGGCACTTGCGAATGAATAACTGTGTCTCTTGCTATTAATTTCATTACACCTGTAGACACTGCTTCACAGAAAATATGTTTGGAAGAATCTTCGCATTCAACCTTACCAATATATGCTAATTCTATTGCGTGAATTGTTTCATGCGCACCAGGAAGAATGGTTATGTGACTTATTAACTGAGTTGCTGTTGCTGCGGTTTTTTCTCGGTAGGGTTTAATAAACACTTGTGATAATGCTTTTTCAAAAGTTCTGCCACCCGAACGCACAACTTTGTAGTGGTGGTCAAACACTGCCAGTACGGCAGTTCCTGAGGTGAAGTCGGCTTCTTCAAAATTTTCATGGTAAAAGTCAAAAACCTTGAGAGTAACCGCGGATCTTGTCCTGTTTTCAACAGCTATCTCCCCTAACTTTGCCTGTGATAACACTTCATTAAACTTGCGATGGAGTTTAGAATTTTGTATGGTTTCTTCTGAAATAAATGCATTTGCTTCAGATGCCTCTGCACGCATTAGCACCATTAAAGTGCTAAATACTGTTAAAAAATATACAACCACTTGCTACCTGCCATGATATTTTAAAAATTGCTATCTATCTGTTTATTTATATTTACATTTACATTAATATTACAAATATTTAGTTAACATTTATTTATTTGTGATTTTTTTTTTATTTACATTCAGAGTTGCTGGTTTGAAAAAGGTAAAAAAGAATAGGTAGTGATATCCTTAAGCATTGCTATAGACGCCCACAGCATATGGTTTTATATTCTTGTTAAGACCATAGGTGCAGCACATGTTTGCTTTAATAGATTGTAATAATTTTTGGGGCTGTACCAGATAACAGGGTAAAGTGTTATAAGGTATGGGATGAGAAAGAGTCGATTAAGTAAAGCAAAACAAGACCGTTTGCTAGAATATTTCGTAGCAGGAGTCACAGCAAGATGCG
>Ga0247834_1006086_pt1 | contig 13800 bp, 17 predicted proteins | sample LaCruzMarch2015__8_FD_187118 | JGI IMG/M metagenome (GOLD analysis project Ga0247834, IMG submission 187118) | Freshwater microbial communities from meromictic Lake La Cruz, Castile-La Mancha, Spain - LaCruzMarch2015_12m | ecosystem: Environmental > Aquatic > Freshwater > Lake | place: Spain... | reverse complement strand
TTGGACAACAACCAGACGGCAGTTTTAACAAAGGTATCAATATTGCTGCACCAAAAGGAGTTCCTGTTAAAGCTATATCTGATGGTGTTGTTAAATATGCAGGTTCAAAAGCTGAGGGCTACGGCAATATGATTATGATTAAGCATGGAGATGGTAAGATTTCAACCTATGCGCACCTTAATAGCATTGCTGTAAAACAAGATGCTGTTGTTTCTGCTGGGTCTAAAATTGGAACAATAGGATCAACGGGTAATGTCCCTCAACCTCAGCTGAATTTGCAAATTCGAGGAATTGATAAGCAACCAATTGACCCAGCGTCACTTATTGCTGGATTAGGCTAGGAATAACAGGAGTCACTTTTAGTTAGGTAATTTAGTGCATTTAGGAAAAGCTATTGTAACAGTAGGAGGGTTAACCTCAGTAAGCCGAATTTTTGGTTTATTACGTGAAATGCTAATGAGCCATTTTCTAGGGGCGAGCGTTGTTGCAGATGCATTTATTGTAGCTTTCAAATTTCCTAATTTCTTTAGGCGTTTTTTTGCAGAAGGTGCATTTAATGCGGCCTTTGTACCTGAATTTGCTGGCGTTCTTGCTAGCGAAGGCAAAGAAAAAGCAAATGAAATTGCTAATCAAGTTTTTAGCTGGCTAACATTAGTTTTGTGCGCATTTGTTATTTTGGTTGTGCTATTTACTCCTACAATAATTCATTTAATAGCGCCGGGATTTTGTAATACTCCTGATAGGCTTCAATATGCAATTGAGTTTACGCGCATAACGTTTCCATATATTTTGTTTATTTCTTTAGCTGCATTATTATCTGGAATTTTGAATTCGCTGGATCGTTTTGCTGCAGCTGCGGCAACTCCTGTTCTACTGAATCTTTTCATGATAGGGGCTTTGTTACTAACAGTTAAAGAGCCCGGATTTGCCTTATGCGTTGGGGTTATTCTTGCTGGAATTGTACAGTTTTTGTGGTTGTATTTTGTGGCGCGCAAGCAAGGGTTCGGTTTACGACTACAAATGCCCGTTTTAAATTCTTCTGTTTCTAAAATTTTAAAGTTGATGGTGCCTGGCGCAATTGGTGCTGGAGTGATGCAAATCAATATTTTTGTTGATATGATGCTTGCTTCGACTTTACAGACAGGATCGCTTTCCTATTTGTACTATGCAGATAGGCTTAATCAATTGCCATTATCAATTTTTGGAGTGGCTATTGGGACAGCATTGCTGCCAAGTCTTTCAAAAGCACTGCGTACTGGTAATCAAGATGAGGCAATAAGCTTACAGGAAAAAGCGCTTTCGTTAGGGTTAAGATTGAGCATTCCATCGGCAATTGGGTTAATTGTTTTATCCTATCCTATTATTGACCTAATATATGGTCACGGAAGCTTTTCTACAGTGCATGTTGATGCTACAGCACCAGCTTTGGCAGCATTTGTGATTGGGTTACCCGCATATACTTTAAGTAAAGTTTTTACGACTGGGTTCTTTGCAAAGCAAAATACAAAAACCCCCTTAAAAATTGGCATGATTACGGTTGGGGTGAATTTGGCTCTCAACCTATTGTTAATCGGACCATTTTTGCACGTGGGCATGGCATTGGCCACAGGCTTGGCTGCATGGGTGCAGGCTGGGTTGTTGGCGTGGAAATTATCTCAAAAATCTATGATTCACTTAAGTAAAGCATTTTTTCATGATTTAGCTTATGTGCTTTTAGCAAGTTCTTGCATGGGCGGGGTTGTTTATCAACTGCAATTGCAGGTGCGTTGCCCTAGTTCATTTATTAATGAAGCTATCTATGTTGTGGGGCTGGTTGGTATTGGCATTCTAACCTATGGGGGAATTTATAAAGCCTGCCTGATGACAAAATGTCGATATAAGAAAAATGGGGCTTAGCTACTTTTCCGGGTGACTACCGTCTCGTTATTCCCCAACAAAAAAGGCCGCTTTGCAGCGACCAGTTTTTAATTTAGCATTTAGACTTAAGCAGCTGGAGCTTCTTCTGCATCAGCTTTTTTTGCTTTTAGCGCTGCTTCTTCTTCAGATTGAGCGATAATAAGGCTAATTGGCGCGCGCACTTCAGGGTGCAATGAAACGAAAACCGTGTGAATACCTAAATTCTTGATTGGAGTTGTGATAACAATTTGTGATTTATCAACAGTGAAACCACCTTTTGTTAAACCTTCAGAAATATCACGGCTACGAACTGATCCATACAATTGACCAACTTCACTCGCTTGGCGAATGATAATAATTTGCGTGCCTTCCATTGACTTCGCTACATATTCAGCATCTTGACGTTGCTTAAGGTTTGTAGCTTCCAGTTGAGCTTTTTTCACTTCAAACTGAGCCATATTTTCTTTTGTAGCACGTTGTGCTTTTTTATTTGGTAACAAATAGTTACGCGCATAACCAGGAGCTACGGCAACAATTTGCCCCATTTGCCCTAATTTTTCGACGCGCTCCATTAGAATTACTTGCATTTTACGCTTCAACATGGTTTGAGCTCCTAATTAAATTTTGAGTAATACTTCTTCTTAAGGCCATATAATGGCTCTACAAGCCCTAACACTACTACAAAAATCATTGGCCAGACAAGTAAAAATGTTAGCGTTATGAAAATTACTGTTGCGTAGCGTGGAAGTTGATATGATCTTGCCATAAGTTGAGCAATTTCAAGGCCGTCAATAAACAAAGGAAAGGCGCAAATGCACACGGCTGCGTGGCTAAAAACACCAAGTAGTGGTGAATCAATAAATAGATGATTCGCAATGATTAGCCATAGGGATGTAACCAGGGCAATATCCCACACAGGTGGTAAAAATATATTTTGTTTTATGGTTTGTTTGCGAATAGATTTATTCGATTTTAATGCCAATGAGTAAGCCATTTGAAAATTCATCCAGATGATTAGAAGCGTAAAAAAAGCAAGCATTCCTGGGAGAATCTCTATGAATGAATCAGGAGACATAGGTATTTTCATGAGTTTAAAAATTTCTTTAATTTGTTTGGCTTGCTGGTCAAGCATATCACTGTTGGTTAATTTTAAATAAGCGAACCCAACAGCAGTTAAAGCTAAAAACCTGCTTGATAATTGGTGCAAAATATCTGTTGATGAAAATTTGTATGTGTTTTTGTTTTTTAAAAAATGCCAGTATAGAACTGTTATTGATGGGGCAAATAGAGTGATGCCAAAAACACCTATGCCTACTGGGCCCAGCAAAACAAGGTAGCCCAGCAAAGGGATACTGATTGCTAATAAATAGCTTCTAATTCCCAAGCACATTCCAACATAAAAAATGGGCATTAGAGCAAAGTAATGAAATATTATCCCTGGGATTGGAATAAATAGCGCCATAAAAGAAAGGGCAGCGCACAAAGCGCCGCCCTTAATAATAAGTGGTATGTCGTCTTTAGCCATTTACGTATGGCATTAGAGCCAAGAAACGTGCACGACGAACAGCAACAGCAAGCAAACGTTGTTTCTTTATGGAAACTGCAGTTATTCTGCTTGGCATCATTTTGCCGCGTTCTGACACAAACTTCACAAGGATACGAGTATCTTTGTAGTCAATTTTCATGGCATTTTGGCCTGTGAAAGGGCAGCTTTTACGGCGACGGAAAAATTGCTTACGTACGCTTGGCTTTAGATTTTCGCCTTCTTCAATATAATCTGACATTTTGAATCCTTTACGCTGTTGGTTCTGTTGTTGTTTCTTCCGTTACTGTCTCTGCGACAACTTCGGTAGCAACAACATCTGGGCGAACTTCTTCACGAACAACATCTTCACGGAAACCGCGATTTTGCATTAAAGCAGATGGTGCATTGTCGAGTTCATCAACGCGTACGCTCAAATGACGAAGTACATCTTCGTTAATTTTCATTTGACGTTCCATTTCTTTGATTCCATCAGACTTTACGGCGATGTTCATTAGAACGTAGTGACCCTTGCGATTTTTTTTGATTTTGTATGCTAAATTACGAAGGCCACAAAATTCTGTTTTTGTAACTTCTCCGTCAAATTCTTTAATGACGTTAGTGTATTGCTTTGCCAATGCTTCTACCTGGTTAGCGGTAATGTCTTGGCGTGCAATGAAAATTGTTTCATAGAAACGCTGCATATTAAACTTTCTCCTTATGGATGGGTACTTAAAACAAGCACCAGCTGCCTAAATGCTTTAGGAAGCAAGGACCTTACTTGTAGCTTACATTTATAGTAAGAAAAAGGCTAAAAGGCAAGAGGAAATTCAACATGTTCTTCTGCTTGATAGGAGCTGGATGTTACTTCAGGCTAATAGCAATTCTGTTGAGTGCATTCATTAAAGCTATGCATAATGCCAAATCAACAATCTCTCTGTCGCTGAAATAAGAAGATAATTCTTGTTTGATGGAATTATGGTTGGCATCTAAGCTGGTAATTGCTTCTGCCCAACTAAATGCTAATTTTTCTGCTTTGGAAAAACAAACTGAGATTGTCCAATTACGAATTTCCTCAATTTTTTTTGTACTAATTTCTAGTTTTGTTGCTTCGTTAGTATGTAACGAACAACAATAGGCGCATCCATTAGTTTGAGATATAAGCAGTTCCACTAGAATACGCAATTCTTGATTCAAAGGAGAATTTTTCAAATGACCGTAGCTTTTATAGAGATTAGCTACCACATCTTTTGATATTTCTTCATAATTCATGGTTAAATTACTGCTTATTCTTTTGCTTTAATGTGATGATGAGGTGCAGGGCTATACATCTTTGCATTACGACGATAGAACCTAGAAATGGCAGTAAATATAATAGCGTACACAGAAATAATGATGGCTGCCATATACATGTTTTCTGTATAACCAGTCATAAATGTATAGACTGAAGGCATTAGCCCGCCAGATATAGCAATACCAATAGAGAAACTAACAGCAACACCTGTATAACGAGTTTCAGCAGGGAATAACACTTGCATAAATGCATGGCTTAAGCCGACAAAGCTTCCTACATATAGTCCAACTCCGTATTGTCCTAATCCGACTAAGAATAAATCTTTTGTTTGGAGCAGGTAGAAGCTTAAATAAGAAAGCGTGCAGCACATAAAACATGATAGATAAACAGATCTGCGCATTGTGATTTTGTCACTTAGCCAACCAAAAAATACGCACCCTGATGTGTACCCTAGTAAACCAAAGGTATTTAAAAATACGGCTGTGGACATTTCAAAACCTTGGAACTTTGTCATGTATATGTTCATGAATCCAAACACTGTATAGGTAAGTGAACCTTTGAAAATTCCAACTACAATATTCATTAAAAATGCACTTTTGTGATTTTTAAAAATAGCTTTCATTGGTTGCTTTTGTTCTTTTTTCTTTTCTTTAATTTGAATAAAAGCATCTGTTTCTTTAGCATTCTTTCGCAACACAAAAGCCATGAAGCTTACTAAAGAGCCAATAAAAAATGGAATTCTCCATGCCCAGTCTGGCATTCCAGGACGTAACATTAATGAACCTGCAAAGCTAGCAAACACAGCTCCCACCATGCATGAACCAGCAATAATACCGCTGATTAATCCCATTTGCTTAGCTTGCCCATGCTCAATTGCAAAAATCGCGGCTCCATTATATTCACCGCCAGTTGAAAGTCCTTGAACCATGCGACAAAATACTAAAATAATTGGCGCTGCAATTCCTAACGTTTCGTATCCAGGAAGTAGAGATATTACTAATGTTGGGAATCCCATTAACATGACGGAATAGGTTAGTGCAACCTTACGTCCAAAGGTGTCACCAATTAAACCAAAAGCATAAGCACCAAGAGGACGCGTGAAAAATGCAGCAGAAAAGGCAAAAATACTTGCAAAAAGCGCTATGGTCGGCGACGTGCTCGGGAAAAAAACTTCAGAAATTTTAGCAATAAAGACGCCACAAATAACAAAATCATAAAACTCTAGCGCATTTCCTAGGGCGCTGGTTCCAATCATCTTCCAAGACTTTTTCATTTAAAACCATAAGAACTATTTAGGCCTATCATTTTCTTCAATTTTACAAGAAATGCAAGCACTTTATTATTGTAGCTTCATCCCATTGGGTACTTTGGGGTCAGATGTGACAAGGCAGATAGCGCCTTTTTCATCTGCAAAGCCAAGAAGTAAAAATTGTGAAATGAAGCCCGCAATATTTTTTTCTCCTAAATTGATGCAGCCTATAATAGAGCGACCAATAAGAGTTTCAGGGGTGTAATGCACCGTGATTTGTGCAGAAGTTTGCAATATTCCAATTTCATGACCAAAGTCCGCCCATACTTTAAAAGCAGGTTTGCGTGCTCTAGAAAATTCTTCAACCTTCACAATAGTACCGCTGCGTATGTTAACTTGTTCGAATTCTTCCCAAGTGATTGTGTTCATCTGCAATCTCCATTATTTCTTTCTGATTTAGTCGATATACTGTCCAATCCGACATTGGTTCGGCTCCTAACTTTAGGTAAAAATCAATAGAAGGTGTATTCCAATCTAAACACCACCATTCTATGCGACCACAGTTACGTTCTTTTGCAATTTTACATATGTTCTGAAATAAAGCTTTTCCATAACCTTTACCTCGATATTTTTCTTGCACATAAATATCTTCTATGTAAATTCCATATCGACATAAAAATGTTGAGTAATTTTGAAAAAATAAAGCAAAACCAGCGGGGGTTTCTTCATCTTCAAGAATTAAAACTTCAGCTTTAGCATTACTTGAAAACAGTGTTTGCTTAATATCATTAACATTTCCGGTAACTTCATTTTCTAATTTTTCGTAAACAGCAAGATCTTTTATAAAAGCTAAAATGGTATCGCAATCTTTTAGTTCAGCTTTTCTAATTTTATAAGTCATGTATTCACCTTAGGGCTGTAAGCTTATATGTTGCCAGGTATTGCTATTTAGTTCATAGCGTAAGCGATGATGGAATCGATCTTTGCTACCATGCCAAAACTCTATGGATTCAATAGTAATATGGTACGCGTGCCAAGTTTCAGGGCGAGGAATTGGTTCTGATTGTGTCAGTAATTTCAAAACTTCTGTTCTTAGGCTTTGCTCATTTGTCATCGGTGCACTTTGCGTAGAAATCGTCGCTACTGCTTGTGCTTCTGGTGGTCTTTCTTTGAATATTTCATCAGAGATATTGTTTGCAAGTTTTGTAACAGTTCCTTGAAAATTAATTTGTTGCATGGTTTCTCGCCACCATAATGTTCCTGCAGCGATAGGATTTGTTTGTAAATCTCTTCCTTTTTGACTTGTCTCACTGCTGGCAAAAGTAACACCTTTTTCATCAGCAGTTTTTAATAAAACAACGCGGCTTGAAGGGATTCCCTCGTCGTTAACGGTTGATAAAACTAATCCTCTTGGTTCGCTAATTTTCAACAAATCAGCTGTTTGTAACCAACTTTGTAATAAGTCCAGTGGGCTATCTGGTGGACAGTCAAAGCCCGAAATTACAAGGTCAGGATTTCCAGTAAGTGTTTTAGCTTCCATAATGTGGTGTTTCTTGCTTTTTCACGGTGCAGTTTAGCCAATTCTATCCTTTTAATTCAACGAATTTATCAAGAATCTTGCGCATCATATTATTAATTGATGTGTAATTTTGAGTTATCAATTCTTCTTTTGTTTGTGTGAACATTGATGGTTTTAAATCTTCTGGTACCGCATCGATCATAGTTTTTATGCCATCAAGTGTTATTTCCAAATGACATTGAAATCCATAAGCCAACGGTTTGTAACGAATAATTTGTCGAGGGCATCCTTCGCTATATCCAAGTAAAGTAGAATGATCAAGAAGTCCAGGCATATCATTGTGCCAATGAATGACTGGAAAACTTTGTGAGAATTCTTGTAGTAGTGGATCTTGCAATCCTTTCTCTGTCAGAGTAACTGGATAAACGCCCACCTCTTTTTCAGGACTACGTTCAGTTTTAGCACCTAGTGATTCTCCTATAAGTTGAGCTCCAAGACAAAAGCCTAGGATCCTTTTATTTTGCTGGATAGATTCTTTGATGAGGTTAATTTCATCAATAAGATAAGGAGACTCGTCCAAATTTAGAGGGCTTTGAGGCCCCCCCATAACAATAAGAAAATCAAAATTGCTTGCGTTAGGTAATTTATCGCCCTTATACGGCTTGCTAATTTGGAAAGTGTATCCTTTGTCGTAAGCCCACGTTTCAATCACTCCTGGTGTTTCAAAATCGGCATGTATTACACATAAAATATTCATATTATTTATCCTTTTTATTTTAATTTCTTTGTAAACCATAAGACTAAATCATCATCAACCAATGCATTGACGCCAGGTGCAACAGGTTTGTAATTATAAGTGATACCATGTCCATCAGGAATATATCCATTTTTTACATAGATTCTTTGAGCGCTACCATAACCCGCATACAAGCCAACACCAATGCCAACAATAGGGCTTTTTTCGAAGGCTGCATTTTCAGCAGTTTTGAGTAATGCTGAACCAATTTCGAGTTTTTGATAAGGTGGCAGTACATTAAGATCCATAATTTCTGGGATATTTTGACATAGAAATGGTTCGTAGTGTGATTGCCATTTCAAAGTAACGTATCCTGCGAAATGATCATTATAATAACCAACCCAAATAATTCGTTCTCTGGCTTGTTGTTGATCAAGGTACGTTTCAAAAGTTGATATAGGTTTTGGCCAATTATATTGAGCAAATTGTGAGACGATAATGGAGATATCATTTTTTTCAAGGAATCTAACGCTAATCATAATAATCCCTTCACTCGTACCAAATATTTATCGCAAGCAATTTGATAACTTTCTTTGATTAGCTTTTCGAGCATTTCAAATGAATTATTTGAAGGATTTAAAATTGAAACCCAAGCCATCCACCCATAAACTGGATGAGGGGTTAATGTGTTTAATTTTTGAAAATCATATAGGCCCTCAATTGAATGACTTTTCGCAGGGCGCTTAGGCAGTGTTGAAAAATGCTGCGAAAATGTTTTTTTAGAAATGCCAAAATTTATTCTGAAAATGTTCTCTCTATCTAGGGCAGAGGCTTTATCGTTGTCTCCGTCTTTTTCTTTTAAGGTCAAAAAATAGACACCTCTTTTTAACAAATTATCGGGGTTGTAAAAGAAGCTTTTCTCACCCCATGCATTTACCACATTAAGGCCAGGGAAATTAGTGACAACAAAATCTGAAATATCATTGCTGGTCATTATGGTGCCTTTAATTCCATAACTGCGGTCTTAATTCTGTCGCACGCTTTTTCTAAATTTTCTAAACTTGTTGAGTAGGAAATGCGAAAATATGGCGATAGGCCAAATGCATCACCAGACACGGTTGCAAGGTTATGGTCTTCTAATAAATAGGTGCAAAAATCATTATCATTTTGAATGGTTTTTCCACATCGCGTTACTTTTCCAATAACGCCATTACACCTTATATATAAATAGAACGCGCCATTTGGTTTTATAAGCTGTAGCTCGGCAATTGTGGATAATGCTTCCAATACATAGTCACGTCTTTTTGCAAAACTGGCTCGCCATTCATTTAAAAAATCATGAGGGCCATTAATAGCAGCAACAGCAGCAGCTTGTGAAATAGAGCATGGGTTAGATGTTATTTGCGATTGCAAATCAATCATGGCTTGAATTAAGTATTTTGGACCAGCGCCGTACCCAATGCGCCACCCGGTCATTGAATATGCTTTTGAAACACCATTCACCACCAAAGTGCGGTAATATAAATCAGGGGCAACGTTTAAAATATTTGAAAATTCTGATCCATCATACAGAAGGTATTCATAAATATCGTCCGTTAAAATATTCACGTGGGGGTGTGCACGCAGCACTTCCGCTAGGGCCAAAAGCTCATCTTTCGTGTAAACGCATCCCGTTGGATTTGATGGAGAGTTTAAAATCAACCACTTTGTTTTGGGCGTAATGCTAGCCACTAACTGGCTTGGCTGAAGTTTAAATTCATTTTCAATTGGGCAATTAATAAAAACAGGAATGCCTTCAAATAAGCTAACAATATCAGGGTACGAAACCCAATAAGGGGCCGGAATAATAACCTCATCACCCGCATTAATGCTAGCCATAAACGCGTTAAAAATGACTTGCTTACCGCCGGTGCTTACAATGATTTGATCGCTTTCATAAGTAAAACCATTATCACGCTTTAGCTTTTTTATAATTGCTTGTTTCAAAAGTGCTGTGCCACCAACCGGGGTGTATTTTGTTTGTCCATTATTCATGGCTTGTAGGGCGGCGTCTTTAATCCACTGAGGTGTATCATAGTCAGGTTCACCTGCACTTAAGCTGATAACATCCTTCCCTTGTTCTTTTAGTGCAATGGCTTTTGCGGTCATGGCAAGGGTAGGGGAGGGTTTTATCCAATTCATGCGCTGTGCTAGACTAGTCATAGGGCTAAAAATTTAAAATCTGGCTAATTTAACCATAAATCTGTTAAGGGGTATATGAAATACCTAGCCCAATAATGTTGATAAGATTTTCGTCACTTCTTGAATATGAAAAGTGAATCATCTATAACTACTCTTAGCAAAAAAAATAACAATCATTAATGAAAATCACATTTAAAATTCTTTTAATAGTCTTTATTACAAATATTGCAATTCATGCAGTAGCGTTACCAAGTGTTACTGATGAAGAGCAAATGCAAGAATATAGAGCTAATTGTGATTTTTTTGAGCAGGGTAATATAGCTGAGGCACTTGAAAGATTCCGTGTTATGGCTACTAACCCATCACATATTTGTGCCGCTAAAGCAGTGGGTGCTTTGTTACATTACGGAGAAGCTGGTGATAGAGAATCTGCAATTCCTATGCTTCGTTCTATGTTAGGAAGTCCAATTAAAAAAACGGTAGTGAATGCTGCCAATGCGCTGCTTCATTTTGGGACTATTTGGGATTATTCACAGGCATGTGAAATATTACAAAGGCTACTGAAACATCCAGACATTGCAGTAGTGAGTGAAGCAGCTTGTTCTCTTGGGTATGCACAAAGAGATGGAGATATTTCTGAATTGTTACCAATTTTACGTATTGCAGTAAATACTCCTGGTGCTGAACATGAATGTATTGCAAGGAGTGCTGCTGGTCTTTTGGTTTCATCAGCTATTCAAGCAGACAGAGAATTAGCTATTTCTGTACTACTTGCTTTGCTTGATAGTTCAGATTCTATGACACGTGCTAGCGCTGCTAATACACTTTTATATTCAAAACGTGTTGAGAATTCGCTGGTTTTTTCAGTGTTACGTGAAATTGTTAAAAATCCTGTGTCATTGGGGGCTGGTCTTGCTGCTTGTGAGCTGATTAGGTCTGATGATATTGCTGATAAAGAGCTTGCAGTAAATGTGTTGCTGAAAAAAGCTGATGGACCAGCAAAAGTATTGATTATGGTTGCTTTAGCTTTGGAACAATCTGATCTTCAGGCTGCTAAAGATAAATCTCGCCAAGTAAGAATGGCTATTGCTGCTGATTCTTCTTATCTAAGTTATTACCATGACATTACATATTTTTGGTATTCTGGGAATGCGGAAGAAAAAGATTTTGCGCACTCTAAGCTAATAGCAATAGCTTCTGATCTTGATCATCAACATGCCTGCGATGCGGCTATATTTCTGTTGAATTTTGATAAAGCAGAAGACAAAGAAATAGGACGACAAAAATTACAAGCTATTGCAGCAAACCTTGCTCACCCAAAAGCTTGTACGGCACTATGTACACTGTGGCAATCAGGAACGGATGAGTATAAAGAATCAACTCGTACTTCATTACGAGCATTTGCAACTGGTGAAAATTCTTCAAACGTTTGTGAAGCAATATGTGCTTTGTGGAATTTTGGCAACGCAGAAGATAAAGAAATTGCTTATTCAAAGTTGAAAGAATTTGTAGTGGCTTATCCTATGCATTCAAAAATGTGTGATGCTGCAAAAATTCTATGGGATGATAATAAAGCTGAAGATAGGGCAATTGTTCGTCCTTTTTTACATGCAGCAGCTGCAAATTTTCATCATCAAAAAATTATAGATATAATAGATCTTTTGTGGCTATCTAGTGATGCTCAAGATCAAGAAGTTGCACGACCTGCTTTACGTGCTGTTGCTTCTGGAAAATCCTGTGTCAGTGGCTTAGAATACTGGGCTGCTGATCGTCTTTGCGGCACGGATAGTGCTGAAGATAAGAAAGTGATAGATATTGCGTATAAGAACATAATTCTTAATTTAAAAAATTCAGAAAATTGCACTGTGGTCAAGAAGCTCCTTGAGTCAGAAGAAAGTCGTGTTTTTGCTCTTGAGCATATTCGCTCAGTATTGGAGAAAACTTCCGGCAGTGAAGAACTTAGAGCTGAATATGCAGCATTGTTAGAACAGTTTTCCACTTCAGCGTAACTGAAGATTACGTCTACAAGCGCCTAAGGTTAGGATTAGAGTTTTATCCAGCTTACGCGCTGTGGTATACTTACGCGCTAAGCAGTGATTTATAAACGAATGTGGCGATGGTCAAAAAATTACCTCCTGACGAACAAGCCCTTTGGGATGCTGTTGTAAAAAACATTAAGCCTATAAAGCATGATACGGTGGTTGCCAAAACCCCCAACGTTTTGAAGATCCCTGAAAGGCCACTTTTGCCAACACCTGGTATTAGTCGCACACAAAAGGTTGAAGCACTTCACGCGAATGATTTAAGAAATGTTCGTCCAGAAGCTCAGCTTGATTTGCATGGTTTTACCCAAGCAGCAGGCGAAATGGCTTTGCGCGAATTTTTAAAAAATGCTTTGTACAGGAATTTGCGTTGGGTGCGGATTATTACCGGAAAAGGGTCTCCTAATAACCCTAGTATTCTTCGTGAACAAACACCAAAGTGGCTTCAATCAATGCCTGAATTTGTAACGGGCTATGCTTACGCAAAACCAGATGATGGTGGCAGTGGTGCATTTTATGTGAAAATTCGTCGTAAGGTTCGAATTTGAGTCCATGTTATTTTAATAGAGCAATGCCTCAGTTATTTATTTTTTTGCATAACATTTAGATAGTAATCAACAAAATGATACAACAATAAATATTGCTCAGCTGTTCACATTAAGTTTGGTCTTTGGATAGAAAGTTTGTAGACGATTTCTTCTATGCTAGGCACATCACCTTTGGACAAATCAATCATCTCAGCTAAAATAAAAGCTGCTATAAAAGCGCCAGTTCTTCCTACTCCAGAAGCGCAATGACATGCAATTGGTCTTTCTTTATCAGATGAGGCGTAAATCTGGCGAGTCTCTTGTACTAAACGATACAGTTCTTTGACATCAATGCCTTTATTGTCAAACCATTCATCTGTATAACAATACGCAATGTAAGTGGGTTCTGGTTTTTTTTCCACTTCAGTCGTCATAATGTTTAAAAAGGTATCTTTTCCAGTCTGCGCTATTCTTTCTTTCCAATATTTTACAGAATTTACTTTTGAAAATTCGTGCTCTGATTTTACACGAACCAAAAGACTGACTTGATGATTTATTAGAAATTTGAAAAATAAATTTAAAATCATTTCATTTGGTTCTTGCATAGCAATAAAATGATAGCCTTCGATTAACACCGTACTAGCATTATAGCTACTGTCCGTACGATTGTAAGCGAAAGCAATATTGCCAGCGAACCTATAATAGCCTTTGGGGCTGTCCTAGATAACACAAAGAAGTGTTATAAAGGAAAGCATGAGAAAGAGTCGATTAAGTAAAAAAACTCAAAATAAGTTAATGGAACATTTTGTTGCTGGCACAACGGCAAGATGTGCA
>Ga0247834_1006085_pt1 | contig 13801 bp, 10 predicted proteins | sample LaCruzMarch2015__8_FD_187118 | JGI IMG/M metagenome (GOLD analysis project Ga0247834, IMG submission 187118) | Freshwater microbial communities from meromictic Lake La Cruz, Castile-La Mancha, Spain - LaCruzMarch2015_12m | ecosystem: Environmental > Aquatic > Freshwater > Lake | place: Spain... | reverse complement strand
CGAGAAACCCAAATCAAAGCAATGGCGGGCCCTCTGTTGGTGACGTCACGGGCTGTCACGGGCCATTCCCCCTTTCTTTGTTTCTTACAGAAAGTTTTTTGGCGAATTAGCGGGAAAATATATTTAGCGGGTTGACCGTTAAGGTAATTACAAGAAACCCTAACAAACAAACGGCGGGCTTAGTTCCACTTGTATGCACGTGAGAGCGTGACAGACAGAGAGACAGACAGAGAGACAGAACAATAAGGGCTGCCGGGCTTTAGGAGTACCTCCAAAAGAATAATATTAAGAGTTGGCCGAGGACAGCAATGACGAGGTCTTCGTCTACATGGGAGAGGGAGGAAATGATGTTCCATAAAATGTGATCCAAATTGTGGTTGATCCCTCGGTAACGTCGATCCCCGCCGTAGCATTTTACGAACACAAGAAGTTGGCCGAGGTGGAGCTGTGTGAAGGCCTTGTGCAAATTGGGAGTGCACCCATCGCTCATTGCGACTGCTCGATAACGAAGATCAACATCCCCAACTCACTCAGAAGGATTAATAATGGAGCCTTCTTTGCCTCTCTCCGAACTCCAATTAGTCTCCACGATGGCATTGAAAGCATTGGAAGATACTCATTTCTTGACTGCATTCTGCATCTTCACCAATTTTAGAGTTCTACCCCTCATCACCGTGATTCCAGAGATCATATTAGCCGGTTGCTCATCCATATTTTCCTTAGAGCTGCCAGACCACTTAGGGGAGATAAGAAGTGAGGCATTCTACAATTGTTCCTGTTTACGAAACGTGGCCTTACCCTCCAATGCTGTCTTAGGCGAGGATATCTTCATTTCCGAGCAATTACAGAGACTGTTGGATCAATTGCTTGAGGGCCAGTCTTTTTCTGTTGAGCAGCTCTTAATCAAGAAACATTTTTCTATGGATCTTCAGCGACTATTTGGTTCGGAAGAAAGAATTGTAAGAGAGCCGAGACATCGATTTGATAAGCTGCCTGTCCACAGTGTGGTCTACTATCAATCTTATCATGAGGGGGTGTTGCAGAGACTCATTGAGCTGGATCCAACAGGCAATCAACAAGATTGTCTAGGCATGACTCCACTACACATTTTGACATGCTCGTCTGTACACAATCTGGAGCTGTATCTATTATTGTAACGAGGTATCCCGCGAATCTCATCACTGAAGACAGGTGGAGGGCGCTGCCACTGTATGCATTCTGGGGAGATGCACCAGCTGAGATCATACAATTGTTGCTCGAAAGTTATTATCAATCACTCTATCCTGGTTACGTATTCAACTGGACAATGGTGGTGGAGACAATAGGCAGGTGTGATACACCAAAGGAACGAATCGAGAATCTGCTTCGTGTAAAACAAATCTCTTCCCTGAACAGCCAATCGATTGGGTTTATTTGCTTGACGAGTTTGTTAAGCCTTCCATCTTCCAATTAATTTTTGCAGAAAGGATACGATTTCTCTTCATTTGTGGCATGTTGGAGCCTGTGGAAGCTCTCCCGTTCAAAGTCTGGCGTAATTACATCACGGCTATGATTCAGACTGCCAATTACAAATGCAATGTGGACAACTCCGATATGTTGCATGGAATTCAAGAGAAGCTTGTCCACTTTGAAGATAAACTCCCTAAATTGAAGGAAGCAACGACCATACTAGAGCTTGCATTGTGGAAGAAGAGGATAAATGAAAATAGCAGCCAACAGAAAACAGCTCGTTGTTGGAAGAGAATAAAAAAAAGACAGCAATGGTGTAACTTATTGGGCTGATGTTATACTTGGATGTGTTACCATTTCTAATCACTCGTCGGCGGAAGAAAATCAAGACAGAAGATGCAAGCATTCGACAACAGTGTCGTATAACATGTGGTGATGATGTTATAATTGGACATGTGCTGCCATATTTATTATGAGATCATTGAACACTCTTACCTGGTTTAATTGTACTTCTACATAAATACCTCCATCTCGCTCTTCTGATCCCCTCGCCTCGTACCTCCTCTCTCCCTCCAAGAATCTCTACAACTCCAAGATGATCGATCGTACTAATACGACGACACTAACACCCGATGCCTCTCGTCTATATCGTGTCTACAAGACAATAAGTGCCATGCTGTACAAACGAGGCTACATGGTCAGTCGTGAAATGAAAGAAATGACACCTCTCGACTTTACGAACCGCTTTGGCGAATATCCCAGTCGGGAGGGTTTGACTATATTAGTCGAGAAGGCAGATGATGAAACAAATCAATTATTTGTCTTCTTTCCCGAGGATGAAAAGGTTGGTGTCAAGCCTATAAAGGTATTGACTGATCGGATGAAGGATGAGAGTGTATCAAATGCTATACTAATATTACGTGGGGACATCACACCCTTTGCCAAACAGGCAGTACAAGAAATGAGTGATAGTTTTCATTTGGAACATTTTAAAGAAGCCGAATTATTAGTTGATATTACAGATCATATATTAGTCCCGGAACATCTGGTGCTGAGTTTGAATGAAAAACAGGAATTATTGAAACGATACCGATTACGGGATACACAATTACCACGTATACAGCCGAATGATCCGGTCGCACGATATTATGGTATGAAACGTGGACAGGTCGTGAAGATTATTAGACCTAGCGAAACAGCTGGACGGTATGTTACATATCGTATTTGCATGTAATATATTATGGCTTTGGGACGACGTAGCAAAATCATTGAAATTATAATATACATAAGAACGGGGGAAGGAAAAGTTTATGTTCGTTATGTATGTGGGAAAAGAGAGAGAGGATAAATCCCGAATCCCAAAAATTCATTCTAAGTGGAGGAGAAATGAACAAGGTGGGGGGGGAGAGGGTTGGTTAACATGTTACACGGGGGTGGGGGCGACGAAGAAATGATAGGGGAGTCACGCACACAACTCACAACAATGGGGGAATAAAATATTAATGTCAATTATATGACTTAAGAACTAATTGTGCGTTTGTGTGTTATTTTGGTAACATTTGCGTAGGAAAACAAGTTATCAACTTCTTGAAATCCCCCTTTCTCTCTTGTGTTCGTTGTCATCATATTATCTAGTCAGAATCAGACTCGTCGGAATCAGACTCATCATCGTCGGAATCTGAATCAACAGGTGTTGCAACTACGGGGGTTGGGACTTTCTTCTTACCCATCTTAAGGGAGAGCTTTATACGAACAGGTGCCTTCTTCGCTGGTACATTCTTTGGTGCACTCTTTGGTGTAGCGGCTGCTGGTGCTGCTTTTGCTACTTCTTGGTGGACACTAGTATTAAGAGCATTCTTCGCCACGAGTCTATCCAACTCAGCCCGAATAACCCTGGTATCATTAACAATCCATGAGCCTTCACCATTGTAGGTTACAGCATTGACAAAGAGAGTGTTCCAATCGTCCAGAAATTCATTAGCGGTGGAATATAATTTAGCACGACACTTGCGAAGTATGTCATTCATACCAATTGGCTTGTTGATCAATTGATAGTAGTCGGGGTAGGTCTGGGGACATGGTTTTTCCAAAAATATGTCAGCCAACTTTCGTTTCGTTCCTTTCTCTTTTAAGTAGATGATGGACTTTGCAATGCTTAGAAGTCTATCGTGCATGGCTTCTCCACTACCAAAGTCACTGACAGTTTTCTTCGGCCGTGCAGAGGGGGAGCTATCGAGATGTGCAGTCTTGCTACGTTTCCTCTCGCCGAAATCATCCAGGATGTTGGAAGTATCCACCGCATTACGACCGCGCTTCTTCGACCCTTTCTTCTTGCCCTTTTCTTCTGCCACGGCTTGTTTGTCCATCATACGACAGAATTGCTTCTCAGTCATGCCATCATCGTACACTTTATCTCCTGCAGCTGCACGGCGTTTTCCAAGAAAATCATCGTCCTCAAACAGTTCAGCTCCAGGTTCCGGTTTACCATTCGGATAGCGAATCCAATCAGGGCAACTATTAAGATCTGAATACAAGGCAGGGGCGTTGGTTTTGGCAAGATCTATCTTGCAATACAGCTTGTAATCCTCGTCGTTGGTACTGATGATTTCATTTAATATATCACCGGAATACTCCTCTTCTTCATCGTCAGTGTCCTTCTCAAAGTCCTCTTCAGATGCTGCTCCTCGTTGCGCCGCGTTCTGAGTCTCGTCGAAATTATCCAACAACAGTTCCATCATTTTCAACCTTTCTAAACTATTGTCTACCTTCTCTTGCCCACTTTTGTCGAACTTGCCTGCTTCCACTACAAGTTCGTTCATTTGAAGTTTCTCAGTGGCACGGCTTAGAATCTTTTCCTCGACTGGGGATTGAGTAATGATGCGAAAGACTCGTACATCCTTCCTTTGACCTATCCTGTGTGCTCGATCTTGTGCCTGCAAATCCATCATTGGATTCCAATCACTGTCAAGTAGAGAAAAAGAAAGTAACTTTTAGCATTAATAATTCGAAGGTGGTAAATAAAGGGTATGACAAAAAGAAAGTACCTCTTACCTGTCAAAAATGATGACTGTATCCGCAGTTGCCAGGTTCAGTCCAAGACCTCCAGCACGTGTTGATAACAGGAAAATGAAATAGGGCGAATCTGGGGCATTGAACATGTACATCCGCTTCTCGCGCTCATCGGCCGAGGTGGACCCATCAAGCCGTAGCGACGTAAATCTACGGTAGGCAAAGTAATCTTCGAGTATCGGCATCATCTTGGTCATTTGAGTGAACATTAGTACACGATGTCCCGCAGCCTTTAACTTCGGGAGCATCCTATCCAACAATTCGAGCTTTCCAGAACAGCGAATAATGTCGTCGTTTATGTGATATCCATCCTTGGAAAACAAATAAGGATGGTTGCACACCTTTCGAAGTTGCATGACAACATTATTCAATCCACGATTGAAGTTCTTGCCATTGGCTTCAGCTGCAATCTTGCGACTGATTTGTTTGTACAATTCTTTTTGCCAAGAGGACAACTCACAACGAACGACCTTCTCAACCTTTTCAGGAAGCTGGTCAAGGACTTCGCTCTTGATCCGTCGAAGCATGAATGGTCTCAACAGCTCATGCAGACGATGAATGATTAGCATGCGCTCCTCGTTAGATAATAATTCATTGGAGGATTCGTCGCCGTTTTCACCGCCAGTAACGCTCTTCCCGTAAGATGAAAAAGGTTTATTGAACCTGAGAGAATACACATGCGTGTCAGATGACACTGGCGGAAAGTCTGTAGACGAATAGAGTTCAAGCGTGAAAGAAACTCACCATTGATCAAAACTCTCTGCAGAATTGAAGATTTCGGGTAGCAAAAAGTTCAATAATGCCCAAAGTTCAGGCAAACTATTCTGAAGTGGGGTACCAGTGAGTAACACTCGACGTCGAGTGTTGTACTGAGTCCCAAGTGTAATCGAAAACTTCGATTGGTTGTTTTTCATACGATGTCCCTCGTCTACAATGGCATATTGCCATGCAATCTTCTTAAGACTTCCCTTGTCTCGGATTACAAATTCATATGTGGTCAACAAGACGTTGAAGTGTCCACCAGCAACTTCGTCACGGAACAGCTGCTTTCGTTGTTGCGGTGTGCCCTTATAACAGACGAGAGTTGCGGCGGGTAGCCATTTTGCAAATTCATTCACCCAGTTTGATAGAGTGGAGAGGGGAACGATGACAAGGTATGGTCCTAAAATTTGTTTTGCCTCAATCAGGTAGGCAATCAATGATATGGTCTGAATCGTTTTCCCTGTGCAATTTGATGACGGATACAGAAACGGTGTTAGAAAATGTCTGTGACGAAAAGAGACTGTGTAAATGTATTTGGTAGATCTTACCGAGTCCCATTTCATCAGCGAGAATTCCATTCAATCTATTGTTGTACAAACTAACCAGCCACTGTAGTCCCGCCAGTTGATATTCCTTCAGTTCTCCACCGACAAGTAGACTTGGTTGTCGGACCTGTTCATTCTTGACATGCGCAGTCTCATAATACGACCCAACAGTCGCGGACTCCTGTGTAAACTCAGCCTTGATCGCACCCTCTCCACCCATAAGTTTAATATCCTCTTCTTCTTCTTCGGCACGACTACGTAACAAGGTTGATATACGATTCATACATTCATCGGTCTTATCCAGTAGGAACTTCAACCGTTCATTCTTGGTATCCTCGAGCAAACTTGTGTATGCTGCCATATCATTCGCACGAAGTGCGGCAATACGTGCCTTCTCATTATTCTCAACATCCTTCTCCTTGGCCACCTCCGCCTTACGTAGCTGGTCACGTATCGCCCGCGCTACCTTCGCACAATCATTTTTCTTCAATCGATGGAACTTGTAAAATTCAGTTTGGTGATGTAAAATTGCCTTCATTAACTCCTTGTGACGTTTTGACAGTGCGTCGGAGGTCTGTTGACGTGCACGACGGATGTGCTTGTCAAGGAATTTGCCCTCACGGGGTGGTTGCTTCTTAATTCGTTTAAGGCTGGTATGTATTTTGGTTGGTTCAATGAGGGTGCTGGAGATGCTCATTAGACGTATCCGATGCTTATCCTCCTCCGACGATGGTGGTTCTTCAATTTGTGGTGGTTCTTGCTTAAGCAAATGTCTACGAATGCCATCCACAAACTTTTGAATATTTTCTGGGTGTGACTTGGGTTGTTCTTCTTCTTTCCCAGCACGCTGTAATGCCCCGACAAGTGCAGACTCGCTGTCGGAGCATAAACTCAAACCACCACATGTACTTTGACGTATGACTGCACCAATACGTTGCCCCTTCTGGAGTTGTGGCAATCCCTTGGCATATCCCTTCACTACCAATCCAAACCCCGTTCGACCCCAAACCTTCATCCGGTGAACGATCTTGGCATTCCGTCGTGCCTCTTCCTCTGATATACGCTTCTCGGCCTCCACCTCCTGCCGTCGACGTTCATCTTCGTACATCTTACGCTTTTGTTCCTGCTCGTACTGATTCTGGCGCTGTCTTTTAATGGCTTCTTCCTGTGACTGACGTTGAGCCGCAATTTTCATCTGCTGTGCTTGGAATTGTTGTTGTTGCTGCTGCTGCTGTTGACGCTGAAGCTGGGCGGCCTGTTGTTGACGTTGTAAGGATTGTTGCTGCTGCTGCTGCTGCTGCTGCTGCTGCTGATGAAGCCGTGCGGCCTGCTGCTGCTGTTGTTGTGTGTACATTCTATTCTGCTGATCTAAGGGATTGTACTGTATCGGGCCATTATTTGTCGGCTGGCTCGGAAACATATGCTGCATTTGAACCTTTGCCGAGGAAGGCAAAACATTTGATGGTGGTGGTGGTGGTGGTTGCTGAGGATAGGATAGATGGACCGCACCTCCTTGTTGTGACAGTGGGTGTTGCTGCTGGCTCTGACTTGAATGTCCTTGAGGCCGTTGTTGATGTGACACCTGTCCCTGCTGACTGTGAGCCATTTGACCACCCTGACCAGTAGCAATCCTAGCCCTCTCTTCCCGATTGCGTTTATCACGTTCCCTCGCCACCACGGCAGCATTCAATATGGCCTTTTCCGGCAACCCCATTTGCATGGCACGTTTTAGACATTCCGGATCGACGATACCGTTCGGATTCCGAATTGCCGACAGGACAGCCTCCCGAAGTGCTGTCTTGGCATCGGGTGATAGATGAAATCGCTGCTTGGGCTGCTGCTGCTGCTGCGGTAGTTGCTGTTGTGGACCTTGTTGTTGAGATATGACTTGATGCGATTGTTGACCATATTGCTGCGGTTGACCGTTGACCATCCTACTGTTTGACTGAGGCTGTTGAGTTAAGTCAACTACATTCGCTGAACCGAGCCTATTCTGCTGTGGCTGCAACTGCTGATTGATCGGAGTGTGAGTTTGATTTTGGTGATACGCTGAGTGTTGCTGCTGTTGCTGCTGTTGTTGAATAGGAACATTTTGAACACTATGAGGAGGTGGCTGCTGAATGGGAGGTGATGTGCGATAGTTATTTACCTGCATCACTTGACCTTGCTGCTGAATAGTTGAATTCATCTGCGTTTGCTGCTGCGGTGGACGTGATTGATACATGGACCGCAAAAGGTCCGTAGTCTTATCCCCGCCTTGGGGGGCTGATGGTGCCCCTCCCAATAGAGGGTTGGGTACTCCACCACCACCACTGTAATTCACGCCATTAGCTGTCACGGCGGATGGAACAGCGTACACCTGCTGTCTCGAGCCACCAGAAGTAGGAAACGGATGAGATTGGGACATTTGCTGGTGCTGCTGACTCGGGACTGATTGTTGCTGTCCATAGACGCCCTGCTGCGATGGCTGCATGGGTTGGCCGGCGACCGCAGTTCCTGGCGCACGATATTGTGCGCCATTCTGAGTGTCATTGGAATTGTAAACTGAGGAATAGGGAGGCATGCCCCCACCACCTTGTCCACTGTTGTGAATTTGTGTTTGCGGGACTGCAAGATTCGGTACATGTTGTGCCGAAGCATTGCTGTTAATTTGATTGGACGTTGGATTAAAATGGTGAGACGCATTGGTGTTGTTGTACGAATAATGTGACGGATCCATAATCAAGGAGAACCACAAGGACGAGAACGTGTGTTGTCAACGAAGTCGAGGAGAGGACCGAAGAATCAGGCAATCTCATGGCACGAGGCACCAACAATACGAACAGAGTAAAAGAAGGAAAGAGTGGAGACGGAGTAAAAGAGGTGAAGAGAGAGCAAAGAAAGCAAGTTTTGCGCGGGTCGACTTATCGCTTACTAACTTCCTCCATTATTTTTTTCAAGGGGTAAGATTAGATGGCGGACGTCTCAACGTTGTGGTAGCTATTCGCTTGGCCCTAAAAAGATGGTGATGATCATGATAGGTGATGTTGTTCCTTATATGGCCGTAGGAGCCTGAGAAGTTAATCGGTGGATTGTTGATCTTAATCCTCGTGGCGAGATGCGATATGCTCATCCTGATGTTTCGCCGTGAATTATTTCTTACCCATTCTCTTTTTTTACTCTCTCTATGTATTACAGATCTCTTCACCAACTTGATTTGAATCAATATGCCTCGTGTAGCTACCAATTACAAGGAGTGCGATCGTAAGTTTTCTCTTGAAACTGGGGCGAGGGATTATAATATTATTTCGTTCGGAAGAGAGATACTCAGCGTCACGTAGAGTTGATGATGTCTCCACTCGACCAAACGAAACGAAGTTTATTATATTTTTGTGTGGCTTGTTTTCAGTGTTCACTTGATGTTTAAGTCTGTCATCTTACCCAAATTAGTTTGTTCTTCATTGATGTGAACCTAAACTCAATCACATCTGGTGCTCCATTATTCGTGTGGTGACGGCACACGATAGAGCACGAAAGGGCTTACCAGGCTCAGGATGCCATCTTCGTCGCCCGGAAGCGCAGCGTCAGCGCGAAGAAGGTGAAGCCCATGCGTTGGGTAAAGAATGTTGGACTTGGGATTAAGACACCCGATGCTGCCATTGAGGGGAACTACGTTGATAAGAAGTGCCCATTCACTGGTAATGTATCAATCCGTGGGAAGATTCTGAAGGGTCTCGTCATCTCCACGAAGATGAAGCGCACAATTGTTGTACGTCGGGATTACCTCCATTACATTACGAAGTACCGTCGGTTTGAGAAGCGTCACAAGAACATTCATGCTCATTGCAGCCCCTGCTTCCCCGTGAAGGAGGGTGATATTGTAACGATCGGACAGTGCCGTCCTTTGGCCAAGACTGTCAAATTCAACGTTGTGGCGCATGAGTCTCAGCGGGCGAAGACTGGCAAGAAGACTTTCCGTATGTTCTAAATATTGGAAATTTTTGCACGTGGTGTAGCCTCTAAGCCTAAACATAAAGCCTCTAAACTACGCATCTTTTCATACGATCAACTATTTTATCTCAATACTAACGATCTCCCCATCATCATTGCCGCAATACCGTCGAGTAGCTGCGTAACACAATCACTTAGGTCGACTGAAGTCCGTATTCGATTTCATTCGATTCGCTATGAAGATTGTGTGATATCATCATTGACTGTACACCTCCACCCTCTGAGACCAAGCACATATATTGCTTTCCCCATACGATAAACACACTCACACCAAGGGAATAACAAGTCAGGAGAAAGTGAAAATAACTCTTACTTTTTTCGTGGTCGAACCAAATATTTATTCAATTCCCGCATAAGGACTTTATCTTTACCTTTATGAAGCAAGTCATATTCCTCTCGACACTTGTCATACTGAAGAAATAATAGACGATTTAAAATTACAATGATTAACAAACAAATATGATGGAAAAGAAATAACATATACACCTATAAGCGTACCTCCTTGATGTATCTGTAAATAGCATGATTCTGTAATTCATTGTTTTTCACAGAAGGCAAAAAGAAAAGAAGAGAGATCGTAAGCAAAATATTAATTAATAACGGCACGCATTCAGACAATATCCTAAAGCCAACAAAACAAAGTTTCGACAAATAATATATATCCATCTCCTACTTACCTCATACTTAGCAGCCTCTAATGAATTCATAACTCTTTCCTGCTGTTCATGACAAATTGGTAATCTACGTCCCTGTCCTCGTGCTGCCATACGTAATTGTTCCAACGTGATACCAATCTTGGGATTGCGTTCGGGCTTGTATCCTGGGCGTCGTACTACTGTGGTGGTGTGAAAGTTTGATTTCTTCGTGGCACCGGCAGTGGTGGTAGTAGTAGTAGTCATGGACGAAACACCAATAGCAGCAGCTCCACCGCAGCAGGTGAGGATCGTGGCAGTGCTTAGGTGCCGACGATGATGGGGGAGGAGTCGCGACGTGAGGTACGAAGACGCCATGGTTGAGATAAATTGAGCTGGTTCCGGTTCCGTAGAACAAACTCGTGATGTTTGGCCGATTGCCACTTTCACTTTGTGCTGTGCCATTTTCACTTCCGCCTGCTCTCGTTGATTAGAAAGTTATAATATCTGGAAATCATGTCCAACAATGTACCAGACGACGCTACTAAAGAACCCGAGAAGGTACGTTTATGCTCTAGCAGAATGGATATAATCGGTCATGTCGATATAGGCGGAAAAAAGGGGAATAATGGTGATGCAAAATTACCTTTTTTGACTAATTATTCACATTGCCACCACACCCTAACATGTATGTTTCCTTCGGACTTATTCCTACAGGAGGGTGGTGCATCTGTACCTGAACAAAACAAACGATCACCCTCCGACTTTTTAAAAGCGGTACTAGGAAGGCCTGTTAATGTTCGCCTTAGTTCAGGAACTGACTATCGAGGTAACAGCTTCATTCAATACTAACATCCATTCATGATGATGTATTCCCCTGAATAGTTCTTAAAACTTTCTTCTGTTCAATAATCTCTCTTTTTTTTGATATCACACACTTGGTTTAGGTGTACTTGCTTGCTTAGATGGTTACATGAATATAGCAATGGAGCAGACGGAAGAATATGTAGATGGACAACTAACGTCAAAGTATGGTGACTGTTTCATCCGTGGTAATAATGGTAAGCAAACTTGCTGTTGTCCTACAAATGAACACTTTATACACTTTCATTTTACTTATGTAATCATTTTCCCATCGTATCGCCCGACTTGCATTGAGCCAGTTTTGTACATAGCAAGTCAACGGAGGTAATAAACTCTCCTTTTTCATTTGGATGTTTGCAATTATGGGGGATGAAACGATGGGATGAGTTGATCTTAAAGTGGTGTGAGTAACAAGCTTTTTCTGTTAGCGCATTAAATCACCTGGAAACCCGGAAAACGCCATTGCGGTCCTAAAATATAACTGATATCAAAAAATGTAGCTCCCTATAAGCTTTCACCTTTTTTCTATTGCCCAGTGTCAACGATGGATCATGCTTAATGAACCACTAGACGCTTTCAAAATCATGGTCGTGGTGGTGGTGGTGCGGGTTGTTTCATTGTGTGTATCCGGAAGATCAACATCACATTCTTGGCGATTGAGTTACTGTTCCTTCCATTAGACAACAATAGTTCTATTTGAAGCTACTCCTATACAAAAATTAGCTCCCTATATAAGTTTTGAATAACACTGTAGATTGCATCACCTTGTTTGCCTCGATAGTTAGCACACACCATCGGCACACAGAATACTTTCAGTCTTGGACACCACAAAATTTATAAGAACGGATGCCCGATTATATCCCCTTCAGCATCAAAATTTAAGGCCTAGGTGCCTCTGGATCGATCGCCTCCCCCTTCACCATCGCTAGATCTGCAGTCATCATGTCCGTTACAAGTCCCTCAAAGCCAAGATCTGCCTCCCATCCAAGAACCCTCTTCGCCTTACTGGGATCACCGAGGAGGAGTTCAACCTCAGTCGGACGGAAGTAGCGAGGATCAATTCTGACCAATATACGAGATTCATCGGCAGCGTCCACTCCATACTCGTCAACGGAACCAAATTCGCCCATCCACTTGATGGTTGTACCCACATGCGCGAATGCCTTCTCGACGAATTCCCTCACAGTGTGCGTCTCCCCCGTAGCCAAGACGTAATCATCGGCGACGTCGTGCTGGAGCATCATCCACATCCCCTTGACGTAGTCACGTGCATGTCCCCAATCACGCTTGGCATCAATATTACCGAGGTAGAGGCATTTATCAAGCCCCTGGCTGATACGAGCCACAGCAATAGTAATCTTACGTGTCACGAAGGTGGCACCACGACGAGGAGACTCGTGGTTGAAGAGAATACCATTCGTCAAGTGCATACCGTAGGCCTCACGATAGTTGACTAGGATCCAGAATGCATACTGCTTCGCGACCGCGTAGGGTGAACGGGGATAGAAGGGTGTCGTTTCGGATTGTGGGACCTCCTGAACTTTGCCATACAATTCCGAGGTGGAGGCCTGGTAAAACCGACATGTTTTTTCAAGTCCACAAGCACGTATGGCATCGAGCATACGAAGGACACCGACACCGTCACAGTCAGCGGTATACTGTTATATATTTAATGGAGAATGATGTGACATTAGACAAAAGTTGTAATTAACCCAATAAAACAATATCAAAACATATCCTCTCTCTCACCTCTGGCATATCAAACGACACCTTAACGTGACTCATAGCACCCAAATTGTAAATCTCATCCGGCTTCACGTTAGCAATGATGGTAATAAGATTGGTCGCATCGCATAAGTCACCGTAATGAAGGAATAGCTTCACTCCTGTTTCGTGACGGTCCCGGTAGATATGATCAATACGACCAGTGTTGAACGACGATGATCGACGGATGATGCCATGAACCTGCGTTGGTATAGTTCGTCGTTAATTGATGAAATAATAGCATGAAAGACGAAATGAATTCATTAGTCGACACGCCGGAGTAAAGGAATGTTGGTTGGTTCACGTCACGTTTTACTCTTGTTGTACTTCTCATCCTCGGCAAATCAACAACAAGCAACAGAGACCAAATGTAAATGACTCACAGTGTAACCCTTCTCTACCAACAGCTCCGTCAAATAGGATCCATCCTGTCCAGTGATACCAGTAATGAGAGCAACTTTACCCATGGTTTGATGTTGTTGATGGAGTCTGAAAATAATGATAGAGGCTGGTGGTTCGTTTTGCGAAAGATTTTTTGCTCAGTCACTATGACCGCCGTGATGCTGTGACCGCCGAAAAGGTCACATTGTTGCATGCTCATATCAAGGGAATGACGACAGGGGGTAAATGGCGCGCTTTTTGCCTTGATTTTTCGCGGTCGTCCACTCAAGACCTTCGCACTTCAAGTATTACAAAATGCCGACTCGACGAACAGCAAAGAACTCT
>Ga0247834_1006081_pt1 | contig 13808 bp, 11 predicted proteins | sample LaCruzMarch2015__8_FD_187118 | JGI IMG/M metagenome (GOLD analysis project Ga0247834, IMG submission 187118) | Freshwater microbial communities from meromictic Lake La Cruz, Castile-La Mancha, Spain - LaCruzMarch2015_12m | ecosystem: Environmental > Aquatic > Freshwater > Lake | place: Spain... | reverse complement strand
CTTAAGGCGGCAACAGACTGTGACGACTCCCATACCATGGCGCAACAGAACTACTACGTCGCTTCGTCGTCGTTCAAAAGACCGCCGCCGCACGAGCGAGGAGCAGTACTGGATTATCATCGTCCGTCAGCTTCTCCTCCTCCTCCTCCTATAAGGGCAACAGCTTCTCCGTATTATTCAAACCTTCATCAAGCGAGTAATGGAGAGTTGTTATCTCCTGCACGTAGTCTATCATCTCCTCAATGCTATTCCAGCTCCTTCCAACAAAAGCAGCAGCGGCAGCAGCAACAACCATCCTATCATCATATACATCATCGACCCGAGCTTCAACAAAACGTCGTCCCAGCCGCCGCCTACAATACTAACAATAATGTAGCATACAGCTCAGATGGTACAAGGAATGATAATAGACAAACATTACGTAATCGGAGAGGGTCGACAACAATGATGATGAGACCGGAGGAAAAAGTCGATTGCCTTACGTCAGTAGAAGCAATGCATGATGTCGACAACGCACTTAGAATAGATAGTATATTTACATCATCGGCAATAGCAGCAACAAAGACAACAACAATCTCGACTAGAATAACACGTTTGATTACATTACTTATTTTATGCAGTATAACGGTATATATATCACTTGATGGAATTGAATTTAGCGTGTATATAACAAGACGCGTTATTCGCTATTGTACATTTGGAATCACCACGGCGCAGGACGAAGAACAATCCACTACTGATCAAGAGGAGGAGGATGAATCGCAAACGAGAATGCAACAACGGCAACAATATATTACACGTCTCATACTAGAGCAGCAGCAGCAGCAGCAGCAGCAGTTGAACGACGATCCAATATTAGATTATAGCAACAATAATAACAACAACAATGATGGTCTACGAGGATCATACAACAACAACAACGATGAAGAAGAGAAGGACAATGCTTCAACTACTGCAACTGCAACTGCTGCATTGAGCATACATGAATTGAATGCCAAGAGTCATTTACTGAAATCACAAGGTCGACAGATTATTACTACTACTCAAGACGAGATTGTCGCTAATCTTGATTATAACCTTGATGAATTTACCCACAATAATGGTAACAAGAACAACATACAAAGAAGCATAAATGACAACAATGACAATAATAATAAAATAGCGATATCATACATGGATAATATAGATACAACGTCTGATTATTACTATAGCGGATCAATCAATGATAAGAAACGGTTAATTAATGGTCATACTGGACATATAGAAATAATGACCTATCCCGCGTATACTCATGCCTCTCTTCCAATTGCACTATTAGAGAAGAATGATTCATTTGCAATTAGTATATGGATACATTTATTACCAATAGATGATTGGGAGACGTCTTCAACTACTACTACTACAATAAATAATGATGGTGTGGGTGGTCGTCGTCCAAGAGTTATTCTTTCAACCTCCAACGGCAGCAATAGCAATGATAATAGAAACGAAGAAGTTGCAGAAGAAGGAGAGGGAGGGTGTAGATCCAATATATTAGGAGAAAGTTTAGTTACCGGTTTAGTCCTGTACGTACAACCACATTACAATGATGCTCGTGATACTGATGCTGAGGATGATGATAATGAAATTGCATACCGTGTAATTTTAGAATATAATAATAGAGTGTCATCAACGTCGTCATCATCGTCATGTCATGCTCTCGTTGGTACTCATCAGTTATTGATTAAAGAAGGACATTGGCATCATATAGCACTTTTTGTATCCAGTACACGTCCATCTTCTGAAGTAGATGAAGATGATAAAGGACGAATTAGCTTATACGTGGATGGGTACCTTGCGGGAAGGAATGAAAATACATCACTTCCTCGATATCATTTGCAGCAACAACAATCCAAACTTATAGTTGGCCGACATGCACCACCAATTGTTGATTCGGCATCTTATTCTAGCAGTAGTTACGCCTACTACCTTGATGGTAGAGTGGGTATGCTTTCATTTTGGGAAACTAGTACTAGCATTGACTCTGTATCATCATCGTCAACAACAACAAACACAAAAAGTATCACAACAACACGAATGCAAATTAAATCAAAGATTGATGAAGATCATGTCGTACGTGCTGTAAATCGTTGTGCATTTGATATACGTGCCATAACAGAACTTTCTCTTCAGGGTCTTGGAGTCAAAGAACCGACTTTGCTTTACACATTCGATAGACAAAAGAAACGTGATAATGTTGTTGTCGCAATAACTGACTTATTGTATTCCGAGTCATCAGGACGACGAGTAGCAGTAGTTACTGTGAAGGAGTTTATTTCTGGTCGAATGGATGGTGAGATTATTTCAGAACAAGTGGATCATGATGGTGGTGGTGGCATGGCAACAACCGTACATGAACGCCAACCATTTGTCCCATTAGGAGGTAATCGCTATGCTGAGTATAAAGATGGTACATATATACCACGATTATTAAAAACATCCGAACGACATGAATTGAATGAAATAGCTCATGCACGTAGTATTCTTGTAAAGAAGGCAATGCAACATGCTTGGAATGGATATACGAAATTTGCTTATGGTAAAGATGAATTACTGCCCCTTTCTCAGGAAGGACAAGATAATTGGGGAGGTATGGCAACTACTTTGATTGATTCATTAAGGCAAGTCAAAAAGTGTGCTTTTTTTCTGCGTGTGTCACCTAATCTCTCATCTAATATTTGTGTATTAGCACACTGTGGATGATGGGGATGAAGGATGAATTTTGGAATGCTCGAGACTGGATACGAGATAATCTTGACTTTAGTCAAGTCAAGGATAGTGTTTCTGTCTTTGAGACTACAATACGCAACTTAGCTGGATTGCTATCTGCATATGACCTTAGTGGTGATAAGATTTTTCTATGGAGTGCTGATGATTTAGGAATGCGACTTATGCGTTCGTTCGACAGTGGGACGGGTATACCATATGGTCAAGTGGAACTATTCGATGGTGGACACGCATACAATACTGGATGGCATCATGATCAAGCTGTATTATCAGAAATAGGTGAGACACAACATGATACATACATGATAGAACTGTTTTCTTAATTGCTAAGATTGCTTGGGATGCAGGTACATTGCAGATTGAGTTTCGATATTTGGCCAAGATTACTGGTAAGAGTGAATACGCGACAGTTGTGATGCGAGCACTGGATGAATTATTACTACTGCCGAACGAATCTGGATTGTATCCCGTCTTTATTTCTAATACGAAGCAAGAGCTGAGTTTTGGCAACCAAGACATTTCACTGGGAGCAATGGGAGACTCTTACTATGAATATCTCTTGAAGGTTTGGTTACAGGGTGGTCGAAAGGAAATGAAGTATCGACACATGTACGACAAAGCTATCAATGGTATTTTTGATAAATTGGTACACATGAGCCGACCAAGTTACTTGACATATGTAACCGAAATGAAAAACGGTCACGTTATTAACAAGATGAATCACTTAACCTGCTTCCTTGGTGGAACCTTGGCACTTGGTGCATACACTCACCCTGATGGATTAGACTCTGTGACAGCTCAACGTCAACTCAAGACAGGCAAACAGCTCGCTTACACATGCTATCAAATGTATGCTCGAAGCAAATCTGGTCTGTCTCCGGAATATGTTAAATTTGACAATGGTCCAGATGACTTTGTGAAAGGTGATGCTCCGTATTACATTTTACGGCCTGAAACAGTCGAGACCTTTTATATTCTCTATCATTTGACAAAAGATCCTGTCTATCGTGAGTGGGGGTGGGAGATTTTTCAAGCAATTGAGGAGCATTGCAAAACTGAGTTTGGTTATGCATCAATTGACGATATTGATACAATGAAACAGAACAACAGGATGGAGTCATTCTTTTTGGCAGAAACTCTAAAGTACTTGTATTTGCTGAATGACGATACCAACGATATTGATTTGCTGAATACAGTGAGTAGTAATATGATTCTTGATTATTATATCATCTTACTCTCTCATACCCTCACATTTGTGCAATTGCTCGACACCATAACTCCAAATTGGTAGCACGTCTTCAACACAGAAGCACATCCTCTTCGACTTCTTCATTTGGCCACGGCGTTGTCCTGATTTCACTGTAATCTGTGCATATAATCATGCTAAGTTTAGAATGCAAGCTCTGGTCAATTTTACTATCGCTTAAACTTTTAATGGTCTTCAATCTACATTGCTCTATCATCTAACATGTTACCACACAATTTGGGTGACATATCCAACTTAACAACAGTATTAAGCAAAGAAAATGATAAACATGATAATAAACAGAGCCAAAATACCCATCACCTTTGCCATCAATGCCCTATTGGTTTGTAAGTTCTGTAATGTATCCGTTAATACTGCCATACTTAAATTCAAATTACTATTCGCCTCCTCGACATTATCCTCGACACGCATTACCATATCTCTATGTTCATTTACCATTACTGCTAGTTTTTGAAATATCGTGCCCACTTCGACAATTTGTGCCTCTACCTGTGACATGGCATCGGCACGCTGACGTAAATAGTCCTGGTCGGGGATTAGTTGATATTGACTTTGTTGTCCCGATTCCATACGTTGGATTTCCATGGGTGTTAGTGGGACAGCAGATAGACCGTAGCCGGGAGAGTCGGGATAGTAGGATGAATTAGATCCAGAGTAAGTGGGTAGGGGTGTGGATGGGTCATAGGGGGCAGAACTAGTGTGACGCAATCGTAGATTACTTCCGTAACTGTCAGTAGATACTCCAGCTTTTATTTTTTATGCATCGCAGTACGATAGAGAGAAAGAGGAGAGGCAATTGTCAGATGGATTAATATGAGTTTTGTTTTGTCAATGTCAAATATTACACAAACGCAGGTAGAAAACACTCACGTGGACGAGGGAGCTGTGACGAACTCTCACCCGCGGGCAATCCTCCACCCATGATCCCATCCTGATGATGCCGTTGTTGTTGCGCCATTGCCAACATCCCACTAGTTAAATCCAAAGTTGGCATACCACCACCACCACCACCCATTCCTAACCCCCCTCCAGCAAGTCCACCACCACTCAAACTATCACCAAACGACGACCCTCCACCACCACCATATACGGCAGGTTTATTCATCAATGTCATCAAGTCTACACGTTCCTCCACTCCCACTTCTTCCCCATCACCACTCAATGTATTGCTATGATCATTATTCAACCCCCCCTTGTCACTCCCAATAACTCGCCGTTTACGATCATTCGTTTTCTTCATCCCATCACTACGTTGTTCTAACACAGCCTTAAATCCATTGGCAGTCTTGCCAAACTCTTCTTTTAGTTGTTCGGCCAAATTACTTGCTTCTAATCCAGCCTGTGAATTTTTACCCAGACGACGTTTACTATAGTCTAATATCGATCCTGCCTCTTCGAGGCGATAATGCAACCCTTCAATACTGGATTTGATCCGTAGTACTAATGCATCCGCGCGGTCATTTACCGAGTCATCGGCCGTGAACATACGCGTGCCACCGGCACCGGTCTTGACAAGACGGGATAATTCGGCTAGGAGAGAGGACGTTGTGGATACATCACGTGATATTTCAGATGCTGTTATACGGAATTTACGTAATTCGGCTAATGCTGGATTTTGTTGTTGTTGTTGCTGCTGCTGCTGTTGTGAGGAGAGTGTGGATGATCGAGTTGTATTGTCGACGACTCTACTTTCACCGCTTGCGATTCCACCACCGCCGCCACCGGCACGAATTGCGCTCATGGCGCCCGTGGCGGGGATGGACCGGGCCAATGCAAAGAATTCGTCGCTTCGATCTGCCATTGTAATGATGGAAGGCCGTAGTCGTGAGCGCGTCGGCGTCTATTCTATGATTCTCCCTAGTTTAGACGTACGTAAGTATATACGTACTAATTCCTCCAGTTGGTATTTTGTATTTTGCTTTGTACATACGCAAAATTCCCCATACACCTCGTGTAGAAGCCATCTCTGCGAAGCTTTGTAGATAATTACGTACATTTCTATGTAGAGTTGGGGCACGAACTGAGACTTAAGACTTAAGGTAGGACAATCAATGGAGAGCCACCCACTTCACACTCATACCACATCCAGTCTATACATATAAAAGGTGTTTAGTGTTATTTATATGTGGATAGTAGGCATATTGTTGTAGCTCAATACAGTTCCAGCATGTTACTTGGCATCATGTATCACAGTATCACAGTTTGGAACACCTATCAGACCACTATGTCATGGTTAAGGCTGGAAATCACTGTCAAGTGGACTGCACTTCTATGCTATATATATAAGAAGTGTTTCAGCACCTTCTACTGCGGCTGGTGGTCATAAGGATGTAACCCCACTGTGTTGATCATGTCAGTAGTAGTAGCTGACATGGCTGTGGGATTTGATGATCGGAGGTATTATTTTTGCTACGGGTTTATCACTCTCGCCACTTCATCTTTGCATCCACAATACGACAACAATCACAAACCAACACTCCAATCAACAAAATAATCATGTCGGGGAAAGGCAAGGGAGGACGCGGCGAAAAAAAGTCCACGACGTCGTCGGCCAAGCCGGCCTACAATTCCCCGTGGGCCGTATCGGTCGATACCTACGTGCCGGCAAGTACGCCTCGCGCATGGGGGCCGGCGCGCCGGTATACCTCGCGGCCGTACTCGAGTACCTGTGTGCCGAAATACTCGAACTGGCCGGCAATGCCGCGCGCGACAACAAGAAGGCGCGCATCGTGCCACGACACATCACGTTGGCGGTGAAGAACGACGAGGAGCTCAACAAATTGTTGGGCGGGGTAACCATCGCGAGCGGAGGTGTCCTCCCGAACATACACGCCGTGCTACTGCCCAAGAAAAGCGGCGGCGGGAGCAAGAGCGTGTCTAGTAAGAGTCAAGATTATTAGGGCGTGTGTGTGTGTGGAATAAAGAAAGTCGTCCGCGAGGAGGAGGAGGAGGGGGAGGGTCTGATGTCGATGGGGGAGGAAAATGAGTGAGAGTAGAATGGGGGAAAAGCAGTAGTCGTAGGATATATTCCATCACGCACAATCTGCCATTCTCTCGTTTTTATTTGTCATCGCGTCGATATTATATATATTGAGGAGGAAAAAAAGAAAGTGTATATACATATATAAACGTCATCTATTATAATATATAAAGTCTTTCCTCCGCCCTCGTTGTTCCCACTTTGTCTCGCCTCTCATATTATACATATTGTGTAATCGGCCATTGTATTTTTAGATTCCGAAAAAGCGGCGAAAGTCTGGCCGTGTTGTGTTCAACGACTACTTTACTCCGTACGACAATGCCTTCGGATGGGTGCCTGGACTGACCTGACTGAAGAAGAAGAAAACCGCTAACACTCGGAAAAATGCAAAAAAACGGTTGTATAGATGTAGTAGTAAAGGAAAAATAATGTTTTGCTATCATTGTTCCAAAACGTTAATCGGAGTAGTGTAGGTGCTGTGTGTGCTGTAATATATATAAGTTTTTCATGGGGATATATTATGGAGTAGTGAGATATGCGTCTCCAAATTATATATATATATCATCTTGCCAATACGAGGGTGTGAGAGAGAGAGAGTATAATATATTATATACGTACACACAAATAATAAATGTTTGTGGGTCGCTTAAAATGGATAAAAATGGATGATATATATTTTAACTATATATATTTTAACTATTCGCACACAAAATCCTTAATCAATCATCTACATGTACATATATTATACAAAGTGTTGGTGTTTTTTTTTCCTATGTCGTTAGTAATATTCCCACCTTATGACGTTTCCATTCCCTCTGTGCCCTCTTGGAATGAAAGTTAAAGTCTCCCGTACAATCGACAATTCCGCCACTTTTGTTTAATATACTACTCGCCCCGCCTGGATGATTGGATATGTAAGATGTGACATCGTATATCGCAGTGCCGACGAGTATCCATGCCGATTCCATCGTGTTGTGCGTTCGTACTTCCGCTAGCGTGTAATATCGTTGATTATTTGATCCATCTCCTCGTCGTTGCTCTCGTTGTTGTTGTATACGGCTACTGGCGCTCGTCATCTTGTTAGTGTGGTTGTCGAACATTATGGACGAAATGCCATTTAGCACTCTCCAATAGTTGAAGTTGTTCGATGTATCTCCTTCTTCTTCTTCTATTGCCACCGCTGCGGATACCGATGCCATGGATTCATCATGACATTCCGCTCGAGTTGTGTTGATGATGGCATTACTTCTACTACTACTATTTCTTCTTCCAATTACATCATCATCATCATCGCCTACGCCAACAATCTTGCTGCGCTGCTGCTGCTGCTGGAGACAACAACAGCAGCAGCAAGGTGAACTAGTGTGAGTGCGACTACTAACGACGACGACGGCATCCATGCTGCGCAACGTCTACGGCGATGAGAAGCGGCACCGACTTTTTGTTCTGGACTGGGACGAAAGTGAAAGTACTCGGACTAGCTCGGACTCCGGAGTCGCGGAGCGTAGGCTATCCCTCTCGACCACACAAGTTCATCAATGGGAGCGAAAAAATAAAAATTCGATATCAGTACATAATATCAAAGCCCACGATCTGGTGAGCATGGGTATACCATAACTTTCTCTAATTCATGATATTGATCGAGATATTGGTATTCAACGCCATAACTCGCCTAAAATGACGTGGCGGAGCCCCTATCTGCGATCATGCCCACTTGAAGGTGCAAATTCAATGACAAAATTGGCGAGGAAGACATATGAAAGAAATAGTGTTTGATATATCATTCAAGAGCCAAATTCAATGTAGATTTCATTGGGACTATCTATTTTGATTGTATTTCTATTGCTCATGAAGTATTCACATACTTCCCAACACGCTTTTTTGACCACCTAATAGCTACTCCAATACTTGTAACTGCCATTAACCAGCCTGGCATGTTACTATTAGACATATAAAGAACAAATTCCCTCGCTGGTTAATATGGTTTACGTCATTAACGACCATTTAAAAATTGGGGCGATTTCAGAAAATGTCACACACGTTTGGAACGTTTGAATTCATTCAACAAACTGAAAAAACGTGTTGTCGAGATGGATACCCCGCAGCGTTGGTTGTTATTATATGTATCTAGAATCGACTATCGCTTACCTTCTTCTCGTGGCCGATAGTCCTACGGCAACGGGTTACATTTGACCAAGACAGAATGATGGCAAACAATATTAATGCGAAGCAATACCAACACCGCGCTAATGCTGTACACTGCTCCGGGACGAGCCTACAACAGACAGCACGTATCTTCTCCCAAAAATCCAACGCAATGAAGTGGAGGTCATTAGTTAACAGAATTGCTGTCGCCGGGATAGCTATCATTATATTCATCCAGGGTAATCTTCTTAAATCGCTGATGAGTGATAATAGCATAGGTCATAAGAAGGAAGATAATGCTCTCCACGACTTTATAGCACCCAACCTCAAACACGAGCCATACAATATCTCTCAACTACCTGGGTTGTGGAAAGCCAGTCAATTCACAGGCATGAATTCAGATGTCAGCAAAAAAAGGTCATCGTTGTAGTTTCACATTGTAAAACACCTCTACATTGGATGCAAGATTTCATAGTTAATGGGTCATTTTTTGTCGTAACTAGGATTTATATGATTAGCAAGTGTGGAAAACAACCACGGGGAGCTCCAGAGGGTGGGTGCTGTAGTGCAGGTTCTTTCAAATGTTGGTCGTGAAGGTCATACCTATGTGCACTTTATTACAGAAATTTTACCACAAGAGGTGGGAGTAGGCTCCTCTGTTGCAAAACAACGAGAATCAATTGTTGTTTTTCTCCAGGATGACATTCCGGGTATAATCGCCAGAATGGACTGTGTACTCTACCTCACGGGTGTCTGTTGAATCTTGAGGAATTGGTCCGACTTGCATCTTCATCCAATGGATTTGGGTGCTGGAGTTCTCCTCCCAACGTAGGAAACGTAAAACGGCAGTGGCGAGGGAAAGATGCATCCGCTTACCATAATACTATCATGCTCTCGAAATTTGAAGATTGGGCCTACACTAATACCTACAGGAGTGACAATACTCCGTTTAAATCATCTTATTTAATCTTGGTGCATACTGGCTTGCGATCAATTTAACGCTTCGAGAGCTTGTACCTGTGTGCTATGGAGGGATATTTGCGGCTTCTGTTTTCTGTTGAAAACATATATAAGCAAGATATGAACATGTATAAGAAGATACGGGAATCATTAACAAGAGGTGATAACTTTGAGGAGGGGCATTTTGTAGAGAGATCGTGGGCTCCAATGTTGTCGAATCCATTAGAGCATTTACAGATTGAAGCAATACAGAATTACTCAACTGGAATTGGATGTTTTCCATTTAATGGGATCTTAATGCACACTATGGAATGAAGAGACTTGCACGGGCAGAATACTAGAGGTGTGTTTTGGTGAATAAGGGGTGGCGGATGTTTGCTGGATGGGGATTAGAGTATGATAATTAGAACAACGGTATTAATGTAGACACTAAATAGATGACAAATATGTCAGAAGCAATACTATCTATTCTTGATTGCATAAATGACAACCTTCACAATGAGATGATTATTCTCGTGGATTGATCGAGATGTTCAATTCTGGAACTCTTTGAAGAACAAAAAGATGACAGTTTTCTATTGTAGGTTTCTACTAGAACTACTTCGTCCAGAGCTGCATCTACCCATCTTTTGTGACACTACCGTAGGACAAGCCGGCTTTTTGAAAGGAACAAAAACTCAACCATGTCATTTTATCTTCCACTAAATTATAAATTGTTGTGTTATTTTGAGTTTCATTTCCATTCGGAGCAAATATTGACGTGGCATCGGGACAGAAGTATTCTCCACTGCCTAATTTTGTCATGTAATTATTCCCAACAGACCACGACTGATCATGCCCACATTTTTCGCACTTGTGATTGATAATCGGCTTCCCTTCCCATACAAAAATCAGGCTTCTACCTTTATATTTTCCCAGCCGGACTCCATCTAAATTCATACCAACTTTCATAAATGCCTCATAAAACACCCCTGGTCCTGCCATGTTAAAGGGATTTGCTCCTGGCTTTAGGTTGGCACGACGCTGGATATTGTACAGAATTATTTGTATGGCTTCTGCCAGGATTGGGTAATGAGGTACTGCACCAAAGAAAGCACACTGCATACCATTGGGATCCCATGAGGAAAAAAAGGAAGTAGGTCCAACTGCAGGTTTATCCCACCTTACCTGTTGTGAACTGTTACTTAATGTCAATTGATCCAATAATCCATCAACCATACACACCTGTTTCCAATCACTATAATATCCTCCTTCGCGATATACTACAAGGTATCTACCAGCAAATGCCTCGATGCAGTCGAAAATGCACGTAAGAAGATAGGGTAGTAATGAGCCAAATACCGCCGACATTCCTGCAGTGAATGTCATGTCGTTTCGACCTGGCCGACACAACATTTTCTTGTGTCGGCGACATGACCAAAGACATGGAAGAAGAGAGGGAGAAGAGAGGGGGGAAATGATAGAAGTTGTAATTTTGATTACTACTAATCATTTTGCACTATGCAAGAACGTGTAGTTGAGGGTTGAGAGCAGCATGCAACTGATAAGCAGTCAAATAGTAAAGTAAGCTATCACTTAATGCCATCGGGTAAGGCATCTGTGGAGCTGCTGCAGTCAATGCACTGTAATGTTGTACCCAATAATTCAAATAATATACTATATATATCAACTGGCTCCAAGCCTCTTTTATGTTCTTCCTATTACGTTGAATTTACAACGCAAAGGTGCATGTGTTCTTCATGACTACCCGTCTCTCTTACCTATTGGGTGATAATCAATCCCTTGTTGATAGAGCAGCGCCAAGCGCCAATATTAATTGTACCTGTAACAGAATCCCTCCTCAGATAAGATACAATTGCGTGTCTGGTATCAAACCATACTAAAATGTCTTTGTAGGAAGACATGTAGCTTTGCAAAGACGTCGATTCCATCAGCAGATTGACAAAGTATTGATTGGCACCACTAGACTAAGAGATGATTTCCGGTGCAACATAGTGTGGAGACCCAAGACAATCACTCCTAGAGTCCTCACCAAGTGGATTGTTGTGTAATTCCCAATTCCCAGGTCACTATCCTCATCTCATCATCACTCTAAGTCCCCACTAAGTTGATTGTTGTTTAATGTAGCGTCGCCCATCCCACGTGAGTATCCTCACGTCAATCCTAGTTATACCTGAGGTAATTGTTGTATAATGCTGTGTCTACTGTCCCATGTCCATATCTTCATCTTCACTCCTCCTTGTGATATTATTAGTGTGCTCAGTTTGTGCCATCATCGTTGATAGGAATTCTTGTTGTCGTTGTCATCTTGGTTGTCATTTGTCATCGACGAAATAAGATTTATATTATCTATCATCGTCGTCGTCAGCACATTAAATCGTCGATCGTCATCATTGTCACATATATTACCGAGGACAGCTTGCTGAGACTTTTGTCGTCAAAATTATGAAAATTGTTGATTGTCATGTATAATGTATATGTACCACTAATAGATATAGCTCGGTGAGAGCTATTTAACCGTCATATCATCGAAATTTTCGGGTCGTTTTCTACCGCGGCGGCCATTTTTTAGCCCTCCAAATGGTCAAATTATCATCGCTACATAACAAGGGAAGGCCTGCCGAGTGGATACCCTCGTCATTGCGCTTCAAATGGGCCTATCAGTGTCGATTTTGGCCTCATTGTTCATCGTCACTCTTGCATCTCTCCATTTTGACGTCTAAAGTCAGAACACACTCAACGAGCCCAACGCGTCTCAGCACTGTTCCTTGGACCAGAATTTGGACTAAAATTTTTACATTTGTATGAGATTAATGAGGATGATATCATTGAGAGAATTTTGGGAGAAGCGCATAAACTCATAGTTTTTAAACTGCTCGAGCAATTTAAAATGTTCGCAATGTGACAGAGGATGTATCCAATTCCTTTGTGTACGAAGTCTACGGCGAGTTTTAAACAGCCTCCACTAACACGGGAAGAGAGCCATCGACTAAGGCGTGAGATGAGGTGTGAGGCGTCTCCTCTGACTAAAATATACAACTAAAATACTCATTAAAACTAAAGCACTTTCTGGTGTATGGCAAAAAACTTGTAGTCAAATAATAAATGTGCCCCACTCATAACCTCCACACACATTTTTGTGCGTGGCCCGGCCCGCACATTGCTCCACGCACATTTTTTCACCTTCACCCGAATTTTGTAGCCCGGATTCCTTACCTCCAAGACAAAAGAGCTTCCTCTATGCTCCCTTCTTCCACCGCCATTTCTTGTAGAGCATTGCCATTATTATCAAGTGTTGGTTGCGCTTCAAGTTTCAATATTGTAGGGAAATAGTCTGGATATCGTCCGTCGGACGTTAGGATAACCTTGTGAAGATACTTGGGAATCAATTTTTGGCTTTCATAATAAGAGTTACTACGTAAAGTGGGCCCGCTGGTGCGGGTAGGCGATGCCTAAGTTTTTGATGTTAGTTAAAATCTCCCAAATCTATACCTAAAAAACTACAAATGAAAGCATCTCTAGCTTCGCTTCTCATCTGACCACAGGAAGTATTGTAGGCAGTCAAAGTTGAGTTCAAAGATTCTCTATCAACTTAGCTCCACATGTCGCCGACATGTCGCCGACATGTCGGCGACATCGCCAAATGTCGCCAAATCTTGGCCGACATTGCGTGTCGGCCCGACACGGAAG